>Ga0247823_10005402_pt1 | contig 10178 bp, 7 predicted proteins | sample 13C_PalmiticAcid_2_FD_192426 | JGI IMG/M metagenome (GOLD analysis project Ga0247823, IMG submission 192426) | Soil microbial communities from agricultural site in Penn Yan, New York, United States - 13C_PalmiticAcid_Day30 | ecosystem: Environmental > Terrestrial > Soil > Agricultural land...
GCGCCGTTCCTTCCAGGAAGATCGGTTCCTGGGAGATCGCGCGTCGTCACGATTCAATCGCGGTGACAATTCCGGCTCCGGGGCGGACCACCGTTTTGGGACCAATACGAACCGCCCGGCGGTGTCGGCGAACGGGGATATGCTGCCCGAGTTATCTTCGTCCGCCGGCGTTGGTGTCGGCGGGGCGATGGGCGGCGGTGGCCTGGGCGGCTTCGGCCCGATGAACGGCCGAGGCCTCATCGCCGCGGATGACATGGTGCAGCTCTGGGCCGATGGCGGCCAGGCCGTGCAACTCGGTGGCGAATGGAAACAGACCGGCGGGTTATCGCTCGCGATGCCGTTGCCGACCAGCGGGCAGAGACTGGTGTTCGCCAAATCGGGTGGGGATGCACGGCTCGCGTTGCTGGTCCGTCCGCGACGGGTGCTGTCCCTCACGCTGGGATTGATCTGGACGATCTGCTGCTTCGCCTTGGCGGCCGCGTTCTTCGTATCCGGTCGGTCTGCACGGTTGCGTAGGTTTGTCCCGGTCACGATCGCGCTGCTGGCCGCAGTCGGCGTGGTCGTGCTTGCCGGTCCGTTGAGCGTCATCGCCTTCGTGGTCTTCTTCATCGCCGCTCTGCAGGTGGCCTGGATGTATCGGCAGACTTCGGCGGTGTGATATCGTCACGGCTGACGACCGGCTGAACGGGACGAGCCTTCACAACGGAAATCTGATGCGGGCGACGCTGATTCGACAATGGTTCCTGTGCGCTCTGGCGGTGATGCTGGCCGGAGGCTTGATCGCCGGTTGTTACTTGCCCGCGGTTTTTGTCGAACAATTTCTCGATGCGATTCATCCTGCCGGGACCACGGCCGTCGTTCTGTTCCTGATGTCATTCAGCCTCGATACATCGCGACTCCGGGACACGCTGCGCGATCCGCCGGCAGTGCTCTGGGGGGCAGTCGTCAACATGGGACTGACGCCGCTGATCGCGTGGCCGTTGGCGATCCTGCAGGCGCGGCCGGATTTTTCACTCGGACTGATGGTCGCGGCGATTTCCCCCTGCACCTTGGCAACGGCGTCGGTCTTCACCCGCCGCGCGGGCGGCAACGATGCCATTTCACTGCTGGTGACGCTGCTGACCAACTGCGCTTGCGTCGTCGTCTCGCCGCTCTGGCTCGGCGTCATTCTGTCCGAGAACTCGTCGCTCGATCTTACGGGCATCATGAGCAAACTCGGGGCGTGTGTGCTGCTCCCCACGTTACTCGGACAACTCGCCCAATGGCCGCCAGCGGGACAGGCACTCTCGCGGCGTCATCGCGGAGTGATCAACTTCGTGTCGCAGTGCCTGGTGCTGCTGCTGGTCCTCATCGCGGCCATGCGGGGCGGCCTGATGCTGCGCGATCAACCGTCTTCACCGGCAGTGTTCGCACTCGTATGGTTATGTGGCTCGTGCATTGCGGTTCACGCCGCCAGTCTGGCGATCGGCTGGGTGGGAGCCCGTGCGCTACGGGCTCCGCTCGCCGATACCATCGCCGTCGCGTTTGCGGGAAGCCAGAAAACGCTGCCGATTGCGCTGTTCATCGCGACGCAACCGGTGATCACTCAGCAGGATGTCCCGCTGATCACGTTTCCGTTGCTCGCCTTTCACGCTGGTCAGCTGTTGCTCGATGCGATGCTCGCTGACCGCTGGGCGGGCCTCACCCGGGTTCAATCTTTGTCCGAACCGAGATAAGACCGGTCGAGTCCCAAAATGATGCGCAGTGAAATCGCGGCGATTCCCAAGGCAATTCCGATCATAATCGCCCGCTGACCGGCCGTGGTGAAGACGGCCATGATGACGCCGGTGAGACCGGGCAGCGTTAATGCGGACAACGATTCCGGCATCCAGCTGGTGAGGGCCGTTCCGGCATAAGTCCGGCCGAGGAGTACGATGAACGCGGTGGCGAGCAGCAGCATGGCTTCTACATTCTTCGCGCGGAACGCACGGAACGCCGCGGAGGCGACATAAAACGCCAGCAGCGAGAACATCGTCGCAATGATCGGCGACATCACGTATTCATACAGCCACCAGATGCCGCCCCCTTCGTCCATGTACGAGCCCGACCACGGATGATCGGGATACTTCGCCGCCGCCGGAACGCCAATCTTCAGCAGTCCGACGATGACGGTGACGAAGAACGCGATCAGCGTCACCGCGGAGAACCCCCACCCGGCCTGTTGATGGGCCACCTTCTTGAGATGATGCAGGCACAGATTGGTGCCGCCGATGAGAAATGCGATCGCCGCGAGAATCGTGAACCAGATCTCCGCGGTCTGCTGCCACTTCTGCGCGGGCGGGATAAAGAACGCGAGAATCATCACTGTGCCGCTGACGCCGGCAATGACGGCGGGGATCGTTCGCCTCATCACGCCTCTCCCTTGTTCAGAATCACTTCGCGGAAGTATTCATTCATCGTCGCGCCGGGACTGTTGGGTTGCAGTGCGGCCCATGTCGCCAGCAGGCATCCGCCGAGGAGCAACGCCGCCGCAAGCACTTTGCCGGCGTCCTGCCCTTTGAGTGTCCCGAGCTGCTGCGGTTCCCGCGACAGGTACGCCGAGGCCGCGAACAGCTCTTCGCCAATCAGAGTGTAATCGCACGCGGCCACAAAGAACGGCAACTGCGGTGCCTCAGCCGTGCCGGCGATTTGAATCGCGCCGACACCGTTTCCGGTCTCCGCCAGCAACAACGATTCCGCAAAGAACTTGCCAAGGAAAAAACACGCCGCCGGTTTTTCGCGAGTCATCCATCCGCAAACATAGGCGACGTATCCGAACTGCTCGTCGGTGACGTAATAGATCCGATCGGGATTGAAGCTTTCGGGGCGTCCGGCTTCCAGACACGCGGCTTCGCAGCTTTCCTGAGCCGCCGTCATCACGAGCGATCGCGACGTGGGGACTTCCAGGGCGGCGTCATATTCTGCCGCCGTCTTTGCCACTTTCGACAGCACGGTCAACCCCGCGACCGTTTCAATCTGATCGAGGTCCATCAACCCCGGCACGAACAGCATCGGTCGGCCCATTTCGGTCGCGCGACCGACCGCTTCATCCAGCGCGGTCAACGCCGCAATCGGCCGGACGTAGAGTCCCATGCCGCGCTTGGCGAGTTCCGTGCAGACGATGACGGAACCGCAGATGAACGCCACGATCCCCCCAAACCACAACCGCCGGGTGTCGATCCAGTTCATCACCGGCTGCATGGCTTCTGTCGATTCTACGGCAGCGGATTTGTCACCATTGGTGCTCACCGTGATGACTCGATAACGATACCTTTTGCCGGGCTCACAGTTCGTGTCCTCGAAGCGATCATTTCCCGCCGGGATGTTCGCAATCGATGACCATTCCGTGTCGCCCGATTGTCGAGCGATTTCGTATTGCATCACATGCTTCGGCTGCACATCGGGTGCGTCATCGGCGGATAACGTCCACGTGACGATCAATCCGTTGGCGGCGTCGTTCTGCCGGTCTTTTACGACGAGGTCAGTTGGTGGGGCGATGTCCGCGGCGACGACACACGAAGTCCACGCCGCCAATATGAGAACAACACTCATCAACCTCGATCCCATCCTCTGCGGGGTATCGAGTCGAGCAAAAAAAATCGGATTTCTCATCACCTATCCTTCGATGAGTTCCACATTCGCGCGTGGGACGGTCACTGTGTCGCCACGGGCGAGTTTCACCGAGACCACGCGCGCTTTCGATTCCGAGGCCAGCATTGCGGGTTCGGAAGGCAGCGCGGCGACCGTCCCGAGCGAGCCGAACTCTGGTTCCCGGATCACGCGCACCGGCGCACCGATGACGAGTTGACCTTCCTCGTGATTCTTCTCGGGTGGCTTCATCAGCGGCGTGTCGCGCGGAATGAGAATCTCCGGCCGCAAGACGCCGGCCCGAATCTGCGTGGTCCCATTGATCGACGCGGGCTGGCCGACGTGTCGTCGCAAAAGATCGAACGTGCGGTGGGCCATCGCGATGTCGCCGAAGCCTTCAGTGATGACGATCGTCAATCCGATGTGCTCATTGCCGGTGATCGCCACGCCGAGATCATAACCCAGGATTTCGCGCAGATCCTGATCGTCAATGCCGCCCGAGACGACCGCGGCCACGCCGAGTTGCTGAGCTTTGCGGATCGCCGTCTGAGTCACGCGCCGGCCACCGATCACGATCTTGCCGCGGAGATCATTTCCGGTCAATTCTTTCTCGGTGAGGTCCTGATCCGGTGTGGAACAGACGCAATGGATTGTTCCATATGCTTCCCCGCCGATTCCGAAGATGCCCTGAATCACCGCAGCGTCGGCTTCAATCACTGCCCCTTCGTTCGGAATGACTTCCGCAACAGTCCCCGTGAGGTACGCCCGCACCTGCACACGCAGCGGTTTGCCGCGCACGATCATCATGCCAGTGACCGTCGAGACCGATTCCACAGTCCCCGCGACCGGGGCTTTCACTTCGGACGAAAACAGCCCAAATAACCCCTTCGATTGCGCCACGATCTGACCGACGTTGATGACATCCCCGGCTTTAATCAGCAGATGCTTCGTCAGTTCCCCTGCGGGAACACCGAGCAGCTTGGCAATATTCACCGGCGTCGCATCGCCGGGCATCGCGGTTTCGGCGATGACATCTTCCGCCTGCACCTTCGCCCCGACCGTGACACGAACCTCACCCGCAATCGGCAACACACGCCGACAACGCCACCGCGTCCACGGCGTGACTTTCAATCCGGGCGTGTAACCTTGAGCCATGATGAGGGCAGTGGGCAATAAGGAGTGGGCAGTGGGAAAACAACGTTGACACGAGCCCGGAGCGCAAGCGACGGGTTCTTTGAATACGATAAAGAACCCGTCGCTTGCGCTCCGGGCTCATCAGGGATACATCGCGACAGTCTTATTCCATTGTTGAACCTGTTTCTGACATGCGATTCGATCCTCCGGCAATGACAACGGGCGGCCGCGCGTGTCGAAAATCACCCCGACGGTGCCCCCGTGGATCGTCGCTTCGTGGCGTTTGCCGGGGCCGCTGCCGACGTCGAAGCCGCGGGCGGGTTCCAGCACGACGGTTGCCGTTTCACCGACGCCGAGCGGCCAGTGCAGGAGTTCGCCATATTTCGCTTCGCCCTGGGCCTGAACGCCGCCGGTGAACTGATACTTGCAGCACGTTTGCCCGGGTTTGCCGGTTCCTTTCGGGGCAATGCACGTGCCGAGGTAGATCAGACAGTCGCGCTCGAAGACCTGCATTGCCGCCTGCGGGTGGACCTGGGCGAGAACGCCGAGGTGCGGCATCATGAAGATGCTGTCCTTGGCGAGCCGCGTGATGCCTTCCGGCTCGAAGGCATCGATGAGCATCATCGCCGTCTGCACCATCCGCGGAGCATGCGACAACACACCGCCGGACGCGACAAGCAGATCAAGCCGCATGTTGTCGATCAGCGATTCATCGCCGGACTTCTGTGAGAACGCATCGCCGACGGTGCGTTGTTTCTGCACTCCGGAGAGTCCCACCGCGAACTGTCGGTGTTGCACATAGGCCAACCGTAACGCTTCGCGCGAGACCGCCTGTTCGAACATCAGCGCATCGAGCGTCTGCGGGATGGTCGTCGGGCGGATCATCTTGTTCTTCACCCGGTTTCGCAGCTCGCGCTCGTCGCAATCGAACGGCACCCACCGCAGAATCTTGGGCAACGTTGCCTCCGCGCAGACGTTCGAGATTGAGTAACTCATCCCGAGATTGGCACTCACCGTGCGGTTGAACGCGCCATCAAACACGCTGAACACGTCGGTGGTCGCGCCGCCGATGTCGACACCGACGACGTTGATATTTTCCTGCCGCGCGATCGTCTGCAGAATCTCTCCCACCGCTCCCGGTGTCGGCATGATCGGCGCGTCGGCCCACGCCATCAGTTTCTCGTAACCGGGTGCGTGAGCCATCACGTGTTCGAGAAACAGGTCGTGGATCGCATCACGAGCAGGGCCGAGATTCTCGCGTTCCATTGTCGGCCGCAGGTTGTCGACGATCGACAACGCGACCTGATCTTTGAAAACGTCGGCGACGAGACTCGCGGCCTGGTTGTTCCCCGCATAAATCACCGGCATGCGGTATTGCCCGCCGAAGCGCGGTTGCGGTTTCGCGGGGGCGATGAGTTCCGCCATCTGGACGACGTGCGTGGTGGTGCCGCCGTCGGTCCCGCCGGAGACGAGAATCATGTCCGGGCGCAGATCGCGGATGCGCTGAATCTGTTCGTGCGGTTTACGTTTGTCGTTCGAGGCGAGGACATCCATCACGATCGCGCCGGCTCCGAGCGCTGCACGCTGGGCACTCGCGCCGGTCATTTCGCGGACAACACCCGCAACGAGCATCTGCAAGCCACCGCCGGCACTCGAGGTCGAGATGTAGATATCGCAGCCATCTTTGCCGTTGCTGGGACGGACAAGCACGCCGTTTTCATCGACCAGCTTGCGGCCGGCCAGCTCGCCGACCTCGGTGGCCGCGTTGATGACGCCCACGGTCACATCCGCCGCGGGTTCCTCCACGGTGGTCGGCGCTTCCCCGCGGTACGTCTGCCGGTAACCGCCGTCGATCTTCTCAATGAGGATCGCTTTGGTGGTCGTGCTGCCGCAGTCGGTGGCGAGAATCACGTTGAGCGAATTCGGATCGATCGGTCTCTTCGGGATCGCGGGGTGAGCCGTCATGGGCGGTCGCCTCCCGCTACGGGTTCACGGCCGTTCGCTGCCTGGAACGTGTTGACGACGAAATCCATGCCGCCGGGGCGCTCGAGCAGATCGGCCAGCACCTTCAGTCCTGCGGCGTTGGTGACTGCTGCGAACCACGGTTCGACAAACCGCAATGCCTGTCCGCTGAGTCCGCGCAAGGGGCGTGATGATTCAAGCATCACCAGCGCGGGCAACGTCATACGCCGACGAGCAATCTCAGCGCCGATACGTTCCACCAATTCGCGCTCGGCTGCCGTTGGCGTGAAACTGTCCACCGTCTCCATCGCAAAGGCATGTCGCAACCAGTTCCGCAATCCAAATCCCTTTGAAGGTGTGGAGTCGAGATCGCAGGATAGCAACTCGCATCGCGGATGGCGATTGAAACGCAATCGCGGACAAGATCGCCATGGGATCCGCTAAGGGGCGAGCGAAAGAACTCGCTCACCCGCGCAGAAAGACATCGCGGACGGCTTTGCCGTGGCCGTCTTCCGTCGGATAGAACGGGCGGCCTTCCACATCGAACGAGGTCTTCGGGCTGATCCCCATCGCGGTGAAAAATGTCGCGTGCAGATCGGTCACGCTGACGGGATTTTCGACCGCAACAAACGGTCGCTCGTCCGCCGACTTGCCATAGAGAAAGCCGCGTTTCATGCCGCCGCCGAACATCACCACGCTGCATCCGCCGGTGAAGTGGCGGTGCTGGCCGTAGTGTTTCATTTCCTGCAGCTTCTCGACCGGGAAAGTGGTCTGATCGTTCGCGTTCGAACCCGGTTTGCCTTCCATGATCATGTCACGGCTGAACTCGCTGGCGACGATGACCAGCGTGCGATCGAGCAGTTTTCTCGCTTCCAGATCGAGAATGAGTTGTGAGATCGCCGGGTCGATTTCCTGCTTCATGCGGACCAGCGTCTCGTGACCGTTGGCGTGCGTGTCCCAGTTGAGGAACGGCACGTACTCGGTGGTGACTTCCACGAACCGCGCGCCGTTCTCGACGAGCCGTCGCGCGAGCAGGCAGCCGTTGCCGAAACGGCTGTTACCGTAGCGCTCGCGGTCGGCTTTGTCTTCCCGTTCGAGATCAAATGCGGCTCGTTCGGGTGCGCTGAGCAGCCGATGCGCGTTGTCGATCGAGCGCAGATACGACTGCTGCTGGAAGTCGCTCATGCGGTCTTTGAGCGGGCTGTTCTTCAATAATTGTTGATGCAACCGGTAGCGCTTTTCGAAGCGGCCGGTGTCCATCCCCTTCGGCGGGCGGACCGACTGCGCGGCTTCTTCGGGGTAGGGCAGCACCATCGGGCCGAACTCACTGCCGAAGAACCCGGCGGTGGTGAATGCTTTCAGTTCTTCCGATTCGCCGACGCCTTCCAGCCGCTGGCCGATCGTGATGAACGGTGGCATCACGGGGTTGAGCGGTCCCAGCACGCGGGCCATCCACGCGCCGATGTGCGGGCATGCGACCGTCTGCGGCGGCACGTAGCCGGTGTGCCAGTGGTATTGATGGCGTGAATGGAGAATGCTGCCGAGATCGGGCAAGACGTGCGAGCGGATCAGCGTCGCCCGGTCCATGATCTGTGCGACGCGTTCCAGCCCCTGCGTGATCTTGATGTTATCGACGACGGTGTCGATCGCGGGGAAGGTGCTCTCGATGTCCTTCACGGGCACGCCGACTTCGAATGGCACGTAGCGTTTCGGATCCCACGTATCCGGCGCGGCCATCCCGCCGCCCATCCACAGCAGAATGCATGAATCGGCGGTCGCTGCGGGATTCGCGGCCGATTCTTCACCGAACAAACGCGGCTCGCGCATCGCCAGCGTGGCCGTACTAGCGGCAGCGAGTTGTTTCAGGAAGTCCCGCCGAACGATCGATACGGGCATGTGGGGGTCGATGTCGTGCATGGTGGTCTTCCGTAGCCCTGTCGCTCCGCGACAGGTGTGCCATTCTGGCGATCAGCATCTATTGAACAATCGGCTTGCCTGTCGCGGAGCGACAGGGCTACATCAAGTCAGCGGATTAATTGAAACTCCGGCAGCATCAACAACGTCCACAGCAAATCCGCGACGCCGGCTTCGGTGAGCGTGGGGCCGAGCGCGTCCGTCGCCACGCTCATCTCTTCCTTCGTCGGCGGACGTGACAAGGAGAACGTGTACAGCCACGGCACGACTTTGCCCGTGTCGTTGCCGTGCTGGTTGACGATGTTGGTCGCGCCCTGCCTGAGCAGTTCGGCGAGCGTCGGCGAGTTGTTGAGGTCCAGCGCTTCCAGCATGCTGAGTTCATTCGGCCGCATGGACACGATCTGATCGCGGTTCGGGCGACCGAGCGTGCGCTGCAGGAAGTCGGACTTGAGCAGCGCTGCACGGATCATCGGCTGCGGTCCGGAAATGCCGTGCGCGAGTCCGGCCGCGAGATCTTTTTCGACCCGACTGGCCCAGATTTGCGGATTAGCAGCAAGCGTAACGGGGGCCCAGTCGGTGGGTTCTTTCTTGAACTTGCCTTTGCCATCTGGCTGCGATTTCGTCCACTGCCATGTCTCGTCTGTAGCGAGCGATTGTGATTTGTCGGTTTCGAACTGCCATCGCGCTTCGAAAAACACCGCCGCGGGATTCGGAGCATTCCCGGCGTTCCTGGCGACAATCACGAACTCGTTATCGCCCTTCTTGAGGACGTTTTCGAGCGAGACGCTTTCTACCTGTTCCCAGTTGTCGCTGTTCGCGATCTTCTGACCGTTGACGAACAGCGTGAAGGAATTGTCGGCGGTGATGACGGCTCCGGCCCGCACCGGTGCAGCGTCGAGCTTCACTGTCTTGCGAACGGTGATGGTTTCGCCAGCTGCCGGTTGAGCTTCCGCTCCCGAGGTTGACCAGATCCATTTGCCGGTCAGCGTGATGTTGGCCGTGGGGGACGGATCGACTTTGCCGCGTTGCACCGCGATGTCGAACTTCTTTGGCGCGGTGCCGGTGAGTTGCCAGACGCTGTCCACGAACTGCTCCGCGGTCATCCGCTTCACCTGCGGGCCGCCGTACTGATAATCGTCACCGGCGTGATCGGGATCGATGACTACCGCCTGCGATTGATACGCCTGCGAGGTCGCGATCAGCTTCAAGGTGTGCTTGATGTCGTAACCATGCTCGGCGAAATCGACGGCGAGGAAATCGAGCAGATCGGCGTTCCACGGCGGCGTCTGCATGGCATCGAGGGGATGGACAATGCCGTGCCCCATCAACCGATGCCACAACCGATTGACCAGTGTCCGAGTGAAGCGGCCGTTGTCGGGATGCGTCATCAACGCCGCGAGTTGTTTCATGCGTTCCGGCTGCGGGGCTTGCGGGTTGATGTCGCCGAGTTCAGGGAACATCCATTTCGCCGTGGCCTGCTTGCCCACGGGTTTATCACAACGATGAATTTCCAGTGGCTGCGAAGAGTAAATCGCCGCGAGACCGTACGATTCATCCAACGT
>Ga0247823_10005403_pt1 | contig 10177 bp, 7 predicted proteins | sample 13C_PalmiticAcid_2_FD_192426 | JGI IMG/M metagenome (GOLD analysis project Ga0247823, IMG submission 192426) | Soil microbial communities from agricultural site in Penn Yan, New York, United States - 13C_PalmiticAcid_Day30 | ecosystem: Environmental > Terrestrial > Soil > Agricultural land...
GGTGCGGTACGAGCCACGTACCGGAGCGAGGAGGTGTGCGGAGTTCCCCTCCCGGCGGCGCCGGGCTCGCAGGCGAGGGCTTCGATGTCGGTGGAGTTGGAGATGCGGGGCAGCCGGACGGCGGCGACGGTGAGCCAGTCGGTGCCGTGGGGTGGGCCGGGGCGACCGACCGGGGTACCCGCGACGGTGCCGAGGGAGTCCTCGGCGTCGAGCCAGAGGTCGTCGGCGAACGGCAGCACGCCCAGGGTGGGGCGGCCGGTCAGGACGGTCAGCTGGTCGAGGCCCGGTTGGAGCAGGGCGACGTCACCACGGAACTTGTTGACGAGGAAGCCCGAGATGAGCTGCTGGTCTTCGGGTTCCAGCACCGCGACGGTGCCGAACAGGTGTGCCAGCACTCCCCCTCGGTCGATATCACCGACCACGAGCACGGGCAGCTCGGCGGCGCGCGCCAGACCCATATTGGCCAGATCCGTGGCCCGCAGATTGATCTCGGCGGGTGATCCGGCGCCCTCGCAGATCACCACGTCGAATTCCGCACGCAGGGAAGCGAGTTCGTCCGCCACCACCTCACGCAGCTGCTGCCTGCGCGTGAAATAGTCACGCGCGCCGACGGTCCCGACGGCCTTGCCGCGCACGACGAGCTGCGAGCGCCGATCACTGCCGGGTTTGAGCAGCACCGGATTGAACCGCACGCTCGGCTCCAACCCACACGCCCGCGCCTGCAACGCCTGCGCCCGCCCGATCTCCCCGCCGTCGAGGGTGACGACGGAGTTGTTGGACATGTTCTGCGCCTTGAACGGCGCCACCCGCACGCCACGCCGCGCGAGCATTCGGCAGATCCCCGCGACCACCACGCTTTTCCCGGCGTCGGAGGTCGTGCCCGCGATCAGCAGCGCCCCGCGCAGATCGCCGCTCATGCCACGGACCGACTCACGGCAGCGTGAGGATTTCCGCGCCCGTCTCCGTGACCACCAGGGTGTGCTCGAACTGGGCGGTCCACTTGCGATCCTTGGTGACCACGGTCCAGCCGTCGTCCCAGATGTCGTAGTCGATACCGCCGAGGTTGATCATCGGCTCGATGGTGAAGGTCATGCCGGGCTCGATGACCGACTCGATGCTGGGCTGGTCGTAGTGCAGGATGACCAGGCCGCTGTGGAAGGTGGGACCGACGCCGTGGCCGGTGAAGTCGCGGACGACGCCGTAGCCGAAACGATTGGCGTAGGCCTCGATGACGCGCCCGATCACATTGAGCGCACGGCCCGGCTTGACCGCCTTGATGGCCCGGTTGGTGGCCTCTTCGGTGCGCTCGACCAGCAGGCGCACCTCCTCGTCCCCGTCGCCGGCGAGGAAGGTCTTGTTGGTGTCACCGTGCACGCCGTGGATGAAGGCGGTGACATCGATATTGACGATGTCACCGTCCTCGATGACGGTCGAGTCGGGGATGCCGTGGCAGATGACCTCGTTGAGCGAGGTGCAGCAGGACTTGGGGAAGCCCTTGTAGCCCAGGGTCGAGGGGTAGGCGCCGTGATCGCACATGTACTCGTGGGCGATCCGGTCCAGCTCGTCGGTGGTGACGCCGGGCGCGACCGCCTTGCCCGCCTCCTCGAGGGCCTGCGCGGCGATCTTGCCCGCGATCCGCATCTTCTCGATGGTCTCGGCGGTCTGCACCCAGGGCTCGCGCCCTTCGTTGGCGGTCTTCTTCCACACGTACTCGGGACGCTCGATGGAACGCGGGACGTCCCGGATCGGCGACTGGGTGCCGGGAACGAGTGGCTGACGGGTGCGCACGGACATAGCTGCGAGTGTAGCCAGCACCCCTACCCGGCGCTGTGGCGCGGTTCGAGCCGGACCACGATGCCCTTCGAGGTAGGGGTGTTGCTGATGTCGGCCACGCTGTCGAGCGGGACCAGCACGTTCGTCTCCGGATAGTAGGCCGCCGCCGAGCCACGGCTGGCCGGGTAGGCGACCACGACGAAGTTCTCCGCGCGCCGCTCGACCCCGTCCGTCCAGACGCTGACCAGATCGACCACGTCGCGGTCGGCCAGGCCGAGCTCGGCCAGATCGTCCGGGTTGACCATCACCACCCGGCGCGCGTTGTGGATGCCCCGGTAGCGGTCGTTGTTCGCGTACGGGATGGTGTTCCACTGGTCGTGCGAGCGCAGCGACTGCAACAGCAGGTGACCGGGCGGCACGTCGAGGAAGGTGAACTCGTTGCGGGTGAATTCCGCTTTGCCGCTGGCCGTGCGGTAGATGCCCCGGTTGACCGGGTTGATCAGCCGCAGTCCACCCGGCCGCTCGACGCGCTCGGTGAAGTTCTCGAAGCCGGGCACCACCCGCGAGATCCGGTCGCGCACGGTGTTGTAGTCGGCTTCGAACTCCGCCCACGGGATCGCCGGGGTCGCGCCGAGGGTGCGCTGGGCGAGCCGGGAGATGATGGCGACCTCGCTGAGCAGGTGCGGCGAGGCCGGGTCGAGGCGACCTCGCGAGGCGTGCACCTCGCTCATCGAGTCCTCCACCGTGACGAACTGCTCGCCGGTGGCCTGGATGTCGCGATCGCTGCGGCCCAGGGTCGGCAGGATCAGCGCGGTCTCACCGCACACCGTGTGCGAGCGATTGAGTTTGGTGGAGATCTGCACGGTGAGCGCGCACTGCCGCAGGGCGGCCTCGGTCACCGCGCTGTCCGGTGTCGCCCGTGCGAAATTGCCCGCGACGCCGACGAAGACCTTCGCCTGACCGTCGCGCATCGCGCGGATCGCGGCGACGGAGTCCAGGCCGTGCGCGGTCGGCGGGGTGAAGCCGAACTCGGCGCCGAGGGCGTCGAGGAAGGTCTGCGGTACCCGTTCCCAGATGCCCATCGTGCGGTCGCCCTGCACATTGCTGTGTCCGCGGACCGGGCACACGCCCGCTCCGGTGCGGCCGAGATTGCCCCGCAGCAGCAGGAAGTCGACGATCTCGCGGATCGTGGGCACCCCGTGCTTGTGCTGGGTCAGGCCCATCGCCCAGCACACGATGATCCGTCGCGAGCCGAGCACAGCCGCATGCACGTCCTCGATGGCCGCGCGGGTCAGGCCGGTCGCTTCGAGGGCGGCGTCCCAGCCGATCCCCCTGGCGTGCGCGGCGAACTCGGCGAAGCCGTGGGTGTGTTCGCGGATGAACTCGTGGTCCAGGACGGTGCCGGGGGCGGCGTCCTCGGCCTCGAGCAGCAGCCGGTTCAGGGTCTGGAACAGCGCGAGGTCACCGCCCGGTCGGATCTGCAGGAAGTAATCGGCGATCGCGGTGCCGCGCCCGATCACCCCGCGCGGGACCTGCGGGTTCTTGAACCGGATCAGCCCGGCCTCGGGCAGCGGGTTGACCGCGACCACCTTCGCGCCGTTGCGCTTGGCCCGCTCCAGCGCCGAGAGCATCCGGGGATGGTTGGTGCCGGGGTTCTGCCCGACGACGAAGATCAGGTCGGCGGCGTAGATGTCCTCCAGCGACACGCTGCCCTTGCCGACGCCCAGGGTCTGGTTCAGCGCAGAACCGCTGGACTCGTGGCACATGTTGGAGCAGTCGGGCAGATTGTTGGTGCCGTAGGCGCGGGCGAACAGTTGCAGCAGGAACGCGGCCTCGTTGTTGAGCCTGCCCGAGGTGTAGAACAGCGCCTCGTTCGGCGAGGCGAGGCCGCGCAGCGTGTCGGCGATCAGGTCGAGGGCGGCGTCCCAGCCGATCGGCTCGTAGTGGGCGGCGCCGGGGCGCTTGACCATCGGTTCGGTCAGTCTGCCCTGCTGGTTGAGCCAGTAGTCGGAGGTGGCGTCGAGTTCGTCGACGGTGTGGGTGGCGAAGAACTCGCGGGTGACCCGGCGGGTGGTCGCCTCGTCGCTGACGTGCTTGGCGCCGTTCTCGCAGTACTCGTTCTTGTGCCGGTGCTCGGGCTCCGGCCAGGCGCAGCCCGGACAGTCGAAGCCCTCGGTCTGGTTGACGTTGAGCAGGGTGAGCGCGGTGCGCGTGGCCGAGGTCTGCGCCAGCGAGTACTCGAGTGCGTGGACCACCCCGGGAACGCCGGCCGCCCAGGTCTTGGGCGGGGTGACCGACAGGTCGTCGGTGGGGTCGTCGATCGAGGTCATCACCGGCTTCTTCCCGTGCCGCGGCACTGCGATCGGACTGGATGACCTCAGGCTTCCCAGTTTCGGGGCGGTTGTCAACGCGACGGTTCACACCCGGTTTCGCCCGCAGGGGTGAGGACGGACGAGCGCCGCGCTCGCACGCTGTCTGCATGACGACACTTCCCGCCCCGACCCTCGCCGCCGTCGCCCAGCAGCTGACCGGCGGCGGCCGCGGCATTCTCGCCGCCGACGAGTCGATCAAGACCATGTCCGCGCGTCTCGAGCAGGAGGGCATCCCGGCGAGCGCGACCGCCCGGCGCGACTATCGCGCCCTGCTGCTGACCACCGACGGACTGGCGGATCGGGTCAGCGGAATCATCCTGTGCGACGAGACCTTCGGCCAGGAACTCGCCGACGGCCGTGCCTTCCCCGCCGCCGCGCGCGATCTGGACATCCTGCCCGGCATCAAGGTCGACACCGGCACCACCGCCCTGCCAGGGCAGGCGGGCGCGCTGGTCACCGAGGGACTCGACGGTCTCGGCGCCCGGCTGGCGTCCTATGCCGAGCGCGGGGCCGCCTTCGCCAAGTGGCGGGCGGTGTTCGACGTGCGGACGATCACGCCCTACGCCGCGCACGCCAACGGGCACGCGCTGGCGCGCTATGCCGCGCTGTGCCAGGAGCACGGCATCGTGCCGATCGTCGAGCCGGAGGTGCTGTGCACCGGCGAGCACGACCTGGCCGCGTCCGCCCAGGCGACCCGGCTCGCCCTGCGGTCGGTGTTCGCCGCGCTCGACGCCGCCGGCGTCGACCTGACCGGCATCGTGCTCAAGCCGAACTTCGTGACCCCGGGCCTGGCCGCCGCGCCCGCGTCCACCGCGGCGGTGGTGGCCGCGACCTTCGAGGTCCTGCGCGACACCGTGCCCGCCGCGGTCCCCGGCATCGCGTTCCTGTCCGGCGGCCAGCCGACCGAGCGGGTCTGCGAGTACCTGCGCGCGCTGCACGCCCACGGCGACCGGCCGTGGGCGGTCACGTTCTCGTTCGGGCGCGCGCTGGTCAGCGCCGCGTTACGGACCTGGGCCGGCGCGCCCGCCGCGGTGCTCGACGCGCAGCGGGTGCTGCTGGCGAACTGCCGCAGTGCCGCCGACGCGACCCGCTGACTACCGCAGCGGCAGCTCGACCAGCACGATCGTGCCGCGCCCCAGCAGCGACTCGACGCGCAGCGAAGCCTCGATGACGGCGCAGCGTTCGGCCAGGGAGCTCAGGCCGAAGTGCTGGCCGTCGGCGGCGGCCCGCTCGGCCCGGCGCGCGGCGGGGTCGAAACCCGCGCCGTCGTCGGAACAGCCGAGCACCACCGAGTCGCCGACCCGGCGCAGCGACAGCACGATCCGGCTCGCGCCCGCGTGCTTGACCGCGTTCACCAGCGCTTCCTGCGCGATCCGGTACAGCGCGGCGGCCGCGTGGTCGGCGATGTCGCCGACCGCGGCGGCCGGGTCGACGAGCAATTCGATCGCCGGGCCGCCGCCGGTGCCCGCGGTGCGGACCAGCGATTCGAGCGCGGCGACCAGGCCGAGGTCGTCGAGAACCAGGCTGTGCAGGCCCGAGATCGCCGCCCTGGTCTCGTTGTAGGCGAAATCGGCCAGCGTCCGGGCACTGACCAGTTCGGCGCGGGCCCGCTCCAGCGCGCGCACGCCGGACTCGTCGCCCGTGGCGACGTGGGCGGCGAGTTCGGAGACGGTCAGGTCGGCCGCGGACAGGTGGAACGACATCGACGCGAGCGCGGTGGTCACCCCGTCGTGCAGGTCGAACGCGATGCGCCGACGCTCGGCCTCCTGCGCGGAGATCGCCTGTTCGACCAGGCGATCCCGCTCGGTGCGGTGCCGGTTGACGGTGCGCCACAACCGGTGCGCGTGCACCGACAGGCCGAGGACACCCGCGTAGCCCGCCGCGCGGTCGAGGTCGGCCGGGCCGAACGGTTCGGCCGGATCCCGGTGCGCGGCGAGGACTCCCACCACGGAATCGTCGACACCGCGCAGCGGCAGGCACATCCGCGCGATCGTCTGCCCCGGCTCGAGGCGTAACAGGCTGCGGTGCAGGGCGTTCCGTGGCGAATCCCGATCCAGCAGGACCGGGGTTCCGGTCCGGGCGACCAGCCCCGTCACCCCGAACCCGACCGGCAGGGTCAGCGAGCCGGCCGACGGGTGCGCCGGCCACAGGTCGACCACGCCGAGATCGGATCCGTCGACGGCGTAGAGCTGCACACCGTCGGCCGCGAGCAGCGGGGCCAGCTGCGCCGCCGTCGGCGCGGCACCGGTCACCGGAACAGCCCTTCCCGCAACGCGACCGCGATCGCCCCGCTCCGATCGGACACGCCCAGTTTGCGATACAGCCCGCGGATGTGGGTCTTCACCGTGTCCTCGCTGACCACGAGCTTGCCCGCCACCGCCCGGTTGGAGTGCCCGGAGACCAGCAGTCCCAGCACTTCCGACTCGCGCTGGGTCAGGCCCAGGTGCGCGCCCGACCAGAACTGCCCCGCGTCGAGCCGGGCCGCGGCCAGTGCCACCCGACCGGCCAGGGCGGGATCGATGACGGTCTCGCCCTCGGCGGCGCGGCGCAGGTGGGCGACGAGTTCACGCCCGTCCACGCGCTTGAGCACATACCCGGCCGCGCCCGCGCGCAGCGCCTGATAGAGGTAGTGCTCGTCGTCGTACACGGTGAGCACCACGACCTTGGTGCCCGGATACCGCTCGGTGATCTGGCGGCACAGATCCAGACCGCTGGCCTTGCCGATGCGGATGTCGCACAGGACGATGTCGGGCCGGTGCTCGTCGATCAGGCGCAGTGCCGCGGTGTCGGTGCTCGACTGGCCCACGATCACGACCTCGTCGGGGAAGTGGCCGAGCATCGCGTCGAGCCCGTGCAGGACCATCTCGTGGTCGTCGACGAGCACCAACCGTAACGGGGTCGGCGGCTCCGGCATACCGCCACAGTACGGCGGAAAAGCACTGGGGTTCGGGGCAATCGGCGAGAAATCACCCGTGCGGCCACCCGCGCGGGGGAAGGCCGCGCTGCCCCGGGTGCGGTCGGATGGACGGACCCGATCGAAAGGCGCCACCCATGCCGGAATCCACTGTTCATCGGCCGCTCGTCGTGTCCGCCGTCGACACCGACCGGCTCGCCGTCGACACCCTGCGCTTCCTCGCCGCCGACATGGTCGAGGCCGCGAACTCCGGGCATCCCGGGATGCCGATGGGGGCGGCGCCGATGGCGTGGACGCTGTGGAGCAGGCATCTGCGCCACGATCCGGCCGACCCCGGCTGGGCCGACCGCGATCGGTTCGTGCTGTCCGCCGGGCACGGTTCGGCACTGCTGTACGGGCTACTGCACCTGTTCGGCTACGACCTGCCCATCGCGGAGCTGCGCCGGTTCCGCCAGCTCGGGTCGCGCACGCCGGGCCATCCCGAGTACGGCGAGACGCCGGGGGTGGAGTGCACGACCGGCCCGCTCGGCCAGGGGCTGGCGATGGCGGTCGGTATGGCGTTGGCGGAGCGCATGACCCACGCCCGCTACCCCGAGCTCACCGACCACCGCACCTACGCGATCGTCGGCGACGGCTGCCTGATGGAGGGCGTCAGCCACGAGGCGGCCTCGCTCGCCGGGCAGCTGCGGCTGGGCCGGTTGATCGTGCTGTGGGACGACAACGCCATCACCATCGACGGCGCGGTGGACCGGGCCTGCGGCGACGACCAGCTCGCCCGCTTCGCCGCCTACGGCTGGCACACCGAGGCGGTGCCCGACGGCACCGATATCGCCGCGATCGACGCGGCGCTGACCCGGGCGAAGGACGATCCCCGGCCGAGCTTCCTCGCTGTCCGGACGGTGATCGGGCACGGTGCGCCCGACGTGGCCGGCACGGCGAAGGCGCACGGATCACCGTTGGGCGCCGATCAGCTGGCGCGGGCCAAAGAGCTCGCGGGATGGACGTTTCCGCCGTTCACGGTGCCCGAGCAGGTCGCCGCGACGTGCGCGGTGCTCGCCGGGCTCGGCGCCGAGGACCGGGCCGACTGGCTCGGCCGGTTTACCGAATTCGCCGCTGCCGCACCGCGACGCGCCGACGAGTTCGCCAGGGCCGGTGCGCGGACACTGCCCGACGGTCTGGCCGACGCGCTGTCCGGGATCGTCGGCGACGCGCCACGGGCGACCCGGCAGTCCTCGCAGGCGTGCCTGGACGCCCTGCGCCCGATCCTGCCGGAGCTGGTGGGCGGCTCGGCCGACCTGGCGGGCTCGACCGGAACCGCGTTCGGCCCGGTCGTGCGCGGGGACGACTACGCACCCACCGCGATCGCGTTCGGCATCCGCGAGTTCGGCATGGCCGCCGTCCTCAACGGAATCAGCCTGCACGGCGGGTTCCGCGTGTTCGGCAGTACGTTCCTGGTGTTCGCCGACTACCTGCGGCCCGCGCTGCGATTGTCGGCGCTGATGGGTCAGCCCGTGATCTACGTGCTCACCCACGATTCCATCGCCGTCGGCGAGGACGGGCCGACCCACCAGCCCGTCGAACACCTCGAATCGCTGCGCGTCATCCCCGGTCTCCAGGTGCTGCGCCCGGCCGACGATGCCGAGACCGCGCTCGCCTGGGAACTCGCGCTGACCCGCACCGACGGGCCGACCGCGCTGATCCTGTCCCGACAGTCGCTGCCGCAGCACGACACCCACCGCCGAGCACCCCAACCCACTGTCACGCCCCGGCCCGCCGCGGCCGACGGTCCCGGCGCCGAGGACCTCGTGCCCGCCCCGCGAGTGACAGCCACCGGCAAGCCTTCGGACGCCGCCGTCGTCGGCTCCCCGCCCACCGCCGACGATGGCGCGGTCGCTGTCGCCGAGCCGCTGATCGGCGAGGAACATCGCACCGTCGAGCTCGTCGCCACCGGTTCGGAAGTCGCACTGGCGGCGGCGGTCGCCGAGAAACTCCGCGCTGACGGCCATCTCGTGCGGGTGGTGTCGGTGCTGGATCGCACGCGCTACTCCCCCGATCCCTCGGCGTGCACCGTCAGCATCGAGGCGGGCACGACCACGGCCTGGGCGGGCGTGGTCGACCTGGCGATCGGTATCGACGAGTTCGGGCACAGCGGTCCCGGCGCCGAGGTCATGGCCCACCACGGCTTCACCGTGTCGTCGGTGCTCGCCCGCATCCGCGACCATCTGGGCAGCGCGCGATGACCCGCCTGGAGGCGGTGATCTTCGATGTCGACGGCACCCTGGTCGATAGCGAACGCGACGGCCACCGGGTGGCGTTCAACGCGGCCTTCGCCGAAGCCGGACTCCCCGACCGCTGGGATGTCGACCGCTACGGGGAGCTGCTGCGGATCGCCGGTGGCGCCCAGCGGATGACCCACTGGTTCGAGAGCACCGGGCGCTCAGCCGACCAGGCCAGAGAACTCGCGCAACGACTACACCCCGCCAAGACCCGGATCATGCGGAGCCTGGTCGAGGACGGGCAGATCCAGCCGAGGCCGGGCGCCCGGGAGCTCATCGAACGGCTCGCCGCCCGCGGTGTCGCGCTGCATGTGGCCACCACGGGCACCCGCGCGTGGGTGGAACCGTTGCTGCGCAACGCCTTCGGCGAGGTGTTCGACACCGTGGTCACCGGGACGGAGGTGCCCGACCTCAAACCGAGTCCGGCGGTGTATCTGGAGGTTCTGGCCCGCACCGGGTCCGCTCCCGAGCACGTTGTCGCCGTGGAGGATTCCGCCAATGGCGTGCTCGCCGCGACAGCGGCCCGGGTGCCGTGCGTCGCGGCGCAGAACGCCTATACCCGCTCGCACGATCTGTCCGCGGCGCTGCTGGTCGCGGACGGTCTGGACGACCCGGAACTGGTCAGCTGGTTCGACGGCCAGCCGGCCGCGGCACCGCCGCGTTCCCGGTAACCACCGCGTGCGGGGTCGGCGCGAGCAGTCGCCGTGCGGCGAATCCCGGCGGGCGACGCTCCTCGATCGCCCGGCGGTCGGCCGGTCAGAACGCGGGGACCGCGTCCGCCGCCGGGGTGACTTCGGTGGCGGGCCGCGTGCGGCGCAGCACCGTCACGCTGACGAGCAGCG
>Ga0247823_10005404_pt1 | contig 10177 bp, 6 predicted proteins | sample 13C_PalmiticAcid_2_FD_192426 | JGI IMG/M metagenome (GOLD analysis project Ga0247823, IMG submission 192426) | Soil microbial communities from agricultural site in Penn Yan, New York, United States - 13C_PalmiticAcid_Day30 | ecosystem: Environmental > Terrestrial > Soil > Agricultural land...
ACCTTTCTCCGATAACAGCAAAGTGCTGTTGATAGTGGTGGACGGGGTAGTGGGCAAACAGCTGGAAAAACTGGCCACGCCCGGGCTGGATGCCCTGAAGCCTAACAGCATATACAGCTACGAAGGCTCCGCCGATTCCGTAACCACCGATCCGGCCTCCATTGCCCATATTATGACCGGCAACGCCGTAGGCAATACTGAGATCAGGGATAGCTCCCTCGTACCGCGCGTATCGCGCGGGGAACTGTTCCCTTCATTCATCAAAAGGGTGAAGGAACAAAAGGCGCGCCCCTTCAGGGTAGTAACGGTAACACCCTGGGAAACCCTCAGCAAAACGCTTTTTAAAGAAGCGGATGTAACCATATCCGTAGCCGGCAATAATAACGATGCCGTGCGCGATTCCGCCATTGCAAGGCTGAAGGCGGACAGTGCGGACCTGGTGATCGCGCACTTTAACAATGCCAACCTCGCCGGCCGGCAGGAAGGGTTTACGGTAGATGCGCCCGCTTACCGCGAGGCGCTGCTGAAAACCGATGAGTACATTGCAGCGCTGGTAAAGGCCATGCAGGAAAGAACGAAGTTCGCGCAGGAGGACTGGCTGGTGATCGTACAATCCACCCACGGCGGCAACGGCAAAAAGTACGGCGGTTTCCTGGAAAACGAGCGGAACACGTTTTCCCTGTTTTACAATCCCCGCCTGAAATCCAACCTGGTAATAGCGCCTGCCGGCGTAAGGTTCGTGGCCAAACTCGCAGGCTCCGACGCCAATGCGGTCAACGCCAAACTGGTGGATGCAAATGCTTACAACATCGGCGACAAGGCCAATTTCACGATAGAGATGAAAATGAGGCACACCAAATCAGGGCAAACCGCTAACTATCCCGCCTTTTTCTCCAAGCGGAACAACTTCGCCAGCGGCGTGGTAGGCTGGACGTTTTTCCAGGAAGGCGCTTACTGGCAGTTCAACGCCGGCCAGTCCGGCAAAGGGAACGTGCAGGCCAGGGGCGCAAACATTAACGATGGCGCCTGGCACCACCTCACCGCTGTGATCTATACGGACAATAATGTTACCCCGTTCAAACGTTTTGTGCGGGTGTATACGGACGGTGTGTTCAACGCCCAGTCGGACATTACTGCGCTCGGCAACCTGAATAGCCCGGCCCCGCTGACCCTGGGCGCCACCCTGCCTCCGAACGGATCGATGATAGATATGTATGTAAACGATGTGCGGATCTGGAACGATTCCCTGCCCGCCGCCGTCATCAAACAATATTCCTGTACCAATAAGATAGACGCATCGCATCCGAATTACGCGAACCTCATCGGTTACTGGGCCTGCTCCGAAGGGGACGGCAACCGGTTTAAGAACACTATTGCCGGGGCCTCCGATTTTGAGCTGAAAAACGCTTACAAGTGGGAACCGATGAATTCTATTTTCACCTGCGGAAAGAGCGTGCCCGACGCACCTTATTCCAAAGAAGTGTTCAACCAGATCGCTTACTGGCTTAACGTGCCCGTGGCCAAAGAATGGGAGATCAACGGCCGTCTCTGGCTCGCGCAGCTCTAGGCACATCCATCACCAATAAAGATTTTGCACTATGCGGAAAATACAATTCAGAACAATACACGGGGCCATGGCATTGCTGTTGGCGGGCATGCTCGGCGGCGCCGGGTGCGTAAAGGAAGTGCCGGACAAGCCGTATTACGATAGCGACAGCAGCCGCCAGCAGTTCGGGAACATCAAACTGAAAAAGAAGAAGATATTACTGATCGGGATAGACGGCGCTAATGCCGGCGTGGTAAAAGATATGCAGCCGCCTGTGATCAAGGAGCTGCTCGCCTCGGGCATTTACAGCTTCGACGGCCTGGCAGATACTTCGGTATCCGTAGCTTCCAGCTGGGCTACCATGACTACCGGTGTGCGTTACGACCTTCACCGGATCTACGACAGTTCCCTGATACCGCTTACGGACAAGGGCGGCCACACCGATGTAAAATACTACGAGAGTTTTATCACCACAGTAAAGCAGGATGATATTGAAACCAAAGTGACCGTGATCACTCCCTGGGAAGATATGACCAGCTTTCTGCTCAGCGGGGCGGATAAGGTGGCGAACACCGCGGTGGACCAGGGCGACCAGGGCGTGGAAACCACCGCGCTGGAAAACCTGAAAGGCGCCAATGCTGACATTGTGGTGGTGAACTTCGCCGCGCCCGCCATCACAGGCCAGGCATCCGGCTTCAGCGCCGGCAACGCCGCGTACACCAAAGCCATCCTCGATACGGATGCGCGCATCGGCAAACTGATCGCCGGTATGAAGGCGCGCAGTACTTTTGCCGATGAAGACTGGCTGGTGATCATCCAGTCCACCGGTGGAGGCTACGGCACCCAACTGGGCAGCCGCAAGGCGGAAGCGCGATTGACATTCTCCATATACTACAATCCCAATCTTGTGGCCGCTGAATATACCAAAGAGCACAAGATCGCCGATGAGGTGGTCCGTTTCAACGGAGGGGCTTCAGACTACGTTCGCGCGGTGAATGACGATGGCGGGCTCTATAATGTAGGCTCCGGCGCCATTACCGTGGAAGCAAAGGTGAAATTCAACAAGAACGCCGCAGGAAAATATGAATGGATCTACCCCCCGTTTATCAGCAAAGTGGCCGTACGCAGCGGCAGCACCCCCGGCTGGTCCATGTTCAAGAACGGGGATAAGGTAACCTGGTTTGTAGCCGACGGCAACAACAAATCGGAGCTGCTGTCCAAATCACTGCCGGACGGTAACTGGCATACGCTCACCGGGGTGGCTTATAAAGACGGTACCACTTATAAGACCGCTTTTTACATTGATGGTGAAAACAAGCTCACGGGCTCCATCACGCCCACGCCCACCGGCAACATCACCACTGCTTCGCCCTTTATCCTCGGCTGGATGCAGGACCCCTTCACCAACGCCTCCAACAATATAGATATGTACCTGGCGGACGTAAGGGTTTGGAATGCGGTGCTCACCGACCAGGAGATCAAAGACTGGGCCTACAGTACCGGCGACCTCAGCAAGCATCCGAAATTTGCTAACCTGGTGGGCTACTGGCCGGCGCAGGAAGGCAGCAACGGCGTGCTGAAAGATATGAGCCCCTCTAAGAAAGATTTCACCCTGCAGGGCAACTATAACTGGACTTTCATCGGCAGTGCCTTTGACGGCTCCACCGCCAACCCGCCCTCGCTGATAGATGTGGTGCCCTCCATGTACTACTGGCTGGGCATTACGCTCGAAGGGAATAAGAAACCGGTGGGTACCAACTGGCTGAAGCTGAAAGTGCAGTAGTATCCGCCCTTCACCAAAACAAAAAAGCGCCCCGTTTTTTCCGGAGCGCTTTTTTGTTGTTACCTGTATCCTTCGTTCTGTATCAATACGCCGTTGGAAATATCCATTTCCACCTGCGGGATGGGGAGGCGCCCGCGTTTGGAAACGTCCCAGTCCATATCGAAGCGCTGCTGGTCGCCGTCATACAGCGGGCCGCGCAGCGAAGAAGCGTCGATCTGTTGCTTGGCATACGGCAGGCCGTAGCGCAGCAGGTCCCAGTAGCGAATGCCTTCGCCGGCCAGTTCCACCCTTCTTTCGTGGCGAATGCTTTCCGTGGTGGCCGTTACTTCCGGCATGCTCACGCGCTTCCTCACATCGTTGAGGTATTTGTCCGCCTTGCCGGCATCTTCTCCCAGCCATAGCTCGGCCGCCATCAGCAGCACGTCCGCATAACGGATGGAGCGGTAGTTGTTCCCCCAGTTGGCGTCCACGTTGCCGGTGGAAGTTTTATACTCCTGGTGGGTGCTGTACTTTTTATTGAAATAGCCGGTGTACTGCCAACTTTTGGTAATGGGGGTGAATTGCGTACCGTAGAGAATGGTAGCGTTCTTCCGCGGGTCGTTGGCTTCGAAGGCCTGTGCCAGTGATTCGGTGATTACGCCGTAGCTCCACCCGGGGCTGTACACCGCATCATTCAGGCCGCGGGGGGCGAACATATGCACGCTGAAGTTGCCCTGGCCCAGGCGCTGGTCGTTTACGTTGGAAGCAATGTTCTTGTCGCTGTGCGCCACTTCGAATACCGATTCGGTGCTGAACTCGAACGCCTTGCGTAAAGCCTCCCTTCGTGATAATATCTTCCACATGGTCGCGCGCACGTTTTTTATCGATCGTGATATTGCCGGCCTGCAGGTCTTTATTGTACACGCCGCGGTAGAACATGTAGGCACGGGCCAGCAGCGCCTTGGCGGACCATGCGGTGGCCCTGCCGGTAGTGGCTTTCATGGACTGCTGCGGCAGGTCGGGGATGGCGGCTTCGAGGTCCGTCATGATCTGGTTGAATACTGCTTCGGGCGTTGCCTGCGGCTGGTTGTAGCCTGCCGGGTCGGTCAGCGGTTCGGTTACCAGGGGCACGTGCTCGTACCAGCGCACCAGCTCAAAGTAAAGGTAGGCGCGGAGGAAACGGGCTTCCGCGATGGTGGTTTTTTTGAAGGCGTCGCCGGCGGCAATGCCTTCTATTTTGCTCAGGTATACGTTCGCACGGGCAATACCGGCGTAGTAGATGGACCAGAGGCCGCGGTACGTCTGATCGCCGATGGTTACGAGCCTGAACTGGTCCAGCGCCTTGATGCCCACACCATCGCTCTGGCTGCCGCCGCCGGAATAAGCGTCGTCAGAGGCGGCCTCGCTCCAGCAATGGGTAGGGTGAAACCCCATCCACTGGCCCCATTGCAGTACGTGGTATATGCCGGAAAGGGATTGCATGGCATCCGTTTCCGTGCGGAAGTAATTGCTTTCAACTATCTGGGAGGGAGGGTTCACCTCCAAAAAGGACTTGCTGCAGCCGGCAGTCATCAACACCGCTGCCAGGCCCGCTTTACTGATATGTTTATATATGGATCGCATGATGGTTCTGTTTGAAAATGAATGAATCAAAGGCTCAGTTGCACACCTGCACGGAAGGTACGGGCCTGCGGGTACACGCCATGGTCTATACCGATGTTCAGCGGGCTGCGGGCGCCTATTTCAGGATCGAAGCCGCTGAATTTGGTGAACGTGAGCAGGTTGTCTGCGGACACGTACACGCGGAACGTGTTCAGCTTCGCCTTGCCCAGCAGCTCGGGAGAAACGGTGTAGCCTACCTGCAGGTTCTTCAGCCTTACGAAATCGCCTTTCTCCACGTAGATGTCAGACATGCGGTTGCGGTTGCCGTTGTTGTCCGCAAAGGTGAAGCGCGGATATTTGGCCCCGGGGTTTTCCGGCGTCCAGCGGTCCAGGTAAATGCCGGGCATGTTGGCCTCGCGGATGTCGTACCGGTATACGCCGTTGATCAGTTCGTGCCCGAACATGCCGAATACGAACATGCTGAGATCGAATTGTTTGTAGCTCAGGTTGAAGTTGAAACCGGCGGTCACTTTCGGGTTGGGATTGCCGATCATGGTTTTGTCGCCGTCACCAAGCGCACCGTTTCCGTCCAGGTCCACAAAGCGGATGTCGCCGGGTACCGCGCGGGGCTGAATCACTTTACCGTCTTTATTCTTGTGCTCATTCACTTCATCCTGCGTCTGGAAAATGCCCGCGGTTTTATACCCCCAGAAGTAGCCAATGGGCAGGCCCACCTGCATCCGGTTCACTGCGCCCACGCCAATGTAGCCGGAGCCGTTGAGTGATTTGGAGGCGTTGTTGATGGCGGTCACTTCGTTTTTGTTGTAAGACATGTTGAGCGACACATTGTACTTCCAGTCACCTTCCTGCCGGTTGCGGTAGTTGATACCCAGTTCCACGCCCTGGTTACGAACGGAACCGCCGTTTACCACGGGTGCGGAGAAGCCTACCAGTGCGGGAATGGAGGGACTGAACAGCAGGTCAATGGTGTTTTTGATATAGTAGTCCGCCGCCAGGCCGAGGCGGCCGTTCAGCAGTTCAAGATCGGCGCCGAAGTTAGTCTGCTCGGAGGTTTCCCATTTCAGGTTGGGGTTGGGTACGGGCCCGAGGGCGGTGCCGTTGAAATAATATTCCTGCCCGGTGCTGTTAACGTACGTATAGCCGTTACCGAAAGCAATGGCGGATGCCCAGGCAAAATCACCGATGTTCTCGCTGCCATTTCGCCCCCAGGATGCGCGGAGCTTCAGGAAAGACACTGCGTTGCTCTCATAGAAATCTTCTTTCGAGATCACCCAGCCACCGGAGAGGGAGGGGAAGGTGGCGAACGGGTTGTTGCGGCCGAAGCGGGAAGAGCCGTCGCGGCGCAGCGTGGCGGAGAACAGGTATTTGCCGGCATAGTCGTAGCTCAGCCTGCCGAAGTAGGATACCAGTGCGGAAGCAGTGGCGCTGCCTTTGTTGCGGCTGGAGTTGATGTCAAACACCATATCCAGGTAAGCCATTTCGGGCGATACAGGGATGGTGTCCGACCGTGTGCCTTCCAGGCTCATGGGGCTGCGCTTGAGTGCAGACTGGCCTGCGATCACCTCTATGGTATGCTGGTTGAACGTCTGGTTGTAGGAGAGCACGTTCTCCAGCTGCCAGATGTAGGCGCGGGAGTGGGATTGGGCAACGGTATTGATGTCCGACTTGGAGCCGCTGCTCATGTAGTAAGCAGGGGAAAGGCTTCTGCGCGAGTTGTTGCCCAGCTCAATGCCGAAGGAGGAGCGGAATTTCAGGCCGTCCCAGATGTTGGCTTCTGCATAAGCGTTGCCCAGCAACCGGTCGTTCTTGTTGAACGCGTTGGCAATGGCGATGCTCGCCAGCGGGTTGGTAGGCCCGTCTGTGATCACCGAAGAAATACCGTAGTAACGGTCGCCGTTGCGCACCGCATTGCGCGGGTAAATGGCCGGGTTGTTCAACCGCGTGGGATCCGTTTCATACGCGGGCGTCAGGGGATCGAGGTTGATGGCGTTGTTCATGATGCCGCCATAGTCCTCATTGCTGCTGATGCCTTTCTGGTCCGTGAAAATATAGTTAAGGCCTGCGCCCACTTTCAGAAAATCCTTGATGCGCTGGTCGCCGCTGAGGCGCACGGTATAGCGCTGGAAGCGTGATTTAGGACCGCCTACGATACCCTGCTGGTCAAAGATGGAGAAAGAGGCGAGGTAGGTAGCTTTATCGTTGCCGCCGGCTACCGTTACCTGGTGGTTGGTAACAGGCGCGTTGCGGGTAAACGTTTCATCCTGCCAGTTGGTGCCTTTGCCGAACAGGGAGGGGTTGGCATACTTCTCGGCCTGGCCGGAGTTGCGGGCGCCCTCGTTCATCATAGTGGCATATTCGGTAGCATTCAGTACCGGCACCGTACGCCAGCGGTTCTGGATGCCGTAGTACCCTTCGTAAGTAAGCGTGGAAGCGCCGCTGCGGCCTTTTTTGGTGGTAATGAGCACTACGCCGTTGGCGCCGCGGGCGCCGTAGATGGCGGCGGACGCGGCGTCTTTCAGCACATCTATACGGTCAATGTCGCCGGGGTTGAGATATTCGATGCTGCTCACCGGGAAGCCGTCTACAATATACAGCGGCTCGGGATCGCCGTTGGTGCCCGTGCCGCGGATGCGGATCATCGGCTTTTCACCGGGCTGGCCGCTGGGGTTTAGCACCACCACGCCGGGCGCGCTGCCCTGCAGGGCCTGTTCCACGCGGAGGATGGACTGTTTACCGATGAAATCGCTTTTAACGGTAGATACGGCGGTGGATACGTTGCTTTTCTTTTGCGAGCCGTAACCTACCACTACCAGCTGGTTCAGTTCGGTGGCCGCTTCACGCAGCCTTATCAGCAGGCTCACTTTTTCTCCCGCTTTCAGGTGGTAATCTTTCAGGAAATGTTTTTCATAACCGATGGATGTAAAACTGATGGAATAGGGGCCGCCGGCGGGAACGTCGGCGATGGTGAACACGCCCGTTCCATCCGTAAAGCCGCCTTTGCGTACCGTGGAATCTGCGTTGATGACGCCTACGGTCACACCGGGGATCACGTCCCCCTTTTCATTTTTTACAACGCCGGTAACGGTACCGCCGTTCTGGGCATAGGCGGCGGATGATACCGTGCACAATGCGAGCAATGCCAGCCGGTGTAACTTCCTCCCGAAATGCTGTACAGATCTTATCATAACGATTGTTTTAAGACAAAGAATGCCATGTTACTCCCTGGGGGAATAACGAAGTGAGCTGTGTTTAAGATTGTAATTGGATTATTCCTCTTTCCTGCCGATGGTGTATTTGTTTTCTCCTGATCCCAGCTGCCAGTGGTTGAGCACGGCGATGGTTTCCAATATATCCTCTATTTCTCCTGAGTTGGTGAGCAGGCCGCTGAAATAGCGCCCTTTCAGCAGCGCCGCCTCTGCATCTATCTGAATGCCGTATTGCCGGTGAAGTGTGGCGAACACTTCGCTGACAGGGCTTTTTACAAACTCTATCGTGTCCCCTCGGAACTTTACCGTAGCCGAAGAAAGCGCTTTGGCAGGCGCCGCAGGTGCGGGCCGGTAAGCGTAAACCTTCAGGCTGCCGGCTGTGTTGCTCCAGGCCAGCTCCTGCCCTGGCTGCAGGTAAGTATCCTTCCTGCTGTCCACTTCCACTTTTACTTTTCCGCTCAGCAGGCGAACGTTCACGGATTTTTCCGTGGGCCAGGCCCGTACGGTAAACACGGTGCCCAGTGCGATGGTATTCACCTGGCCGGCTTCTACCATAAAGGGGAGCTCGGCCACGTGCTGTACGTCAAAGCGGGCCTCGCCCTGTAGTTGCAGCTGGCGGTGCGCCTGGTTATAGGCGTTGTTATAACGAAGGCGGCTGCCCGGCTTCATGGTTACCCTCGACCCGTCGGGCAGCAGCAGCAGGCTGTCCGCGCTGCCCTTCACCTGCAGTTCCACCGTGGCAGGTACAGCAGATGTTTGCACGCCGGCCGGCACCGCTGGTTTTTCCGTTACCGCTACCGCGGGCGCGGAGCCGGGGCGCAGCGCCCATATGGCGAACCAGGCAGCGGCCAGTACCGCGGCTGCCGAAGCAGCTACGAGCAGTTTTTTATAAATGCCTTTTGTTGCCGGGAAGGCCGCTTGCCGGATGTTGGCCAGCATGCGTTCTGATTGTTCGCCGGTGACGGGCGCTTCTTCCCCCCAGCCCTGCTGCTCCAGGAAGCGGTCCAGTACTTCGGGGTGCTGCCGCAGCCAGGCCGTAATGGCGGCGCGCTCCGCAGCATCTCCTTTGCCGGCGAAATACGCGGCAATACGATCGTCAGAAAATGGCATATACTAAGGTTATACGAGTAATGCGGGCAAACACCCTTACTCCCTGTGAAAGTTTTTTTAGAGGAACCCGCCAAGGAGAAAGGAAGGGAGCACGGCGCCGAGGCGGCTGCGCAGGTACTTGAGCGCTTTGGACATGTGCGCCTCTACTGTTTTGGGTGAAATAGAGAGCTGGTGGGCAATTTCAGGGTAACTCATGCCCTGGAGCTTGGCGAGGCGGAATACCTCCCTGCGTACGGGCGGCAGGTTTTCGATGGCGGACGAAATATGCGCCATCAATGCCGTGTCCCGCGTGCCGGGGGCTACTGCGGCGTCCATAGCGGGGCTTTGCTGCAGGTCTACCAGCGTTACCCTGCTGCCGGCGCGGCGGTAATGGTCGATGTACACGGAGCGCGCGATGCGGAACAGCTGGGCTTCGCCGGGCACTTCCGGGTTGAGGCTGCCGCGGCTCGTCCATACCTTCACAAATGTATCCTGTACCAGTTCTTCCGTACACGGCACATCACGGGTGTAACGCCACATAAAGGCGTACACGCGCTTGTGATAATCCCGGTAGAGCTGTTCAAAAGCCTCTTTATCTCCCTCGCGCAATAAGGATATATTAATTTCCTTCAACATCAGAAACGGCAAATTAGTAAAAAAATAGGCTCCGCGGCGGTTTCTTGAGGAATGGTAATGGTTTATTAAAATTAACATGCATAAGAACCCGTACAGGCGCCGCAGCCAAAGCCACGGCGCCTGCGGGTATCATTGCAACCATCGGGCAACACAGGTTATGGAACCACCGTTCCTTCCTGTATTTCCTCACTGCCCGTTTTCAGTATCCTGTTACCGTCGGCCAGGTCGCCGAATACTTCCACCTGCATGGGCATCACGCGGCCTTTGCTGACGGGCACATGCCGGGCTTTCCCGTTTTCCACGCGGATAACGTAC
>Ga0247823_10005406_pt1 | contig 10173 bp, 10 predicted proteins | sample 13C_PalmiticAcid_2_FD_192426 | JGI IMG/M metagenome (GOLD analysis project Ga0247823, IMG submission 192426) | Soil microbial communities from agricultural site in Penn Yan, New York, United States - 13C_PalmiticAcid_Day30 | ecosystem: Environmental > Terrestrial > Soil > Agricultural land...
GCTTACGGGTGGGGGGGTGTTAGTTGTCGTAGACATTTTTGTTACTGAGACAATACCCCTTGAAAGTGTTTCAGGGCGGGTATGGGTACAAAGCTGGCTGATCTGTGGCAGTGGCTGTCCCAACGGAATGGTGGGAGCAGAGGTTGATTTAACAGGGCAAATTTCGGGCGTTATGGCTGGACACAGAGTGAATGTGCATCACGCAACAGTTTTGCAGTGGCTGTGGCTGGGCGTGGTTCGATTTGTGAACAGATCGACGTCATGGCCCTGGATAAGGCGGCAACAAAACTGGAGACTTCTCCACGACCGCCCCCAAGCCCGCAAACTCCCGTCGTATTTAACAGCACCGACACTTCTTCGATATCCGTGCCTTCAAATTAGAACTTTGTCTAACAACTACACCCTTCTGTCTTTCACCACTGAGTATTTCATTGCTGACACAAGACCCTTTCCCCAACACATTTCACACAAGGCGAAATGTCTCTGGTTTGTCTTCCACCCAACCAAGCTCCATGAGACCATGGACGTAGCAACAACCAATGAGCTCAAACGCCGCGCCCTGGGGTCTCAAAAGAAATGGCATTGAGGCTCCCTTGAACACGCAGACAATGTCGCCCTCCTGCGTTTTGGGTGGCACCACCGCGGTTCGGCCCTCTTTGGTGATGCAAAATCTATTCTGGGGCAAGTGACTGCTAGCCACTTGGAACCTGGATGCATTGTTGGCAGAATCAAAAACCCGCTTCAGTCGCTCTTCCATTGCCTGGATCTCTAGCGGTGCTTCTCGAGACTCCTCCGGCTCTAGCAGACCTTGGCTCAGCTGAGCCTGGCGAACGAGTTCGCGGAGCCTGTAGTAGCGGTCCAACATCTTGGATTCGCGCCCTGCGGCGTCGAAATGGGAGAAGACGTGGGTGACGCTGTTGTACAGCTCCATGCATTCATCTGGTGTCGGCGGCCTTGCATCCACGTCCGGTAGCCGGTCGCCTAGGACTGTCCGGATGTACACTTCCAGCCGCTCGGTTTCGGGGTAATTGGTGCCGTGCTTTTTGGCCATGTCCCTTGCGGACTCGTGCCATTCCCGTCGCACTCGGTTGATGTCGGATTCAGATGCGTTCTCACTGTGTTTCAAAATCTCCCCGAGTAGCTTGACAGTGTCCCGCTTCCATCCTTCAATAGAGATCGAAAGTGGTCTGAACGCATCGAAGACGACTGCCGCGGCCTGCCCGGCCTTTGCCGTGTACGTCTGCTTGTACAACCCTGTCCGGGAGTCGTGGTCCCAGTCCGACACCCAAGAGGGCAAGCCGGGCACGGGTTCGCGTTTCCCGTGCCCAGCAAAGCAGAGTGCTTCGAGGGTTGCATCTTGGCGCAGGATCTTGCTCATGGTCTCGCGGTACACCGTGCGATAGTCTGCGTGATAGTCTGGTTCTACCCCCGGCTCTCCGATAAGCGACAGCAGACCGTAGATCTTGTCTCGTTTGTCTCCGCAGTCGAATCTGAGCGCGCACTTCAAGGCGGCTCCCAGGGTGAGATCGCTCGAAGTCTCCAAGAGACCTTGCAGATCAATCATGGCGCAGACACCTTCGAGGCCCCTGAAAATGTCGCCTTTCCCGGGTCCAGTGTAGGAGCCGTTGACGTTGTAGAGGGGCTTTATCACGGGATGGATCAGGGTGTTGATCACCTGCAGAATCAGCTCCCAGTCGATGCACACGTCGCCGTAGTGAAGATGCAACTCCTGGGACAAGGCGGCCTCTTGGATGATCCAGACCCGCTGGAACCATGAGTTGCGAAAGAAGTCGGAGGGCGCGGTCCAACCGTCCGAGCCATATGTCGCGTCCCTTATCTGCTCGAAAGACATCTCTCGACACAATTTCAGGTACCGCAGTCGTGCCAAATGTGCCTGAACAGTGGCGCCCGTCTCAGACGCGCCAAGGTACGCCTCCACGCGCCAGGCACGGGCAAACACCTTGCCCATCAACCTGACCTGTGATTCCTTCTCGTCCTTGTTGGTTTGATCAATGCAGAGTCCGTCGATCCACAACTCTCGCTGACACCATCGTGACCTCAGTTTTGTCAGCGCAGCATGCGCGCTCGCTGTCACCACCAGGTGTTTGCCCTGTCCGTTCCCACACACAAGGACGGAATGGGTGAGTTCGTTGCTCATCCACCTGTATGACATCGCCTCATACGCCGGCGCGCTCTCAAGCGGAACCACGTGGATTTTGCATCGGATCGGGTCGGAGCCACGACCGGGTAGGAGTCTGAGAAGCCGGATTTCTTCTCTAGTAAGAGGTGAATATTGATAGGCGCTGTCTGGCGGGGGTGCCTCGGTGGTCTCTCTAACAGTGGCGGTAACTTGTGGTGGGCTTTTCTGACGTGATTTGACGATGTATCTGACCGTCGCGTTGGACCAGATCAGAAGCAACTTCGCGGCGTAGAGAACAAGTTGTTGCAGGCGGATGAAAGGCCTCCAGCGATAGCCCGAAACCAACGCTCCCGCGAGAGCGGCGGCGGCGGTGAATATGCCCACGTCAATTGCGACAGCGCCGCAGATCGAGTCGCACTGATTCAGGAGGAGGAGGAGGATGGAGAAGCAACTGCTGAGGGAAACTCCCGCCAGGAAGACTGTAACCTGCTCGTGGTCCGAGTTGTGGGTTGGCAGATGATCCGCAAATGCAACGTAGAGACTCTGAACCCAGACCCAACAGCCAATGAGCGTCGAAAATGAATCGAACATGATCCCCAGCACCAGAGATACCAACATCTTGACAACCAGGGTCCAACGAGAGCTTGCTGGTCTGTCCTTTCGACCAACCGTCCTGTACACCTGTTCAGCCACCATGGCGGCTCCCACGCCCCATAGAACGGCCTTCGCGCTGATCAAGGCATCGCAGAGCCTCAGGATATGTGCGACAACGAGAAGACGCAAGAAAACCATCCAAATGATTTGACAGTGATCAAAATAATCCACGACAACGAGCTCCCTCTTGCGAAGCCCGAGAGCTTCTGCCCGAGTTTGGCCTCTTGAGTCCTTCCGATACAAGCGGTACGATACCGCCACATATCGAACGAGGTAGGGCCAGATTGTCGTGACGAAAAGATACAACATTGTAGCATGAGTGAGAATGGGGGATTCAAAAAGTAAGGTCCCTAAGCACCAGACAATGCAATGCCGCAAAGACTGGTTGTTGTGTCGGGAAATGACACTGCAGACATGGGAACGAGTCGCGAGGCTCCGAGAACTCAACTTGAGGAAAGTGATAAGAATTCAGGACACCATAGAACAACCGCCTCGCCTCCTCGTTTCTGAATCGGGGAGATGCGCTTTCCCTTCTTTGGACTCTGCCCAGAATGCCTAACGGTCCGCCAGTCTGCCAGTGGCGTATCTTCTTTGGCTTAGCTCTGGGTTTAAGTTACATAAGCATGCATGCCTGGGCTGAGCAGGTTGGGCAAGCGGGGGATCTGCCAGCGAGAAGTGAGAGCTGAAGCTGAGCCGCAAACACAACGCGACATCTTCAAACCCGCACGGAATCGGTGCCGTCTCATCACCACAGATGACATGGATCCGCTATCCATCGCGGCCAGCGCTGCAGGGCTGGCGACTGGATGCACCAAGATTGTGGCCACTCTCTACTCCTGGATAGACGACACCATCGCTGTCGATGAGAATGTTGCCGGCCTGTGCGACGAGATCAAGGCCCTCAGACGAGTGCTCGAGTCCATCAGCAGCGCCTCCACGTCGGCCCCGCGTCCCGTGGTGGCAGAGATTGACCCTGATGGGAGCCTGTGGGCGGTGGTTTCGGCCACCTTGGGCGACATCAACAACACACTCACAAAACTGAGCCAGCTCCTGAACGAAGTTCAGAAGAGCAGCGGTGTTTTCAGTCGCGGTTTCCTCAGAAAGCCAACAAAGCAGATCAAGTTTGGCTTCCGCTCCAAGGAAATTGCCACATGCAAGGACAGGGTTCAGTCTTACAACACCGCCATGACCGGTGCCTTGCAGATGATCAACGTGTAGGTCATTACATGTTCGCTAAACACGCGGCCGGTCTGGCTAAAACGTCTTCATAGCTGTCTCATGATTCACAACAACTCTTCTCAGGATGCCGTTTTCAACGTGCTTTACGGGCTCAAGTCTCAGATCGGACGCGTCGAGGTTGCCTTGCAGCAAGGGATGGAACCCAGTTCCGGGCCAACCGGGTCAAGCCAGGACGCCGACGGCAGCCAGGTCACACAGAATCTTCGACAGTTCGTGCGTGTCGCCGATAATTTCCACTCCAATGCGAGCACAATCACGAGAGAGGGCCCAAGGTCCACCGTTTGGGGAGGCAGCGTTCTAGGCGACCCCTTGACCAGGGAGCAACTCTCCAATATCGAGAATTGGATACCGCCGCCGGACAGCAGTCAAGGGCGAGCCACATCATCTAGGACTGCTATCAATCCGCCGTACCATTCGGACTCGGACGACGATATCGACAAGGCTCTTCTCAAAAGACTCAGGGAGCTTGCCATCGAGAGCCGGCAGCAGCGAGACTACCCCAAGGCCGAGAACTTCTACCGCAAGGTCATCAACCGCTCCGAGGCCAGCGAGTCGAACTATGACCCTCAGGATCTGGTTCGGGACAGGATCGACCTAGGCTACGCGTGCTTGCACCAGAGGAAGTGGGCCGAGGCAGAGGCCATCCTTCTCCCCATTGCTATGGAACGAAAGTTGGCCGATATTTCAGTCTATGTCGGTCTCCACGCGCTGGCCCTTGCCCACATGCACAGCTCCGACTTTGCAAAGGCTGACCGCTGCTGCAAACGGGCACTTTGGGGCAAGCGGAAGACTTTTGGGAAGGAGAATCCCTCGTGCTGGGAAACGTTGGCCTTGCTCTCCCGCATTTGTGAAGCACGAGGTGAACCGGAGGAGGCCGAGGCCCATCGAACCTTCATTCCCGCGTCATACCAGCCAGTACTACATGTTGACCCCCTAGTCTATCTTGAGAGACATGACAAAACGGAGCTACAACCGCCGCCGACAATTCCCAAGACACCCTCGCCATCAACCGCCCAGGCCCCACAATCCCGGAACCTGATCGTGGGCGTACACTTTGGAGTGGTGCAGACAGCCGTGTCGTTTGCGTTAGCAACGCATGCTGCTGCAGAAGAGACGGTCATCAATGCGTGGCCAAGCTGGGGAGGGACCACCAAGACCGACTCTACGGTAAGTATGAAGTCTGCATGAGTGCAACGGGTTTGGATTCAGTTTCAGAGGCTAAAGTTAACACGGCACAGATTCCCAGCGTTCTCTACTACGGCCCCGCCGAACCTACCCGAACAATCGTCGGCTGGGGTCACGACATAGTGGATGCCCTCGCGCCTACCGGCTATCCAAAGCCCGGCATTGTATGCCCCTAGATCCATCACGATGCACACACACATCCCTTTCCTGCTCCAAGCTAACGGTTTTGCACAGCACAAAGCGGATTGGTTCCTGCTGGGCTTGATGAGCGCTCCGCGCCTCCCGTACCTGGAAGACCTGAATCTGCCACCTCCCCCAACCGGAAAATCCGAAGTCGACGTGGTCGCCGACTACCTGTTCAAACTCCGCGACGCCATCTTCCCTGTCCTTCGCAGTTCGTTTGACATGGAAAAAGTACAAATCCAGTGGTGGTTTACGATCCCGCTCCTCTGGGACAGCATTGGGAAAAGTTCTCTGCGATCCTCGGCCCTCCAGGCCGGCTTTATCCGGGGCGGCCATGATGACGAAATCTTTTTCATCGCTGAGCCCGTGGCATACGTCTTGAACTGTTACAGAACACGTCTTATCCAACCTCGCCCGTCCGATACCTTCCTGGTTGTGGTTGCCGGAAAGGCAACGGTGGACTTGGTGACCTATGAAGTTAGCAGCGGGCACCCTCTTGTCCTGAAACAGCTGACTTCTCCATCAACCGACGTCTTTTGTGGGTGAGTGTACTAAAACCAGCGGGCTTCATTGGCCAGTCAAGCCGTTACTGACCATCGTCGGCAGATCGCTGGCCTTGAACCGCAATATCGACAAACTCCTGCGGCAAAGGATCAAGATGCTGAAGCTTCCACCATCATCCAAGATTGCCGCGCGCACCTATGCGAAGGGTATCCTCGACTTTGACTCTCGAATCAAGCACGCCTTCAGTGGCGATGGCAGCACATGGGCTTTTAAGGTCGGCCTCTCCGCCGACTACCCAGACGCTGGCATCGACAGAGAGTCCGGCTGCATGGCCGTCACGAACGAGGCTATGCTCTCGTGCTACGATCCGGTTATGAATCAGGTCATCGGGTTGATACGGGACCAGTTGGCGAATGCACATCCAAAGGCACAAGTGAAGGTACGTTGACTGGACCCCGGATCTGCCCAGTAGTATACCTTAGACTGCAATGACTTTGCGGCTAATCAACAGTGTCGCCTAGACTATCCTCCTCGCTGGCGAATTCTGCAAGTCTCCGTATTTTGTGAAGCAAGTCAAGCGGTTTGTCCGCCCGTTCGACATCGCGGTGGTGGAGCCCACGCATCCATTGACAGGTATTGCCAGAGGGACGGTGAGAGCGGGGCTTCTTTACACCTACGGTCTCTTGCCCACAGATGGCCTCTTGCCCACAGAACATCTCTCAAGCGAGTAGGTTGAGGGCATCAACTTTGAGAATCGGTAAGCACAGTCACAGTACCAAGGCCTGATTCCCCTCGGGACTCTGTGGTTTCTCGCAATATGAACAAGCACACCAGTGTCCACGTCTGAACAGTCCAAGGTGCCCTGGTACCTGGGTGTGCGAATACCGGGTACAGGTTTCATCCAGACAAGCGCTATGATTCCACAGGTTCAAGTTCCGTTACCAATGAATCGACCGTTTCCCTGTCCATCTATTTGCTACGGACCCTTCAGGAACTAATCCCCACCTCATCGCTTCTGGAACCACTCCGCCCATCCCCCTCTCCGCCTCAAACCATCGGCCCCTGGCCGGGGATATGAGTGACCCCTACCAATCAGTCAATTAGCCACAACCCACGGAAGAAACACCAAGGGACGCGCGACACTCACATCCGTCGACGTCATCCTCGACAGTCTGTGGCAGGGTGCACTTGATAGACTCCTCAAAGGTCTGGTGCTGCAGCTCGGAGCAGACGTCGCCCGTGCAGCGGGCGTCCATGGCGCGCTGGAGGGAGTCGTCCTTCCAGCCAAAGACGTAGTCGCCGTGCTGCGTGTAGCCAGTCCTGTGCATTACGGGTCAGCCTTGAGGGCCTGATGCGTGTAGAGACTTACTTGTCGTTGGTGCTCCAGACAAAGGGTTGCGAGCCGTCCTCGGGCCAGAGGTCCTTGTCCGCGAAGGGGGTGGTCTGTGGTGGCGTCAGCAGCTTAACTGACAATGAAAAGAAGGCCAGTGCTCACATCCCAAATGGTCTCCAGCATCACCTGAGGGATCTTGACAGGATGGGTCTCCGGGCACTGCCCGCCGTTGGGAGTTTGATCGTGGTTCCCCGAGACCGGATACGCAACATGCGACTTGTGGTCAGGCGGATCAAGGTTGACGCCATCCCAGCAGGTCGGGAAAGTGATGACCGAGCGGATACCACCAACACAAGGCTCCTTGGGCAGCGTCTTTGTGTCTGGCGCGGCGCAGTTCAGGTTGCTCTTGTCCCCTTCCTTTGGCATGCAGCGGTGGCAGACCTTGGGGTCCTGCCCCGGCTTGTCGCTCGCGGCGTCTCCGACGAGCATGCGGAAGCCGGGCTTGAAGGCCGTGACGCTGATGTTGCGGTCGTGCGGGGGGATGTAGTAGACGGTGATGCCGCCGTTTCCGCCGAGGCCGAGGTTCGGGAGCTGGCGGACGCGCTTGTAGGTTCCGTTGCGGGCGCGGAAGTACATGACGGCGGTCCAGTAGTTGGAGAGATCCTCGGTGAATGTGCAGCTCGTGCATGTCGAGCCCTTGACGAGATCGTGCGTTGCGGGGTCCATGGTCGCGTTGAACGAGTTGCCGCCGACGATTTGGTGGAGATGTGGTGAGGGAATCGAGCCTGGGCTGACTAGGGGGTCGAGACGTTCGATGACGAGGTGTGAGCATTGGAACCGTAGCATAGGTGGTATGTTTGCCGGCACAGGGAATCCCTGGCCAGCGCCATGGTCGATGAGAAGCGCGAGAGCGAGAGCCTTCCACTGCATCTTGAATGTAGGTCCTGGCGACGTTGGTGAGAGGTAGAAGCTTCCCATCCGACATGTCTCGCACAATACCAGAGTTCATGGCTTTACAAATACCGCTGGCCCCCTCTTCAAGGTGGTATATGCCGTCAAATGTGATGCTGATCCTGCTGACTCCCGTGGCCTGTCATACCTCGGCGATATTGTTTGCATATTGATCAATTTAGGCGGGCGCTCACACTGGGAAATGGTTTGAGAAACTTCTCCAAATCCCAAAACCACTGACCAACAAAGCCGTCCCTGGATATTGTATGCCGTGCCGTCCCTTATCTTCAAGCGTGGATGGATGTTCCCGGTTCTTGTGCAGCCCTGTGGGCTAGCTCAATCTTCGTGCGCAGGGTAGAAAAACAGCCGAATTGATGCTTCGAGAAGAAAGGAAGAATGGATTATGGCGCCCTCCCAACGTATCCCGGTGGTCTAAGCTCTCCAGCTTGTGTAACCGTAGAGCACGGTAGAACTGTGCGATTTGATCCGCTTGCGGTGGTTCCTGTACCTTCCCTACTTTCTCAACACAACCTCTTGTAACTGCATCGAGTCGTGCGCATATGCGGTTACGCCAACGTCTCCAGAACTGGCTGCCCAAAGTGTCTAGCCAGCATTAGCTGACGTCTAGGTGCGAGTCCTCTCCATGTGTCATCTCCACCATCAGCCCCCCAGTGCCAGCAAATGCAGTGTTCAAACATGGCGCCAGACCTCGCTGCCGCTGAGCACGATAGCTCTCCCAACTATTCACCTCCTCACGTCCTCTTCAACGCCTCTGGGACGAACCGCTCGCCATTCGTCAGACTGTTGTAGACGATTCCCGAGAACAAATTACCCTTGTCGTCCACATTCAACCCCTTGAACGAAAAGACATTGCCTGCCGGCATTATAACCTTGGCGTTCAGCTCTGCCGCGACTCGATTGAAGGCGTCCGAGATGTTTTTGACGTCGGGGTCTACCCACGACGAAATGACGGCCTGATGTTCAGCCAGCCCGGTGTTCCCCGACACCGAAAAGAAGCCCTCCCGGTCGCCCCAAGAGAACATCCCGTATTCATAGTCGTCCACGCCGGTCGATCGCTCGGGGTTTCCGTGCACCATGTTGGGCCACGCCGACGGCTCGCGGTCGAACCAGTTGAGGGGCTGCGGCGTGCCGGGGCCTGGCGCCGGGAGCAGTTCAGGACGGTGCGACTTCTCGGTATCAAGCGTGACAACCCAGCTGCCGTCGTCCTTGGGCTTGAGCACGTAGACGAACTTGAAGTTGACCCAGACGTAGGCGTTGCTCGCGTCGGACCAGTTGGAGCTGCCCCGCGGGGATGTCTCGAGGCGGCCCTGCGTCATGTGCTGCACGCGGACCGTAACATAGGCGCGCCGATGGATGTTGGTGTCGTGCGGGATGGGTGGGATAGGGTCACTTGTGAAGTCGCATTGGAAGTTTTCCCAGACTGTTGCAGCAAACACCGTTAGTCGCGGCACATTCTGAAAAATGGAGGGTCGCGGGGTACTCACCAAACCAGTTTGTTTTCTCCTGAATTGCCAGACCGTTCCGCATGGCATTGTCCGGCCCGATATACCCAACCGCCTTGCGATACCGCCGATAATGCCCCGATGCCGGGCTAGAAATCTCGGGTTGGTCGCGGTCAACATCAATGTCCCACATGCGCTGGCACCGGCCCTTCACGTCGTTGTAAAAGTTGATCTCGTCGAACGGCACGACAAAATATTTGTACAGCACCTCGTCAAACACCAGCCCGTTGGACACGGCCATCACGCCGTCCGCCTCTTCGGGCGTGTACGCGACGCGCTCCATCAGACTCGGACTGAACAACCCCGCGTTGCCGTCGGCGTGTCTGTCAATCGGGTTCTTGTCCCTGGTCTTGATGCAGAAATTCAGCGTGCTGGACCCCGGAGCCTTGGGCTTGCCCGGCTGGGCTGCAGACGTTGTGAACTGGAAAAAGAGGGGAGCAAAGAGCGGAACGCCGGGGGAG
>Ga0247823_10005407_pt1 | contig 10169 bp, 10 predicted proteins | sample 13C_PalmiticAcid_2_FD_192426 | JGI IMG/M metagenome (GOLD analysis project Ga0247823, IMG submission 192426) | Soil microbial communities from agricultural site in Penn Yan, New York, United States - 13C_PalmiticAcid_Day30 | ecosystem: Environmental > Terrestrial > Soil > Agricultural land...
TGCTGGACCGCGTGGCCGAAGAAGCGGGGCGCGAACTCATCAAGCCGGCGCAGCAACTGCTGGCGGCCGCCGGCGTCGCGGTCGACGTGGAGGTGGTGCACCAGGGCGACGTCGGCCCGGCCTTGCTGGACCTCGCGGATCGCCATGGGGTGCAGGCCATCGTGGTGGGCGCGGGCGCGGCCGGCCTGGCCGACCGCGTGCTCGGCTCGGTCAGCTTCGATCTGGTGCGCGATGCCCGGGTGCCCGTGACGGTGGTGCGGGTGGCGGACTGAGCGCCGACGCGCCCCGCGCCCTCCGAACCGGCCATCGCCGCGCACCCAATCCCCCGAAAAGCCCCTCAAGTCCCTGCCAATTCGGCCGATAGGGATGTCAGAACGCCCGGCTTGTCCCTGCCTGGCGACCGACATCATTGGGGGTGCCCATGATCCCGTCCAACCCGACTTCTTCCGTTTCCTGGTCCTCCACGGCCGCGCCCGTGGCCGCTTCCGTGCCCGCTGTGGTGGCGGTGGCGCCGTCGGCGCCCACCGCGCGCGACACCCAGGCCAGCCTGGAGCAGGGGCCCGGCCGGCAGCCGAAAGCCCCGGCGCGGCCGGCGGTGGACACCGCGCCCGGCGAGCCCGTGCGCAAGGCCGCCGACCTGGCCCTGCAACGCCAGGCCGAGGTGGAATTGCGCGCCCAGGAACTGGAGCGCGTGCGCCAGCGCCAGGAGGTGCAGCGCGAGACCGTGGAACACCTGCGCCAGACCCTGCGCCAGGTGTGGGACGCGAGCGCGAGCGTGGTGGAGCAGGCGCTGGAGCGCGAGGTCGAAGCGGGCCGTGCGCAGGACGCCGTGAGCGCGGCCCGTTCGAAATCGCTCGACGTGTACGAAGGCCCGGCCGCAGCGCGCGATCCGGCGGGCAGCCACGTGAGCCAGCGGGTCTGAGCAGGGCCCGGTCCCGTCCTCGCCTCAGATGCGGTGCCGCACGCCGGCCGGCGCGTTGGCCAGGCGGGCCAGCACGGCGGGGGCGATCTGCGTAAGCGGCAGCACCTCGTGCGCCGCGCCGTGTTGAATCGCCACGCGTGGCATGCCGAACACCACGCAGCTCGCCTCGTCCTGCACGTAGTTGTAGCTGCCGGCGTCCTTCATCTCGCGCATGGCGCTCGCGCCGTCGGCGCCCATGCCGGTAAGCATGATGCCGATGGCGTTGGGTCCGATCACGCGCGCGGCCGACTTGAACAGCACCTCCACCGAAGGGCGGTGGCGGTTCACGGGTTCGGTGTCCTCCACCACGGCCACGTAGTTGGAGCCGCTGCGGTCGATGCGCAGGTGGCGCCCGCCGGGGGCGATGTAGGCGTGGCCGGGCAGGATGCGCTGGCCATCGCGCGCCTCGGCCACGCGGATCTTGCACAGGCCGTCCAGCCGCGTCGCGAAGCTGGTGGTGAAACCCGGTGGCATGTGCTGGGTGATGACAATCGCGGGCGCGTCGGCCGGCATGGGCACCAGCACCTCGCGGATGGCCTCGGTGCCGCCGGTGGAGGCGCCGATGCAGATGATCTTCTCGGTGGATACGCGCGGCAGCGGCGAAGCGGGGCGCGCCGAGGCCGGGGCATGGGCGTGGGCCGCGGGCGATGCCGCCGCCGGGGCGGGGGCCGTCAGGCGGCGCACCTGCGCCGCGGCGGCCACGCGGATCTTGTCCACGATGTCGCCAGCCAGCTCGTTCAGGCCGTGGCTCACGCCGATGCGCGGCTTGGCCACGAAATCGATCGCGCCCATCTCCAGCGCGCGCAGCGTGATCTCCGCGCCCTGTTCGGTCAGCGTGGACACCATCACCACCGGCATGGGCCGCAGGCGCATCAGGCGCGAGAGGAACTCCAGCCCGTCCATGCGCGGCATCTCCACGTCCAGCGTGATGACGTCGGGGTTGAGCTCGCGGATCATCTCGCGCGCCACCAGCGGGTCGCTCGCGGCGCCCACGCATTGCATGTCGTGCTGGCGGTTGATGATCTCGGCCAGCAGGCTGCGCACCAGCGCCGAATCGTCCACCACCACTACGCGTGTCTTGGCCACGTCGTCCTCTCCTTAGAACAGGTCCACCGTGCCGCCGGCGTTTGCCTTGGCGACCACGGCCGCGCTGCCCTTGCGTTCCTGCGTTTCAAGCGTTTCGGGTTGCGTGTGCGCCAGGCGCTTGACCATGGCCTTGCCCGTCACCGGGAAGAAGCACACCTTGCGCGGGTGGATGTCCAGCACGTCCTTGGACACCACCGCGATGCGTTCTGTCTGCAGGTAGTCCAGCACGAACTTGGTGTTGCGCTCGCCCACGTTCATGGTGGTGAAGCTGCTCATCACCGCGCCGCCACCGAAGACCTTCGCCTGCATGGTCTCGCGCCGCGCACCGAGCTTCATCATTTCGTTGATGAGCAACTCCATCGCGTACGAGCCGTAGCGGCCACCCGAGTCGCTGCCGCCTTCGGGCAGCATGAAGTGGTTCATGCCGCCCACGCGGGCCTTCGGGTCCCAGATGCAGGCGGCGATGCAGGAGCCCAGCACCGTCATGATCACCAGTTCGTCGGTGCTCACGTAGTACTCGCCGGGCAGCACCTTCACCGCGTCGCTGCGGAAGTGCGGCTCGTGAAAGAAGAACGAGGCTTCGCCCGGCTTGGGCTTGCGCGCCTTGAGTTCGTCCACGCGGGACACGACGCCGGCGGCCGGCTGCACGCGCGGCAGCGCCAGACTGGACAGCGGCTTGAGCGGCGCCAGTGGCGGGACGGGGATCAGGCTAGAGGCGCTCATAGACCGTCTTGCCGCGCAGCGCGAACAGGTGGCGCGCGTCGCTGAAGTTCTCGGCGTGGCCCACGAACAGCGTGCCGCCCGGGCGCATCACGCGGTGGATGCGCTCGAGCACCGCGCGCTGGGTGGCGGCGTCGAAGTAGATCATCACGTTGCGGCAGAACACCACGTCGAAGGTCTCGCGCAGCGGCAGCTCGTGGATCAGGTTCACCGGCTGGAAGCTCATGTGCTTCTGCAGCTCGGGTTTGACGCGCATCTGGCCCGCGTTGGCGCCCTTGCCGCGCAGGAAGAAGCGCTGCAGCCGCTCGGCCGAGAGGCCCTTGTTGCCCTCGTGCTTGTAGACGCCGCGCTGCGCGGTGGCCAGCACCTTGGTGTCGATGTCGCTGTTGACGATCTCGTAGCGGCCGTTGCCGCCCAGCGACTCGGCGCAGGTCATGGCGATGGAGTAGGGCTCCTCGCCGGTGGAAGCGGCCGCGCACCAGATGCGCCAGTCGTGCGCCGGCTTGGCGCGCAGCAATTGCGCCAGCGCGTCGAAGTGGTGCGACTCACGGAAGAAGGCCGTGAGGTTGGTGGTGAGCGCGTTGATGAACTCCTGCCACTCGGGGCCGTCGTGGCCTTCCAGCCAGTCGATGTAGCCCTTGAAGCTCGTGTGCCCGGTCTCGCGCAGCCGGCGCGAGACGCGGCTGTACACCATTGCGTGCTTGCCGTCGTGCAGGCTGATGCCGGCCTTCTTGTAGATCAGCGCCTTGATGCGCGTGAAGTCCGCGTCGGACCAGACGAACTCGCGGCCTTCGGCGATCGGGCCGTCCTCGGTGGGCGTAGCGATGCGCGGGGGCGGCGTGGTGGGCCGGGGTCGGGAGGCGGTGGAAGTGAGCATCGCGGACGTACCTGACGAAGGCGGGCCGCTCGCGCGGCCCGCGGGATCAATGCCTTGAACGACGGACCAGTGCGGAGGTGTCCAGGATCAGCGCCACCTTGCCATCGCCCAGGATGGTGGCGCCCGACACGTTGGGCACCTTGCGGTAGTTGCTCTCCAGGTTCTTGATCACCACCTGTTGCTGGCCGAGCAGTTCGTCGACCATCAGCGAGGCGCGCTGGCCCTCGGCCTCGACCACCACCATGATGGGGCTCGCGGCGTTGTGCTCGAAACGCGGCACCGAGAAGAGCTGCTCCAGCTCGACCACCGGCATGTATTCCTCGCGCACCTTCACCACACGGGCGTTCTGGCCCATGGTGTTGATGTCGGTCGGCTTGATCTGGAAGGACTCGATCACGCTGGCCAGCGGCAGGATGTAGACCTCGTCGCTCACGCGCACCGACATGCCGTCCATGATGGCCAGGGTGAGCGGCAGGCGCACCGAGACGCGCATGCCGTAGCCCTCGGCCGACTCGATCTCGACCGTGCCGCCCAGCGCGGTGATGTTCTTCTTGACCACGTCCATGCCCACGCCGCGGCCGGACACGTCGGTCACCTGGTCGGCGGTGGAGAAGCCCGGCGCGAAGATGAGGTTCCAGACCTCGGGATCGCTCAGCGAATCGGGCGCGTCGATGCCCTTCTCGCGCGCCTTGCTCAGCAGCTTCTCGCGGGAGAGGCCCTTGCCGTCGTCGCGCACCTCGATGAGGATGCTGCCGCCCTGGTGCGTGGCCGACAGGGTGATGGTGCCGGTCTCGCTCTTGCCCTTGGCGCGGCGCTCGTCGGGCATCTCGATGCCGTGGTCGCAGCTGTTGCGGATCAGGTGCGTCAGCGGGTCGGTGATTTTCTCCACCAGGCCCTTGTCGAGTTCGGTGGACTCGCCCTGCGTGACCAGCTCGACCTTCTTGCCCAGCTTGGACGCGAGGTCGCGCAGCATGCGCGGGAAGCGGTTGAACACCACCGACATGGGGATCATGCGGATCGACATCACGGCTTCCTGCAGGTCGCGCGTGTTGCGGTCCAGGTCCGCCAGGCCCGCCAGCAGCGGGTTGTTGGCGTTGTTGTTGTCCAGCTCGCGGCTCTTCTGCGCCAGCATGGCCTGGGTGATCACGAGTTCGCCGACCAGGTTGATGAGCTGGTCGACCTTGCTCACCGACACGCGCAGCGTGCTCGATTCCAGGCCCGCGCCCGTGGTGGCGGGGCCGGCCGCGCCGGCCCGGGCCTCGGCGGCGCGGGTGTCGCGCGCGGCGGCGGCCGTGGCGTGAGCGCTGGGCGCGCCTGGCAGGCCCGGCGCGCCTTCGTAGAAGCCGTAGTCTTTGCCTTCGGTGGCCGGGGGCATGGGCACCTTGCCGTGCACCACGTCACCGGCGGGGTGGATCTGGATCTGCTCCTTGCTCACGTGGAAGGTGAACAGGTCCAGCAGTTCGTTGTCGCTGGCCGCGGTGCGCGCGCGGAACACGCGCTTGCCGGGCTGGTCGCAAGGCAGGGATGAGACCGTGCCCAGGCCCGGGATGTCGCGGAACAGCTCGGCGACGCCGTCGGCCAGCGCCAGGTTGTCGAGCGGGCCGATGTGGATGTCGATCTCGCGTTCGCCCTTGGACACGGGGCTGGCCGCGACAGGGGCCGGCTCGGGCGCGGCCACCGGCGCGGGGGCCGGGGCGGCCACCGGTGCCGGCACCACGGCGGCGGGCGCGTCCTGGCCCTGGGCCAGCGCGTAGATGCGCGCCACCAGGTTGCCGGTGTCGGGCGGGGTGCTGGCGCTGCCCTGGTGCACGGCGAGCTGGCCGCGCAGGGCGTCGCTCGATTCGAGCAGCACGTCCACCATGGCGGCCGTGGGTTGCAGTTCGTGGCGGCGCAGCTTGTCCAGCAGCGACTCGGCCTGGTGCGTGAGTTCGGCCACGTCGGCAAAGCCGAAGGTGGCCGCGCCGCCCTTGACGGAGTGCGCGCAGCGGAAGATGGCGTTGAGCTCCTCGTCCTGCGCGGCGGCCACGTCCAGCGCGAGCAGCATCTGCTCCATCTGATCGATGTTCTCGCCCGCTTCCTCGAAGAAGATCTGATAGAACTGGCTGAGATCGATGTCGTTGCCGAGGTGTTGACCCTCGTTCATCATGTCGCCCATTGATTGACTCCTGGTGGGATGCGTTTCTGGCCGCGAATCAGCGGATCACCTTGTTGATGACCTCGATCAGACGGCCCGGATCGAAGGGCTTGACCAGCCAGCCCGTGGCGCCTGCGGCGCGGCCGGCCTGCTTCATGGCGTCGCTCGACTCCGTGGTCAGCACCAGGATCGGCGTGTTCTTGAACTTGGGGTGGCCGCGCAGCTTGCGCGTCAACCCCAGGCCGTCCAGGTTGGGCATGTTCTGGTCGGTCAGCACCAGGTCGATGCTGTGGTGCTGCGCTTTGTCCCAGGCGTCCTGGCCGTCCACCGCTTCCACCACGTGAAAGCCGGCACCCGTGAGGGTGAAGGACACCATTTTTCGCATGGATGCCGAATCGTCGACGGCAAGGATGGATCGCATGGGTTTCTCCGTTCTTCGGGTGTTATCGGCGGCTCGCGGGCGTTCTTAAAAGAGCTCCACCGAGCCCGCATCCATCTCGCTCTGGGTCACGGGGCTGGGGCGTTCGGGCATGGGGTCGAGGTCCAGGGGCACCTCGTCCTCCTCGGGCGCGATGGCCTGCTCGGCCAGGCGCCAGGCGCAGCCCTTGAGCATGCCGCTGGTGTGCGCCAGCAACTGGGTGGCCATGTCGTGGAACTGCAGCTCGGTCACGGCCTGGTGCAGGCTGTGGCGGATGCGGGTGAGTTCCTCGCCCAGGGCGCCTTCCAGGGATTCCAGGTCGCGGTTGGCGTTGCCGAAGCGCTCCAGCAGGTTGCCGGTGGCGTGGTCCAGCAGGCCTTCCAGGCGCTGCAGGTCGGTCATGGCGATGAGCAGCGAGTCCTGCAGATCGGCCACCAGCGCCACGGGCAGCGTGACCGAAGGTGGGGTCGGCGGCGAAGCGTTGGTCTGCATGGTTGCGGAGGGAGGTCTTTACGGATACGGGGTATTACAATTTTCGGCAGCCGCCTCCTGGGGTATCGACCGAAAACGGCCTGAAATTCAGCCCTTTTGGCTTTCTCCAGCCACCTTCAGGCGCCCGTTCACCCCTTCACCAGGCGACAAAGAGCCCCTCCCATGACCGGTACCGGTGAAGCGACAGCGAGCCACCCGCGACCGGTGCGCATCCTGCATCTCGAAGATTCGAGGGTGGACCACGCGCTGGTGAAGTTCGCGCTGCAGCGCAGCCAGTTGCCCAACGAGATCACGCTCGTGGACACCATGGAGGACTTCCGCCGCGAGGTGCAGAGCGGTCGCCACGAGATCGTGCTCGCCGACTTCCACCTGCCCGGTTTCACCGGCCTGGACGCCTGGGACGTGGTGTGCAAGCTGGGCATCCAGTTGCCGTTCATCATCCTCTCCGGCGCCATCGGCGAGACCGCCGCCGTGGACGCCATGCACCGCGGCGTGAGCGATTACCTGCTCAAGGACAGCATGCACCGGCTGGCGCACGTGGTGCAGCGCGCGCTGGAGATCAGCGACGCGCGCCGGGCCAAGGCGCGCGCCGACGCCGAACTCGCCGAATCGCGCCAGCGCCTGGCCGAGCTGGCCGAGCACCTGCAGACCAGCATCGAGCAGGAGCGCGCCGACATCGCGCGCGAAATCCACGACGACATCGGCGGCGCGCTGGCGGCGATCAAGCTCGACCTGGCCTGGGTGGGCCGCCGCGCCAACGACGCCGAGATGCAGCGCCACGTGAACACCGCGCTGGACATGGCGCAGCACGCGCTGGGCGCGAGCCAGCGCATCATGATGAACCTGCGCCCGCCCATCCTCGACCAGGGCCTGGTGGCCGCGGTGGTGTGGCTGGCCCAGAACTTCGAGCGGCGCAGCGGCCTGCGCGTGCACGTGCGCCGCACGGCCGAGCGCATCGAGGTGCCGCGCGACGTGCAACTGGTGGCCTACCGCACCGCACAGGAGGCCATGACCAACGTGGCCAAGCACGCGCAGGGCGCGAGCCACGTGGAAATCGACCTCAACGACGGTGAAGGCGTGCTCACGCTCGAGGTGAGCGACAACGGCCCCGGCCTGGACGCCAGCGCGCTGCGCAAGGACAAGTCCTTCGGCCTGCTGGGCCTGCGCGAACGCGCGGCCAAGGTCGGCGGCTGGCTGGACGTCAGCTCCTCGTCGCGCGGCACCTCGGTGATTCTCTCGGTACCGCTCCCCTCCGGCGACACATTGCCGCCGCCGGCGGAGCACAAGGAAGCCCATGATCAAGGTGATTTTGTGTGACGACCACGCGGTGGTGAGGCGGGGCATCCGCGACACCATCAGCGAGGCCGTCGACATCCAGGTCGTCGGCGAAGCCGGCAGCTACCCCGAACTGCGCGACCTCATGCGCAAGACGCCTTGCGACGTGCTGGTGCTCGACCTGAACATGCCCGGCCGCGGCGGCCTGGAGGTGCTGGGCGCGCTGAAGGAAGAGGGCTCGCCGGTGAAGGTGCTGGTCGTCTCGATGTACCCCGAGGACCAGTACGCCATCCGCTGCCTGCGCGCGGGTGCGCGCGGCTACGTCAACAAGGCCGGCGACCCGGCCGAGCTGGTGGGCGCCATCCGCGTGGTGCAGCAGGGCCGCAAGTACGTCACGCCCGAGGTGGCGCAGATGCTGGTGGACACGCTCAGCGCGCCCGAGACCGAGGAGCTGCACGCCAGCCTGTCCGAGCGCGAGCTGCAGACCCTGCAGAAGATCGCCTCGGGCCGCAAGCTCAGCGACATCGCCGAGGAGCTGATGCTCAGCCCCAAGACCGTGAGCGTGTACCGCGCGCGGGTGCTGGAGAAGCTGCACCTGTCGAACAACGCGGAACTGACGGTGTACGCGATCAGGAACGGGCTGGTCTGAGCCATCGTCAGTTGTCTTCGACGATCGAAACATCCAGAGACGCCGCCAGCTCCATGGCGCGCAGCATCCTGAGCCCGGTCTTCAGGCGCTTCGTCCAGCCGCTGCCTCGCTCGCGCAGATTGACTACTGCGGCGCGCAGCGCATCGGGGTCGTTGGCCGTCAGGTAGTCGATGAGGCTGGCGGCCTGGGTGAGGTCCTTGCGTACCTTGTCCTTGAAGTCGGCGGTGCGTTCGGGGGCGACGAGCAGTTTGTGCAGCGCGTATTTTTCAGGCCGCGGCAGGTTGACGACGAGGGGACCCGTGGCGCCCAGCACCACGGACTGGAACGGATCTTCCAGCGAGAACTCCATGAAGCGCAGCGGTTGAAGCCGCAGGTTCAGGGATTCGTTGTGGATCGCGTCTTCGCCCGATCGGCCCATGGTCGTGAGGAAATCGATCTGGAAGTCGGGTTCGTCGGCCTTTTGATACGTGCTGAGCGACTTGAGCGGCACGAAGCCCATGCTCAGTGACTCGATGGCCGAGGCGACGTCCACCTGGACGTCGCTGGCGATGGCCATCGAGAGCCGGTGATCGTGTGGGAAATCCAGGTCGGTGGTGCTGTCGGCCGTGTCCCAGCGGATGCCGAAGTGGTTCTGGTAGGCCGCATAGGCGTGCGTGCCGACCAGCACGCCGCCCACCCGGAAGAAGGACGCGTCCGCCAGCTTGGCGATGACGCGCGAGTGGGCGGGCGTGAGGGCCGGGCAACCGAGATCGATCGCCGCGCGTGCGAGCCGCCTGGCGTGCTCGAGCCCGTCTCGGTTGGGCGAATTCACGTGCGCTTCGCGCAGGCGCCGGGTGGCCTCGTCGTCGCGGCCCACGTAGACCTGTCGCTGCTTGCCGGACAGGTCGGAGTACTGGAAATACCAGTAGGGCTCGCCCTTGATCGTCTTGGCGACAAAGTTGCCTGGCAGCATGCCGGCGTCGCGCCGGGCCTCGAGCGAGCGGATGGCCGTGGCTGCGTTCGAGTAGGCGGCCTGGGCGGCGCCCGGAAGATCCCGATAGAGCAAAGGCATCCGGTTATCCTTAATTTCTGAAAATTAATGATAACTCCGGAATGGTCCGAACGAAGCATTGGCCGGACACCGTCAGCATGCATACTGCGCGACCTGTCAACACAGGGAGTCTTCATGGTGTTCAACACCCCCTTGCGGTCGCGTCGCCGCGTCATGCTGGGCACGTTGCTGGCCGCCGCCATGCTCGTCGCCTGCGGCAAGGACGACCCGCAGGCAAAACTGGAGGCCGCCGTCAAGGCCTTGCAGGCCGCCATCGAGGCGCGGGACACCGGCGATGTGATGGACCTGCTCGACGAGCACTTCCAGGGCAGCGGCAACCTCGACCGCGACGGCACGCGCCGCATGCTCACCGCCACCTTCCTGCGCTTCCAGAACATCAAGGTCATCGCCATGTCGAGCCAGGCGCGGGTGGATCCCCAGACACCGACGCTGGGCCGCGTCGAGGCCCAGGTGCTGGTGACGGGCGCCCAGGGCCTGATCCCCGAGCGTGCCGAACCCTACACCGT
>Ga0247823_10005408_pt1 | contig 10167 bp, 11 predicted proteins | sample 13C_PalmiticAcid_2_FD_192426 | JGI IMG/M metagenome (GOLD analysis project Ga0247823, IMG submission 192426) | Soil microbial communities from agricultural site in Penn Yan, New York, United States - 13C_PalmiticAcid_Day30 | ecosystem: Environmental > Terrestrial > Soil > Agricultural land...
CACGCGCTCGGCCTTGTCGGGCACCACCAGGGCCTGCTGGCGCAGCGGGTCCTGCGCCGTCACGCCGGTGGGGCATTGGCCGGTGTGGCAGGTCTGGGCCTGGATGCAGCCCAGCGCGAACATGAAGCCGCGCGCGCTGTTGCACCAGTCGGCGCCGATGGCGATGGCGCGCGCGATGTCGAAGGCGCTCACCACCTTGCCCGCGCAGCCAATGCGGATGCGCTCGCGCAGGTTCACGCCCACCAGCGTGTTGTGCACCAGGCGCAGGCCTTCCTGCAGTGGCGCGCCCACGTGGTCGGTGAACTCCAGCGGCGCCGCGCCCGTGCCGCCTTCGGCGCCATCCACCACGATGAAATCGGGCGTGATGCCGCTCTTCTGCATGGCCTTGACGATGGCGAACCACTCCCAGGGGTGGCCGATGCACAGCTTGAAGCCCACCGGCTTGCCGCCCGAGAGCGAGCGCAGCTTCGCGATGAACGCCATCAGCTCCAGCGGCGTGGAGAACGCGCTGTGCGCGGCGGGCGAGATGCAATCCACCGCCTCGGGCACGCCACGCGCGGCCGCGATCTCGGGCGTGACCTTGGCGCCCGGCAGCACACCACCGTGGCCGGGCTTGGCGCCCTGGCTCAGCTTGATCTCGATCATCTTCACCTGCGGGTCGAGCGCGTTGGCGGCGAACTTCTCGTCGCTGAACGCGCCGTCGTCGTCGCGGCAGCCGAAGTAGCCCGAGCCGATCTCCCAGATCAGGTCACCCCCATGCAGGCGGTGCCAGGCCGAGATGGAGCCCTCGCCCGTGTCGTGCGCGAAGCCGCCGCGCTGCGCGCCCGCGTTGAGCGCCTGGATGGCGTTGGCCGACAGCGCACCGAAGCTCATCGCCGAGATGTTGAAGACGCTGGCCTCGTAGGGCTGCGCGCAGTCGGGTCCACCGATGCGCACACGGAAATCGTGCGAAGGCAGGCTGGTCGGCGCGATCGAGTGGTTGATCCACTCGTGGCCATTGCTCAGCATGTCGATCTGGCTGCCGAAGGGGCGCTTGTCGGTCTCGCCCTTGGCGCGCGCGTAGACCAGGCTGCGCTGCGCGCGCGAGAACGGCTGCGCCTCGGTGTCGCTTTCGATGAAGTACTGGCGCATCTCGGGCCGGATGTACTCCAGCATGAAGCGCAGGTGGCCGATCACCGGGTAGTTGCGCAGGATCGAGCTGCGCGTCTGGCGCAGATCCCACAGGCCCAACAGCGTGAGCGCACCGAACAGCAGAAACCAGAAACCACCGATACCGAACGCCACCAGGGCGAACAGGCTCAGCAGCGCGAGGAAGGCGAACAGGCCGAGCGCGGTGTAGCGCACGGGGTAGATGGCGTTGAGTCGGTCAAGCATGGGCGTTCGTCGTCTGGTCGTGGGGCAAAAAATGCTGCCTACGCATTATTGGGGCGTGTTTTGAACAAGCGAACAATGGCTTGAATCCAGACACCACCGCGCGCGCCGGGCAGGCGACGCGCAGCCGGGTACCCAGTGCCTGCCGTGAAGGAGATCGCCATGTTCCCCATCCTGATGGACGAGCCCGATGCCATGACCGTGAAACCCGGCGTGTGGCAAAGCCTGCAGAACGCCTGGCGCAGCGTGTACGAGCCGCCCGCCGAGAGCACGCACCTGGCGCCGGCCGAGCGCCCCGCGACCCCGAGCGCGCTGGCCTCGCTGGCCATGGGGCCGGCCGAGCCTTCGGGCCACGCGCGCCACTGAAGCGGCCGCGATCCGCGCCGACACAACGCCTGGAACCGCGCCTGGATTGCGCCCGTACGGCGCGACGGGCGGCACTACACTGTCGGGCCTTTTCCGCCCGACCGCCGCCCACCGATGACCACCGACAGCGATTCCGCCCTGCAGGCCAGTGACTTTGACGAGCTCGACGCCATCCTGGACGAGCTCGCCGCCCTGGGCGGGGACGTGCCCCCCTGGGAATACCTGGACGGCGCGCTGACGGCCCTGGTGTGCACGCGCCGACCCGTGCCGCCGGCCGAGTGGTTGCCCGTGCTGCTGGGCACGGGCCCGCTGCCGACGGTGCCGAACCCCGACGGGGTGCATTTCCCGAACACCGCCCGCTACGAACGTTTCATGGCGCTGTGGTCGCGCCGCGAGGCCGAGGTGCGCAAAGCCCTGGGCACGGAAGTGGGCACGCTCGACGACGAGCGCGCCTACCACCCCGAGGTGGTCGACCTGCGCGGCGCCGTGGCCGCCATGCCCGAGGCCGAGCGTCCTTCCGGCGACGAGCCGCTGCCCTCGTACGCACAGGCCTGGGCCGAGGGCTTCTTCGACGTGGTGGAGCAGTGGGCCGAGGACTGGGTGCTGCCGCGCGACAAGGAAACCGCGCGCTGGATCGCCGAGGCGCTGGAGACCATCGGCGCGCTCACGGACGACGACCGCGGCGCGCCGACGCAGAACCTGCACGACGAGGAGGCCGCCCCCAGCGTGAGCGACGCGCGGCTCGACCAGTTCTACGGCGCGGTCTGGGCCGTGTACGAGCTGTACCGCATCTGGACGGCGTTGGGCCCGCGCGCCGATCCGCTGCGTCAGGCCGCCACGCCCGGGCGCAACGACCCCTGCTGGTGCGGCAGCGGCAAGAAGTTCAAGAAGTGCCACGGCGCCTGACACAGCCTGACGAGGCGTTCGACGCCGCGCCAGGCCTCAACCGAGGATCTCGAACGGCCCGCCCTTGTCGATCGCGCGCCGGTAGGCCGGGCGGTCGTGGATGCGGCGCAGCCAGTCCATCAGGCGCGGGCGCTTCGCATCGAGCCCGCCGCGCGCCACGGCCGCTTCCACCGGAAAGCTCATCTGCACGTCGGCCGCGCTGAAGGCCTGGCCGGCGAACCACGGGTCGCTGGCCAGTTCGGCTTCCAGGAAGTTCAGGTGTTGCGTCAGGTTGGGCGTGATGAAGCGGCGCTTGACCTTGGCCGAGATGGCCTTCGCCACCGGCCGCACGATCAGTGGCGCCTTCTCCACCTGGTCGAACACCAGCTTCAGCAGCAGCGGCGGCATCAGCGAGCCTTCGGCGTAGTGCATCCAATAGCGGTAGCGCAGGAACTCGGGTGACGCCGGGTCGGGCCGCAGCTGCGGCCCGTGGCGCTCCACCAGGGTTTCCAGGATGGCGCCCGATTCGGCCAGCACCAGAGGGCCGTCCGTGACCACGGGTGACTTGCCCAGCGGGTGCACCCGCTTGAGCTCGGGCGGCGCCAGCATGGTCTTGCGGTCGCGCTCGTAGCGCACGATCTCGTAGGGCAGGCCCAGCTCTTCCAGGAGCCAGAGCACGCGCTGCGAGCGCGAGTGGTTGAGGTGGTGGACGCGGATCATGCGGGCCGTGTCAGAGGCTCAGTCGAGCAGTTCCTTCGGCACGTTGCCGCCATTGGCCGCGATGTGGCCGAGCACGTTCTTGTGCAGCCACACGTTCATCTTGGCCGAGTCGTTCATGTACTCGTCGGGGCAGTAGAGCTCCTTGGCCAGTTCCTTGCGCGCCTGCAGGCTGCTGTCCATGTCCAGCAGCTTGAGCAGGTCGACGATGGAGGTTTTCCAGTTGAGCTTCTGCGGGTTGGCGGCGGCGCGCTTTTCCAGTTGCGCGACCACGTCCACCATGGCGATGGGGTTGACCACGGCCGGCGCGGGCGCGGCGGCGGCCGGTGCCGGGCTCGGCGTGGCCACGGGTGCCGGTGCGGGGGTCGCGGCGGGCGGCGTGGCGGCGTTGGCGGTGGACAGGCCCAGCTTGTCGAGGATGGTGGTGAAGAACCCCATGGCGATCTCCTGAAGTCGTTGGTGGGCGGCCAGTATAGGAGTGGGGGGTATCTCGTGGGCCATTCAACCCAGCGCGCCGGGCAGGGTTGCCGCCAGGTGATCCCACACCGCGCGCACGCGCGGGTTGCTGCGGATCTCGCGGTGCACCGCCAGCCACATGGGCAGCGGCGGGATCGACAGCCCTGGCAGCAGCGGCACCAGCTCGGCGTGCTGGCGCGCCACGTAGCGCGTGAGGAAGCCGATGCCAGCGCCCGCGCGCACGAGCGCCTCGTGCGCGATGAGGTCGTCGGTGCGCAGCGCGAAGTGCTCGCGCGTGACCGCGTGCCCCAGCGCCGCGAAGCCGCGCACGATGTCGGTCTGGCTGTCGTTGCCCTGTCGTACGCGCTGCTCGCGCCACATTCGCACAACCTGCAGAGCTGGCTGGTGGACCTGTCGGTGCCGGGCGAGATCACGCTGTTCATCGACCGCACGCGCCTGCTGCCCGAGACCGATCCGTTCTCGCGCCAGATGCTGATGAGCCAGGGCACCTTCATCGAAGTGCTCGAGCAGGCGGCGCGGCAGAAGGGCCACCGCGCCGATATCGCGCTGTTTCCCGAGGGCGAGTTCGGTCCGGCCGCGGTGGATGCGCGGCCCACCGCGCGCATTCGCATGGTGCCCGACGCCAGCGTGCGGCCCGACCCTTTGTTCGCCCAGGTGCTGCGCCGCCGCACCAACCGCGAGGCCTACGAGCCCCGCGTGCCCGAGGCCAGCGCGCGCGAGGCGATCGCGCGCAGCACCTCGGCCCACCCGTTCCACACGGGCTTCGTCACGGCCGACGACGCTGAGGCCATCGCGCACCACCGGCGCATCGCCAAGGAGGCCTGGCGCATCGAGCTCACCACGTCGCGCACCGTGCTCGAATCGTTCAAGGTGCTGCGCGTGGGCCCGCGCGAAATCGCCGAGCATCGCGACGGCCTGTCGGTCAACGACCCGATGGTGCGCGTGGCGACAGCGCTCGGCTTGTTCGACCGCAGCGTCGCGCCCGCGCCCGGTGACCGCGCCATCCAGGGCCAGATCGATGGCTTCAACGCGAAGATCGACACCACGCCGGCCTTCTACTGGCTGGTCACCGAGGGCAATGACCGGGTGACGCAGGTGAACGCCGGGCGCGCCTGGGTGCGCGCGCAACTCGCGGCCACCGAACAGGGCCTGTCGATGCAGCCCATTTCGCAGGCCTTGCAGGAATACCCGGAGATGGGCGCGCTGTACCGCGAGATTCACGAGCGGCTGCAGGCGGGCGCCCCGCGCTTCACGGTGCAGATGTGGGCGCGCCTGGGTTACGCGCCGGCGGTGCAACCAGCGCCCCGGCGCGGGCTGGCGGCGCACATCCTCAAGGCCTGAGTCAGGCCGTCAGGTTCAGGTCGTCAGATTCAGGCCGTCAGTTCGAACGCGGCCTCGGCCACCGCCACGCCGTTGACCAGCAGCTCCACCCGGTGGCGGCCCGGGTACAGGCGCCGCGTCGTCACCTCCCGCAGCGAATGCGCCTTGCCCAGCGCGCGGGTCTCGCCCGGTGCGAGGTCGAGCTTCCATCCTTTGAACACCTTGGGCGAGGCCGAGCCATTGGCCTTCACGTGGTGCACGGCGTAGTCGACCACCAGCGCCTGCGCGGTGCGCGCGCGGGACCGCAGCGTGGCGTCGAGCCGCACGCTGCCGCCCACCGCCACCTTCGTGGGCGCGAGCTTCAGCGTGGCCTCGCCGTCGAGCCCGTGCGCCAGGTCCCAGGCCGCGAGCGTGGGCGCGTGCCCGGCCTTGATGAGGCCGCGGCTGGCGTGGCGCAGCAGGGCCTCGCGCGCCGCGCTCGCGCCGGCGCGGTGCTCGCGCACCCAGCCGGCCACCAGCTCGGGGTGGTCCTTGGCGATGTCGTTGAGGTGGTTGGCCACGCTGCGGCGCACGTAGGCGCTGCCGTCGTTCTGCAGCGCGCGCAGCAGCGGCAGCGTGGGGGCCGGATCGACCACCAGGGCCTGCAGGCGCAGGCCCCAGGGCAGTCTGGGACGGCTGCCTTCGCTCACCAGCCGCCGCACGTGCGCGCTGCCGTCGCCGGTCCAGCGATCGAGCAAAGGGAACACCGCCTCGGGCCGCTGCGCGATGAAGGGGCGGATGGCGAACTCGGCCGTGAAGCGCTGCGTGATCTCGCGCAGGCAGAGCAGGGCGCGTTCGGGCTCGCCCAGGCCGGCGCGCGCCACCCATTCGCCCGCGCCCCACAGCGCCCAGCCCGACACGCCCTGGGGTTGCGCGCCTTGTAGGCCCACGGGCTCGCCGTCGGCGTCCAGGGCCAGCGGCGGCGCCAGCGCGGTCTCCAGCACGCCGCAGGCGCGGTCGAAGTCCTCGGGCAACGTGGCCAGCAGCGCGTCGGCCAGGCGGTGCGCGCGGGCCTTGAACTCCAGGCCGTCCTGGCCGTCGAGTGCGATGGCCGAGAAGCGCTCGGCGTCGAAGCCGCGCCAGGCGCGTCGCAGGTGGCGTGCGGTGTGCGCCACGGTCTCGGGGTTGATGAGCAGCTTGAAGGCGTCGGCCATGGGGCAATCAGGGCAAGCGTTGCAGCAGGCCGGCGAGCGCGTGCCGCACGGCCTGGGCGCGCACGGCGGCGCGGTCGCCGTCGAAGCGGCGGTGTTCGGTGGCCAGGCCGGCCGGCGTGCTCCAGCCGAACCACACGGTGCCCACGGGTTTGTGGGCGCTGCCGCCCGTGGGGCCGGCCACACCGGTGACGGCGAGCGCGCAGCGCGCGGCCGAGTGCGCCACCGCGCCCGCGGCCATGGCGCGCGCCACGGGCTCGCTCACCGCGCCGTGCGCGTCGATGAGGGCGGCGGGCACGCCCAGCGAGTCGGTCTTGGCGGCGTTGGAGTAGGTGACGAAGCCGCGATCGAACCAGTCGCTGGAGCCGCTGAGTTCGGTGCAGGCGGCGGCGATCAGGCCGCCGGTGCAGCTTTCGGCGCTGGCCATCTGCCAGCCGCGTTCGCGCAAGCGCGTGGCGAGCTCGGTCACGAGGGGGGTGAGGTCCATGGTCAGAAGCGCCAGAGCGCGATCACCAGCAGCGTGCACAGCGCGGCCGCGAAGTCGTCGAGCAGGATGCCGAAGCCGCCGCGCGGGCCGAAGCCCTTGAACGCGCGGTCGGCCCAGGCCATGGGGCCCACCTTCACCGCGTCGAACAGGCGGAACAGCGCGAAGGCCACGAGCTGCGCCCAGAAGCCGCTGGGCGCGATGAGCCAGAGCACGAGCCAGAAGGCGACCACCTCGTCCCACACGATGTGGCCCGAGTCGGCCACGCCCATGTGCCGCGCGGTGACGGTGCAGGCCCACCAGCCGATCAGCGTGGCGGCGGCGATGAGCAGACCCCAGGTGGTGTGTGTGAGCACCGGCTCCAGCACCAGCCAGGCCACCCAGGCCCACAGCGTGCCCGAGGTGCCCGGCGCCAGCCGCGACAGGCCCGCGCCCGCGCCGAGCGCGATGAAGTGGGCGGGGTGGGCGATGAGGAAGCGCCAGGTGGGTCGGGCCGGCGACGCGGCCAGCGTGTCGCGGGGGGCGGTGTCGGGCATGCGCGGATTATCGGCGGCGCCCGTTGCCGACGCCCTCGGCGCGATCGATACTGCGCGGATCCTCACCAAGGGGCGCAGGCAATGAACACGGGGGCCATCCTGAGCGCCCTGCTGATGGGCGTGCTGATCACGGCGGCCGCGTCGTGGGCGGTGGCCGTGCTGTACCGGCGCCGCGTGCTCGCGCTCATGCGCCGCTCGCCCGAACCCCAGGTCTCTCGCGGCTCGGCCGCTGGCGGGATGCCCCTGCGCGACCCGACGCCGCCGCGCACCGTGGTGCGGCCCGACGCGACGGCTTACCGTCAGGCGCGCGCGCGACAGGCCATCGCGCTGGTGGTCACCAGCCTGCTCATCGGCTTGACGCACGCCGTGCTGGCGCTGGCCTTTCTGTATGGCGACGGCCTGCTCACACCGGGGCGCGCACTCACGCTGGGCCTGGTGTACGCGTGGCCCGTGGTGCTGGCCTGGGGCCTGAGTTCGCGCTGGGCCTGGTGGCGCACCTGGGCGGCGGTGCTGTTGTACCTGCTGCTGATGCTGCTGTTCGTGCGCTGGCGCTCTGTGGAGGCGCAGCCGCTGGCGAACACCGTGGGCTGGCTGCTGGGCCTGGTGCTGGTGCCGACGGCGGTCACGCTGCTCATTGGTGCCAGTCCGCGCATTCGGGCCATCGCCCCCTACCTGCTGCCCCTGGGTCTGCTGCTGGCGAGCGGCACCGTGGGCGTGCAACTGTGGCAGCTCGATGGCCTGAGCGAGCCGCCGCGCTGGATCGTCGCGCTCGCGGGCGCGGTGGGGGCCTGGCCCGCGATCGTGCTGATCGGCCTGTTGCCCTGGCTGGTGCTGGCCTGGCCGGCCTGGGTGATCGCGCGCTGGCTGGCGCGGGCCTACCGCGACAAGCGCTTCTCCGATCTCTGGTACCTGATCGCCGCCTATTGGGCCGTGGTGCTGGCCACCAGTGCGCTGCCCGAACTGCAGGGCGAGGGCTGGATCGCGCTGGTGGAGCTGCTGCCCTGGGCCTGGCTGCCGCTGTCGCTGTGGGCCCTGCGCGGCTGGCTGGCGCCACGCGCGCCACCGCCCACGCTGCTGGTGCTGCGCGTGTTCCAGCAGGACGCGGCCGTGCAGGCGCTGTTCGATCGCGTGATCGAGCGCTGGCGGCTGGTGGGCAACACCGTGCTCATCGCCGGCACGGATCTGCTCAGCCGAACCATTGATCCCGACGACGTCTTCACCTTTCTCAACGGCGGCCTCGAGCGGCGCTTCATCGGCGGCGAAGCGCAACTGGCCGAGCGCCTGCGCGAACTCGACCTGGCGCCTGATCCCGATGGGCGCTACCGCGTGAACGAGTGCCACTGCTACGACAGCACCTGGCGGCTGGCGCTGGCCGCGCTGGTGGGGCGCGCCGATGTCGTGCTGATGGACTTGCGGGGCTTCCAGTCGCACAACGCCGGGTGCCGCCACGAGCTGGGCATGCTGGCGGCGGCGCCCCGCCTGCAACGGGTGGTGGTGCTGGTGGACGCACGCACCGATCGCGCCACCGCGCAGGCCGACGCGGCACGGGCGCCGGCGGGGCGCTTCCTGTGGGTGCAGGCCGGGCGGCTGGACGGCCGGCGTGTTCGCGACCTGATGGTCGCCTTGCTCGGCGGGACGTCCGGCGGGATTCAGTCGGCAAAGTGATCGAAACCGCGCCGGGCGAACGGCACCGGCGCGCCATCGCGACCTCGGACCATCACGCCACCGGCCTTGGTGAGGCGGCCGATGCACGTGACCGCCGTGTTGCTGGCCGCCCCCGCTGCGAGCACCGCGGCGTGGGCCGAGGCATCGGCCGTGAAGAGCAACTCGTAGTCGTCGCCGCCCGCGAGCAGGCAACCGAGGCGGTGCGGCTCGGCCAGTGCGCGCAGCGCGGGGGCCACCGGCAGGCGCTCGGCATCGATCTCGGCCCCCAGGCCACTGGCCTTCAGGATGTGGTCCAGGTCGCCCAGCAGGCCGTCGCTCACGTCCAGCGCGGCGTGCACGCCGTCGGTCGCGCAGAGCGCCTGCCCCAGCGCCAGACGCGGCGTAGGGCGGTCCATGCGGTCCTGCACCGTCGCCAGCTCACCGCGTGCCCAGGGCTCGTCGCGCCGCAACGCCAGGGCCAGGCGCGCCTCGCCGGTGCGCCCGCTGATCCAGAGTTCGTCGCCCGCGCGCGCGGCGTCACGGCGCAGCGCGCGGCCGGGCAGCAGTTCGCCGAACACGGTGATGCTGATGGTGAGCGGCCCGCGCGTGGTGTCACCGCCCACCAGGGGGCAGGCGTGCGCGTCCGCCAGCGCGAACAGGCCGTGCGCGAAGGGCGCGAGCCAGGCATCGTCGGCCGCGGGCAAGGCGAGCGCCAGCGTGAAGCCCAGCGGGCGCGCGCCCATGGCGGCCAGGTCGGACAGGTTGACCGCGAGCGCCTTGTGGCCCAGGGCCTCGGGATCGGCGCCCGCGAAGAAGTGGTGGCCCTCCACCAGCATGTCGCTGCTGATGGCGAGCTGGTGGCCCGGTGTGGGCTGCAGCAGGGCGCAGTCGTCGCCCACGCCCAGCACCACGGCGCCGCCGGCGGGCGCGGCGCGCGTGAAGTGGCGCGCGATCAGCTCGAATTCACCCATGCGCGGAGGGCGCGGTGGCGTCGCCGCTGTCGGGCCGCGCGCGCGGCGGCAGCAGGAAGCTCAGGGGCGCCGCGCGCAGGCGCCGGCGCATGGCCACGCGGATGAGTTGGCGGTTGCCGGTGCTGATGGCCTGCGCCCGCAGCGCCAGGCGGAAGGCCAGGTAGAAGCTCACCGTGAGGTTGAGCGGCCCCACCACCAGCACACCG
>Ga0247823_10005411_pt1 | contig 10163 bp, 9 predicted proteins | sample 13C_PalmiticAcid_2_FD_192426 | JGI IMG/M metagenome (GOLD analysis project Ga0247823, IMG submission 192426) | Soil microbial communities from agricultural site in Penn Yan, New York, United States - 13C_PalmiticAcid_Day30 | ecosystem: Environmental > Terrestrial > Soil > Agricultural land...
CCTCTATATCGTCGACCGCAAGAAGGACATGGTGGTGTCGGGCGGCTTCAACGTCTTCACCGCCGAGGTCGAGGCGGCGATCACCGAATTGCCCGAGATCCGCGAGTGCGCGGTGTTCGGCATTCCGCACGAAAAATGGGGCGAACAGGTTCATGCCGTCGTCGTCGCCGGGGACGTCACCGCCGATGCCATCATCGCGCATGCCAAGGCGCGGCTCGGCGGGGTCAAGGCGCCCAAATCGGTCGAATTCGTCGATGCCATCCCACGCACCGCGGCGGGGAAAATGGACAAGAAGCTGCTGCGCCGCGCCCATTGGGGCGACGTTGCGCGGATGGTGAACTAGCGGGATGGGCGGGGAGAGACGGCGGATGGGCAGGATCGGGTTTCGCAAGGGCGCCTTTCTGTGCCTGCTGGCGCTTGCCGGCTGTTCGGGCGGCGGCGATGCCGGTGAAGCCGGGGGCATCGATGCGGCGCGCCTGGTCGAAGCGGACGCCGACAGCGCCAACTGGCTGTCCTATGGGCGCACCTATGACGAGCAGCGCTTTTCGCCGCTCGACCAGATCGGCACCGCCAATGTGGCTGACCTCGGGCTCGCCTGGTATGCCGACATGGACAGCGCGCGCGGGCAGGAAGCGACGCCGATCGTCATCGACGGCAAGATCTATATCACCACGGCCTGGTCGCGGGTGAAGGCCTATGACGGCCAGACCGGCAAGCTGCTTTGGGAATATGATCCCAAGGTGCCGGGCGAAACGGCGGTCAAGGCGTGCTGCGACGTCGTCAACCGCGGGCTCGCCGCCTGGGGCAACCGTCTCTATCTCGGTACGCTCGATGGGCGCCTCGTCGCGCTCGACCGCGACAGCGGCAAGAAGGTCTGGTCGAAGGTCACCGTCGACCAGTCGAAGCCCTATACGATCACCGGCGCACCGCGCGTTATCGACGGCAAGGTCATCATCGGCAACGGCGGCGCCGAAATGGGTGTGCGCGGCTATGTCGCCGCCTATGATGCCGACGACGGCGACGAGCTTTGGCGATTCTACACGGTGCCCGACGCGCCGGGCAAGAACAGCGAGCCGCATTTGAAGGCGGCCGAGGCGACGTGGAAGGGCGAATGGTGGGCCCTGGGCGGCGGCGGCACCGTCTGGGACGCCATGGCCTATGACCCCGAACTCGACCTGCTTTATATCGGCGTCGGCAACGGCAGCCCGTGGAACCAGGCCTATCGCTCGCCGGGCGGCGGCGACAATCTCTATCTCTCGTCGATCGTCGCGCTGCGTCCCGGAACGGGCGAATATGTCTGGCATTACCAGACGACGCCGGGCGAGACCTGGGACTTCACCGCGACCCAGCATATCATGCTCGCCGATCTGACGATCGCGGGCAAACCGCGAAAGGTGCTGATGCAAGCGCCCAAGAATGGCTTTTTCTATGTGCTCGACCGTGCGACCGGCAAGCCGATCTCGGCGAAAAACTATGCGCCGGTCAACTGGGCGAGCGGGATCGACCTCAAGACGGGGCGGCCGATCGAAAATCCCGACGCGCGGATCGACCGGACGGGCAAGCCCTTCGTCGTGATGCCCGGTCCGGGCGGCGCCCACAATTGGCAACCGATGGCCTTCGATCCCAAAACGGGTCTCGTCTATATCCCGGTCCAGCAGGGCGCCTTTCCTTATATCCCCGAGGCGGGGTGGAAGAGCGCGAAGCAGGGCTTCAATACCGGAATGGACTTCGCGGCCGGGGCGATGCCCGCTGACCCCAAGATCCGCGCCGCCGCGCTTGCCGCGACGACCGGGGCGCTGGTCGCCTGGGATCCGGTGGCGCAGAAGGAGCGCTGGCGCGTCCCGTTCAAGGGGCCGTGGAACGGCGGCGTGCTGGCGACCGCTGGTGGGCTTGTGTTCCAGGGCAATGCCGCGAAGGAGTTTGCGGCCTATGATGCCGCGACCGGCAAGCGGCTGTGGTCCGCCGATGTCCAGACCGGGATCATGGCGGCGCCCGTTACCTATCGTATCGGCAGCGACCAATATGTCGCGGTGCTCGCGGGTTGGGGCGGATCGTGGGCGCTGTCGCCCGGCATTCTTTCGGAAGTCGCGGGGCCGGTGCGCAACATTTCGCGCCTGCTGGTCTACAAGCTGGGCGGGCAGGCCAAGCTGCCGCCCGAACCGCCGCTCAGCCAGTTGCCGCTCGATCCGCCGCCGGTGACCGGCACGCCGGCACAGATTGCGGTGGGGAGTGCCAGCTACGGCCGCTTCTGCGGCGTCTGCCACGGCGATGCCGCCTATGGCGGCGGCGTGTTGCCGGACCTTCGGCGCAGCGGCCTGCTCGGCGATGCCAAGGGCTGGGCGGTCGTCGTCCACGACGGCGCGCTGAAGGACAATGGCATGGTGTCCTTTGCCAATGTCCTGTCGCGCGAGCAGATCGAGGCGATCCGCCACTATGTCATCCATCGCGCCAATGAAGACAAGAAATTGGGCCTCAAATAGGATCGGAACCGAATATGGGTATCACTCTCTATACTGCCGCAACCCCCAATGGCTGGAAGGTTTCGATCGCGCTCGAGGAAATGGGGCTGCCCTATGATTGGAAGCTGATCGACTTTGCGACCAACGAGCAAAAGGCCGACTGGTACACCGCGATCAACCCCAACGGGCGGATTCCGGCGCTCGACGACGACGGCTTTACCCTGTTCGAATCGGGCGCGATCCTGATGTATCTGGCGGAAAAAACGGGCCAGTTCCTGCCCGCCGACGTCCAGGGGCGCAGCCGCGTCGTCCAGTGGCTGATGTTCCAGATGTCGGCGGTGGGCCCGATGATGGGCCAAGCCAATGTCTTCCTTCGCTACTTCCCCGAAAAGATCCAGCCGGCGATCGACCGTTACCAGCGCGAAGTGACGCGGCTGTTCGGCGTCATGGACAAGCAGCTTGCGGCCCATGAATATATCGCCGGCGATTATTCGATCGCCGACATGGCGCTGTGGCCGTGGGTTTCGGGCTATGACTGGTCGGGCGTGACGATCGACGGCTTCGATCATCTGCAGCGCTGGCTGACGCTGGTCGGCGACCGCCCCGCCGTGCAGGCGGGGCGCGACATTCCGATCAAGCGCGACCGCGCGGCAGAGATCGAGCAGGCGAAGAACACCGGTCCGCAGATGCTGGCCTAGGCCGCGCCGAGCTCGCAATTCTTGCGTCCGGGCCACGGATATGTTTGTATGTGACACAAACTAAATCGCCATCGATTCGGAACCCTTGCCGATCGGCCGGACGCCATGAGAGAGGATAGACAAGTGAACGACCTGACCCCCATCAACTATCAGCAGGCGGCCTATTCGATGGCGGCGAAAAGCTTCCTGTCGCGCTCGCCGAAACTGTTCATCAACAATGAATGGGTTGCCTCGTCGCACGACGCGACCATCGCGGTCGAGGATCCCTCGTCAGGCAAGGAAATCTGCCGCATCGTCGATGCCTCCGACAAGGATGTCGACCGCGCGGTGGCGGCGGCGCGCACCGCGTTCGACGACGGTCGCTGGACCGGCCTGCCGCCGATGCAGCGCGAACGGATCATCAACCGCCTCGCCGACCTGCTCGAAGCCCATGCCGACGAATTCGCCGAGATCGAGGCGATCGACAATGGCAAGCCCAAGGGGATGGCGGCGGCGGTCGACGTGCCCGGCGCGATCAGCCAGCTGCGCTTCATGGCCGGCTGGGCGTCGAAACTGAATGGCGAGGTCATCCAGCCCTACACAATGCCGACGGGCGCGGTGTTCGGCTATACGCTGCGCGAGCCGGTCGGCGTCGCCGCGCAGATCGTGCCGTGGAACTTCCCGCTGTTGATGGCGTGTCTCAAGATCGCGCCCGCGCTCGCCGCCGGTTGCACGCTGGTACTCAAGCCAGCCGAACAGACGCCGCTCACCGCGCTGCGGCTGGCCGATCTGGTCGCGGAGGCGGGCTTCCCCGCCGGCGTCGTCAACATCATCACCGGCAATGGCCACACCGCGGGCGACCGGATGGTCAAGCATCCCGACGTCGACAAGGTCGCCTTCACCGGATCGACCGAGATCGGCAAGCTGATCAATCGCAACGCCACCGACACGCTGAAGCATGTGACGCTCGAACTGGGCGGCAAGTCGCCCGTCGTCATCATGCCCGACGTCGATGTCGCGCAGGTCGCGCCCGGTGCCGCGGGGGCGATTTTCTTCAACTCGGGCCAGGTCTGCGTTGCAGGGTCGCGGCTGTTCGCCCACCGTTCGATCTTCGACCAGGTGATCGAGGGCGTCGCCGCGACTGCGCCCTTTTGGGCCCCGCGCCCGTCGCTCGATCCGCAGGCGCATGCCGGGCCGTTGGTGTCGAAGGAACAGTTCGACCGCGTGATGGGCTATATCGAGGCGGGCAAGCGCGACGGCGCCAGCGTCGCGATGGGCGGCGATGCGCCGAGCGCGGACGGCTATTATGTCAATCCGACGGTGCTGGTCGACGTGAACCCGCAAATGAGCGTGGTGCGCGAGGAAATTTTCGGCCCCGTCGTCGTCGCGCAGCGCTTCGACGATCTCGATGAAGTCGCCAAGGCCGCGAACGATACCTGTTTCGGCCTCGGCGCCGGCGTGTGGACCAGGGATGTGGCGACGATGCACAAGCTTGCGGCGAAGATCAAATCGGGCACCGTGTGGGGCAATTGCCACGCGGTGATCGACGCTGCGCTGCCCTTCGGCGGATACAAGGAATCGGGCATCGGCCGCGAACAGGGTCGCCAGGGTGTCGAGGCTTATCTGGAAACCAAGTCGGTCATCATCCAGTTGTAGGCGGGGCGGGTCAGGAGAGCGCCGATGGCTTATGTCCGGGACGCCTGGTATGTGGCGGGGTGGAGCCGCGACCTCGGTCCGGCACAGCCCTTTGCCCTGTCGATCCTGGGCGATCCGATCGTCCTTTATCGCAGCGAAAGCGGCCGACTGGTCGCGCTGGAGGATCGCTGTGTCCACCGGCTGGCGCCGCTCTCGCTGGGCCGCTGCGAGGGCGAGCGTCTGCGCTGCATGTACCATGGCCTGCTGTTCGATCCCGACGGCCGTGTCGCCGAGATACCGGGGCAGGATCTGGTTCCGGCGCAGGCACGGGTCCGATCCTATCCGGTGGTCGATCGCCACGACTGGATCTGGGTGTGGATGGGCGATGTCGCGGCAGCCGACGAAGCGCTGATCCCGTCGGCGGTGGGATTGTCAGATCCCGATTGGATCTTGGGTCATGGACAAATGGACTATGCCGCGGAAGCGCGGTTGATCTGTGACAATCTGTGCGATTTCTCGCATCTCAGTTTTGTCCATGCCAATAGCTTCGGCGCCAGCGAGACCTGGGCGCGCAGTCGTCCGCGCGTCGTTCCGCTCGACCGCGGGGTGCGCTTTGAACGCTGGATCGTCGGCGAGCCGCGTATGTCGGGTCGCGGCGAGGGCAACGCCGATGTCTGGCAATGGTATGATTTCATGGTCCCCGGCATCCTGCTGATGTCGAGCGCGGTCTATCCCGAAGGCACCGCGGCAGCGTGCGGGATGAACGCCCCCGCGCCCGACCGGGCGCTGACCGGCGAGGGTGTCACTTTCACCAGCCAGGCGGTCACCCCGCTGACCGACCGGACGGCGCGCTATTTCTACAGCTGGGGTCCGCGGCGCGATCAGGGCGACGCCGCGCTACGCAACATGTTGATGGGTATGGCCGACCAGGCTTTTACCGAAGACCGGCTGATGATCGAGGCGCAGCAGCGCGTCATCGACGCGACGCCGAACCCGCGGATCATGCCGACCAGCGCCGACAAGGGTGTCACGCTGTATAATGGTCTGGTCCACAAACTCGCCCGCACGCCGGGCATGGCAATCGAGAGTGCAGCATGATCGACCTCAGCAAGATCAGGGCGATCGACGTGCATGTGCACGCCGAAGTGTCCTGTCACGATCCCGAAGACCCGGTGATGGGCAAATATTTCGACGCGGCATCGGCCTATTTCAAGGCGCCGCGCGAGCGCCCGAAGATCCCCGAAATCATCGACATCTACCGCGAACAGCAGATTGCCTTCTGTCTGTTCACGGTCGATTGCGAGAGCGGCATCGGGGCAAAGCGCGTCTCCAATTACGAGATTGCCGACTATGCCGCGAAAAACAGCGACATCTGCATGGCCTTTGCGTCGATCGATCCGCACAAGGGCAAAATGGGCGCGCGCGAGGCGCGCGATCTGATCGAGAATTTCGGCGTCAAGGGATTCAAGTTCCACGGCATCATGCAGGACGCGCATCCTGCCGATCGCATGGCCTATCCGATCTATGAGGTGATCGCCGAATATGGTCTGCCGGCGATCTTCCACACCGGCCATTCGGGTATGGGGACGGGGATGCGCGGCGGCGGCGGCGTACGGCTGAAATGGGGGCAACCGATCCTGATCGACGATGTCGCGGTCGATTTTCCCGACATGAAGATCATCCTCGCGCATCCGAGCTGGCCGTGGGTCGACGAAAGCCTGTCGATGGCGCTGCACAAGGATAATGTGTTCATCGACCTGTCGGGCTGGTCGCCGAAATATTTCGCGCCGCAGATCATCCAATATGCCAACACGCAGCTCCGCAAGAAAATGCTGTTCGGCAGCGATTTTCCACTGATCCACCCGCAAAAGTGGATCGACGCCGCGCTGCAGGTCGGCTTCAAGGAAGAGGTTCTGCCCGGCATCATGAAGGATAATGCGGCGCGGCTTCTGGGCCTCGCCTGATGGATTTTGGCGGCCGCCATATTGCCGTGACGGGGGCGTCGACGGGCATCGGGCGCGCTACGGCGCTGCTGCTGGCGAGCCGGGGGGCGCGGCTGTCGCTCGTCGCGCGCGGCGCCGACAAGCTGGCCGACGTTACCGCCGGCATCCGGGCGAAGGGCGGGGAGGCGGTGCATTTCGCGGCCGATGTCGGCGATCCGGCGGCGCTCGCTGCCGCCTTCGATGCGGCAGAGGCCATCTTTGGTCCGGTCCACGGACTGTTCGCCAATGCCGGGACCGGTGGGGCGTTCGGCCCCGTCGCCGCGTGCCCCGATACACTGTTCGACGACGTGATCCGCGTCAACCTGACCAGCGTCTTCTGGGCGATGAAACGCGTGCTCCCCGCGATGGTCGAGCAGCGCTCCGGCGCGATCGTCGTCACCGGCAGCCTCGCCAGCGAGCGCGGCATGCCGGGCAACGCCGCCTATGTCGCCTCGAAGCACGGCCTGCTCGGCCTGGCCCGCGCCGTCGCCGCCGAGGCCGCGCCGCATGGCGTTCGGGTCAACTGCGTGATCCCTGGCCTCATCGAAACGCCGATGCTGGCATCGCTCGATAGCAACGCGACGGCGGAAGAGCTGCGCGACAGGCTGGGACCGTCGGTGCCCCAGGGACGCATCGGTTCGCCGGAGGAGGTCGCCGAGCTGGCGTGCTTCCTGCTGTCGGACGCCGCCAGTCACATCACCGCCCAGTCCATCGCCGTCGACGGCGGTATGCTGGGCACCCTTTTGCCCTAGGACAGGAACATCATGGCCCTTCGCTATTATCACGCCGAACCGGTTGCCAATTCGCTGAAATCGATGATCCCGCTCAAGGAAAAAGGGCTGGAATTCGAAAGCGTCTATGTCGATCTCCACAAGTTCGAACAGCATTCGGACTGGTTCGTGAAAATCAATCCCGAAGGCCAGGTTCCGGTGCTCGACCACGATGGGCAGATCATCACCCACACCACGGTCATCAACGAATATCTGGAGGACGTGTTTCCCGACATCCCGCTCAGACCGCGCGATCCGGTCGGTGCGGCGCGGATGCGATATTGGAACAAGTTCATCGACGAACATGTGATGAACCATGTCTCGATGCACGGCTGGCATCGCATGGTCGGCGTGATTGCCCGCAACATCGAAAGCGGCGAGTTCGAAAAGCTGCTGGAAAATATCCCTTTGCCCGATCAGCGCAAGAAATGGCTGACCGCCCGTTCGGGGTTCAGCGAAGCCGATCTGGCGAACGCCACCGACAAGATCGTCTATGCGGTCGAGAAGGTCGAAAAGCAGCTTGGCGAAACACGGTGGATCGCCGGGGATGATTTCACGCTCGCCGACATCAATTTCTATTCGCATTGCGGCATGATGGTCGAACGCATGTTCCCCGACCTCGACATCGCGCAGCGCGCGCCGCGGCTGGTCGAATGGCGCGATCGGATGAGCGCGCGCGATGGCGTGGCTGCGGCGCTGGCGATGCCCGATCACACCAATCCGGCGCTGCGGACCTTCACCGGCCACGCCCGCTAACAGGGAGAATCGATCATGCGCGCCTGGCAGATTCCGGCTGGTTGCACCGAACCGGACCAGATCGGGATGATCGCGGCCGACAAGCCCGTACCCGGGGCGGGCGAAGTGTTGATTCGGGTCAGGGCCTGCTCGCTGAACTTCCGTGACCAGCTGATTCCCAGGGGCCGCTACTTCGGCGGACCGGTCGCGAGGGCGGGCACGCCGCTGTCCGATGGCGTGGGGACGATCGAGGCGCTGGGCACCGGGGTCGATGGGCTGGCGGTCGGCGACCGCGTTGCCGGCACCTTCTTCCAGGACTGGCTCGACGGGCGGCCGACCCCCGCGACGGGCGATGCTCTGGGTGCGCCGCCCGCCAAGGGCATGCTGGCCGATTATGTCGTTCTGCCCGCGCGCGGCGTGGTGCCGCTGGCCACCAGCCTGTCGTTCGAGGAAGCGGCGACTTTGCCCTGCGCAGGCGTCACCGCCTGGAATGCGCTGTTCTGCGGGCTTCGGCCACTCAACCCCGGCGATAGCGTCTTGTTGATCGGCAGCGGCGGGGTGTCGTTGCTCGCGCTGCGCCTTGCCAAGGCGGCCGGCGCGCGGGTCATCGCGACCTCGTCGAACGATGCAAAGCTGGACCGGCTGCGAGCGCTGGGCGCCGATGAGGTCATCAACTACCGCACCGAAGCGAACTGGGGCGCAAAGGCCGCCGAGCTTGCCGGCGGCGGCGTCGATCATGTCGTCGAGGTCGGCGGGCCGGGGACGCTGGCGCAATCGATGCAGGCGGTGGGCTTTGGCGGCGAGATTGCGTTGATCGGGGTGTTGTCGCTGGACGGCGATACCAATCCGATGCCGCTGATGGTCAAGGGCGCCAGCGTGCGCGGCATCTTTGTCGGATCGGCGCAAATGGCGCGCGACCTCAACGCCTTTATCGACCGGCACCGGGTAAAGCCGGTGATCGACCGCCAGTTCGACTTTTCCGACGCCCACGCCGCCTATGCCTGGCAGGCGTCGCCGGAGCTGTTCGGCAAGGTCGTCATCGCCAATCCCGGCGCCTGAACGTGGCGACCTTCGTCCTGATCCACGGCTCGTGGCACGGTGGCTGGTGCTTCGATCCGGTGCGCGCAATCCTCGAAGGCGCGGGCCATGATGTGATCGCGCCCGACCTGCCCGGCATGGGCGGCGACGAAGCCGCCCTGCGCGCGGTGACGCTGCAGGGATGGGCCGATTTCGTGGCAGATCTGTGCCGCGGCGCGATGCAACGCCCGGTCGTACTGGCGGGGCATAGCCGCGGCGGGCTGGTTGTCAGCCAAGCGGCCGAAACGGCGCCCGACGCGATCGATGCGCTCGTCTATATCTGCGCGATGATGCTGCCTGATGGCACATCGCGCGCAATGTTCAAGGCGATGGAGGGGCCGAACCCGTCCTTCGACGCGATTATCGCGCCGGTGCATGGCGGGGCGGGGACCGCTGTCGATCCCGACGGCGCGCGCGAAGTGTTCGCGCAACTTTCGCCGCCCGACCTCGTCACAGCGGCGATGGCGCGGCTGGTCGCCGAACCGCATGGCCCGCGCGCGGCGCCGCTGCGCCTGACGGCGCAACGCTTCGGGTCGCTGCCGCGCACCTATGTCGAGTGCACCGCGGACCGGACGATCCCGATCGCCAGCCAGCGCCGGATGCAGGCACTGGTGCCGGGCGCGGACATCGTCACGCTGGACGCCGACCATTCGCCCTATCTGTCGCGGCCGGCCGAGCTGGCGGCGGCGCTGATCGCCGCCGCCGGGCGCGTCAGTCCCTGAACACGACCGTCTTGCCGCCGTTGAGGAGCACCCGGTCCTCCAGGTGATAATGTACGGCGCGGGCAAGGACGCGGCGTTCGATGTCGCGGCCCTTGCGCACCAGGTC
>Ga0247823_10005412_pt1 | contig 10162 bp, 7 predicted proteins | sample 13C_PalmiticAcid_2_FD_192426 | JGI IMG/M metagenome (GOLD analysis project Ga0247823, IMG submission 192426) | Soil microbial communities from agricultural site in Penn Yan, New York, United States - 13C_PalmiticAcid_Day30 | ecosystem: Environmental > Terrestrial > Soil > Agricultural land...
AGGTGTGATCGAACACCTGCGAGTTGACCCAGCCGCCGCGGCTCCACGGCGACACGACGAGGCTGGGCACGCGTATGCCCAGGCCCAGCGGCACGCCGTCGTGATTCTCCGTCGCCGTGGCGACGGTGCTCTGGCCGAGACTGGCGGTCAGCGCGGGGACGTGCGAGGGCACGTGATCGAAGAAACCGCCGTTCTCGTCATAGGTGATGATGAAGACGGTCTTCGACCAGACCTCGGGATTGGCCGCGAGCGCGGCCAGCAGCTGCGCGGTCAGCGCCTCGCCGTAGGCCGGCGCGGCTTCCGGGTGTTCGCACGTCGAGAACGGCGCGACGATCCACGACACCTGCGGCAAGGTACCGGCGCGCACGTCGTTGCGGAACTGCTGGATCAGCGGCTGGCCCAGGGTCGTATAGGCATTCGCCGCGTCGGAGCCCGGCGCGTAGTCGCGGCCGCGGCGATACAGCGGAGAACTCGTCGAAATACCGCGGAAGCTGCGGAAATACGCCAGCGAGTTGTCGCCGTAGTTGTCGTATTCCTGATAGACCTTCCAGCTCACGCCGGCCTGTTCGAGCCGCTCGGCGTAGGTGGTCCAGTCGAACGCATTGAACGCGGCGTTGTCGCGCGTCATGTCGGCGGTCCAGTTGCCGTCGTCGACGTTGTTGACGGCATGGTTGCCGGGCCGGTTCGCGCCGAGACCGCTGGTGCCGGTGAACAGGTGCAGGCGATTCGGATTCGTCGGGCCGTGCACCGAACAGAACCAGGCATCGCAGACCGTGAACGCATCGGCCAGCGCGTAGTAGAACGGCAGATCGGCGCGCGTGAAATGGCCCATGCACATCGGCCCTTTCTCGCGCACCCAGTGATCGAAGTGCTTCCAGCGCGCGTGATTGCCCTTCCAGCTGTGGTCGATGTCGTCCATGCACTGCGCGCTGCTGAGCTGCGTGTCGAGACGGAACGGCATGACTTCGCCGCCGCTCGCGCGCGGCTGCTGCCAGACGCTCGCGCCGCCGGGCAGGCGTATCGTGCGCGGGTCGTCGAAGCCGCGCACGCCGCGCAAGGCGCCGAAGTAGTGATCGAAGGAGCGGTTCTCCTGCATCAGCACGACGACGTGGGCCACGTCCTGGATCGTGCCGGTCACGCGCGCGGCCGGCACCGCGAGGGCCTGGCGTATCGCCGGCGGCAGCGCGGCCATCAGGGCGGCCGCGCCGGCCGATTGCGCGGCCAGGCGCAGGAATTCGCGTCGACTCGTACCCGCCATGTCCGTGCTCCGCCGCTGTGCAGCCACGGGCTGACCGCGGCGGCCGGCATGCTCGGCGCGAATTGTTGCAGTGCGGTGTAAGCGCGTTGAAGCTTTGGATTTTGTGCGGATTGCGGCGCGTTCGCGCAGCGATTTCCGCACGACTCGCCGGGCTCAGCCGGTCAGCGCACGCAGCAGGCCCCAGCAGCCGCTCAGGAACACGACGACGAGCGCGGCCGCGGAGACCAGGAAGCCCGCGCTGCGTTTCTTCGCCGCCTGCGCATAGCCCAGCGCATACCAGAAGCGTGCGGCGACCCAGACCAGACCGGCGACGCCGGCCACGAGCGGCGAGCCGTAGGTCGAACCCAGCCACAACGCCGGCAGGAACATGACCGTGCTCTCGATCGTGTTCATCTGCGCGCGGAACACGCGCTCGAAGCCTTCGTCGCCGGTCGTCGCCGGCGCACGCACGCCGTAGCGCCCGCGCGCGCGGCCGACCATCCACATCACGAACATCAGCAACAGCACGTTGAGCACGACGACGAGCGCGGGCAGGTGGGCGACCATGGGAATTCCTCGTTGGATGAGGCTGCCACGATAGCAAGCCGCGCGGCCCGCGAGCCAGGCGCCGCGAACGCGGCACGTATCCGTCGATGCGGCCTTGCACTGAGGAGCGGCGGCGCCGCCGCGCCGGCATTGAATTCGCGCCGGACGGGCCAACCTCGATTTCATGAGCCGCGCTTTCGTCAAAGATTCCGACCGTCCCGATCCGCTGCCGGAGATTCCGCTCAGCGAACATCCGAACCGCACGACGCCGGTCGGCCTCGCGCGCCAGCAGCAGCGCCTCGCGCAATTGCGCGCGACGGCACAGGGCGGCGACGCCTTGCAGGACGAGCTCGCACGCCAGGCCATCGCGCGGGAGATCCGCTGGCTCGAAGCGCGCATCGCCGCGGCCATCGTCGTGGATCCGCTGCAGCAGCCGGCCGACCGCGTCGCGTTCGGCGCGCAGGTGGATCTGCTCGACGAGCACGGCCATGCATCGAGCTACCGCATCGTCGGCGAGGACGAGGCCGACGCGGAGCACGGCAGCGTCAGCTGGGTTTCGCCGCTGGCCCGCGCCGTGATCGGCGCCCAGGTCGGCGACGAAGTGACCTGGCGCCGGCCGGCCGGCGACCTGCGCCTGGAAATCGCCGCGATCCGCTATTCCGAAGACTGAGCCGGTCGCGGCGCCGCGACGGCCTCAGTGGATGCGATAGACCTTGCCGGTCTCCGCCCCTTCGACGCTGCGCGCATAGGCCAGCGCCGCGCGCGCCGCCGGCACCGGCTCGAAGCCGCGGAAATACGGCGCATAGGCCGGCATGGCTTCGACGAGCACGGTTGGGCTCACGAGATTGATGCGCAGACCGCGCGGCAGTTCGATCGCGGCCGCGCGCACGAAGGCTTCGAGTGCGCCGTTGACCAGCGAGGCCGAAGCGCCCTGTCGTATGGGCTGGTCCGCGAGCACGCCGCCGGTCAGGGTGATGGAGCCGCCTTCGCGCAGGTATTCGGCAGCGAGCAGGCTCAGATTGACCTGGCCCATCAGCTTGTCGTTCAGACCGACCTGCCAGCCCGCCGCGCCGATCTGCAGCAGCGGCGCGAAATGCACGTTGCCGGCGGCGCAGACCACGGCATCGAGCGGTCCGGCCTGGGCCAGCGCGGCGCGGATGCTGTCGCTGTCGGTCAGATCCAGGCGCAGCTCGCCGCTGTTGCGGCCCGCGCTCAGCAGGTCGTGGCGCGCGGAAAGCTCGTCGGCGACGGCGCGCCCCAAGGTGCCGGAGGCACCGACGAGCAACACGCGCGAGGGAGCGGGAAGCGGCTTGTCCATGGGGGTCTCCGACCGATTGCGCCGACTATGCGGCGGCTACGGTTTCGGTTTCAAGAAAGAGCGGAGTGTCGTCCGCGCTGTCGCCGACGACCGTCACCGCCGCAGCGACGGAGCCGGACCTGCGCGCCACTCGTCAATCCGCCACCGCGAGCGGCTGCGTGCGCAGCGCGACGATTTCGCGCCGCGGCGGCGCGCCGAACAGGCGGCGGTATTCGCGGCTGAATTGCGAGGCGCTTTCGTAGCCGACGCGGTGTGCGGCGACGGCGGCTTCCAGGCCTTCGCTGAGCATGAGCCGGCGCGCCTCGTGCAGGCGCAGGCTCTTCTGGAACTGCAGCGGCGACAGGCTGGTCACGGCCTTGAAGCGGTGATGCAGGGCCGACACGCTCAGATGCGCGGCATCGGCCAGTTCCTCCATGCGCAGGGCTTCCGCATAGCGCGCCTTGAGCAGATCGATCGCCCGGCCTATGCGCTGGCCGCCGCCGTCGGCGACGACGAGGTCGCGCAGCCGGTAGCCGAGATCGCCGCCGAGCGCGCGGTAGCTGATCTCGCGCAGGATCAGCGGCGCGATGACCGGGATCTCCTGCGGCGTGTCGAGCAGGCGCACGAGGCGCAGCAGCGCGTCGAGCAGCGGCAGCTCGGTGCGCGCGAGGAACAGCGCGCGATCGGACGGCCGCGGCGCTGCCGGCGGCACCTGCAGCACGAGTTCGCCGAGCATGCGCAGATCGAGATTGATGCGCAGGCACAGATACGGCTGCGCCGGCGTCGCGGTCAGGATCTGTCCGATCACCGGCAGGGTGACCGAAACCACGAGGTAGTTCAGCGCGTCGTAGACGAACACCTCGTCGCCGAGCCGCGCCTGCTTGCTACCCTGCACGACGACGCAGAGGCTGGGCTGGTAGACCGCGGCGCAGGGCTGCGACGGTGCGGAGGCCTGAATCAGGCTCAGGGCGTCGATCGCGCTCTGATGCACGCCGTCGCCGGGAACCAATCGGGCAATCCGCGCGGCGAGCTCGCGCTGCGGTGCCAGTCCGTCGAACGGCGCGAACGCGGTCAGATTGGCGACTTCGGACATGGCTTTTCCCAGGGCGGCGACCGCGGCGATTATGCGCGCCGACGCGCGCGCGTGAGACGGGCTGGACCGGGGATTTGCAGGATCGGGCAAGTTTGGCGCAACTTTGTGCGAGCTATCGCAAGCACCGCAGGACTAGGCTGACGGTCCCCACATCCTGCAGGAGCCTCCCATGACTACCGCTATCGCCAGGCGCACCCTCGGCCGCGACGGACTCGTCGTTTCCGCCCTCGGCCTGGGCTGCATGGGCATGTCCGATTTCTACGGTCCCAGCGACGAGGCGCAGAACCTCGCCGTGCTCGAGCATGCCCTGGACCAGGGCGTGAATTTCCTGGACACCGCCGACATGTACGGCGTCGGCCGCAACGAGGAGCTGCTGGCCAAGGTCCTGCGCCGGCGCCGCGACGAGGTCGTGCTCGCGACCAAGTTCGGCAACGTGCGCGCGGCCGACGGCGCCTTCCTCGGCATCGACGGCAGCCCGGCCTACGTCGCCGCGGCCTGCGATGCGAGCCTGCGCCGGCTCGGCGTCGAGCACATCGATCTCTACTACCAGCACCGCGTCGACCCGAAGGTGCCGATCGAGGAGACCGTCGGCGCGATGGCGCGCCTCGTCGAGGCCGGCAAGGTGCGCTACCTCGGCCTGTCGGAAGCCGGCGCCAACACCGTGCGCCGCGCCGCCGGCGTGCATCCGATCGCCGCGCTGCAGAGCGAGTACTCGCTGTGGACGCGCGAGGTCGAGCAGGACGTGCTGCCGGCCTGCCGCGAACTCGGCGTCGGCTTCGTCGCCTACAGCCCGCTCGGCCGCGGCTTCCTGACCGGCGCGATCGCGAGCACCGACGCGCTCGCGGCCGACGACTACCGGCGCAACTCGCCGCGCTTCCAGGACCAGCACATCGAAGCGAACCGCCGCCTCGTCGACGCGGTGGCCGCGCTCGCGCAGCAGCGCGGCTGCACGCCGGCGCAGCTCGCGCTGGCCTGGCTGCTGCACCAGGGCGAGGACATCGTGCCGATCCCGGGCACGCGCAAGACCAGCCGCCTCGACGAGAACGTCGCCGCGACGCGCATCGTGCTGAGCCGCACCGAGCTGCAGTCCATCGCCGGGGTGCTGGCCAGCCACGCGGTGTCGGGCACGCGCTATCCGGCTGCCGGCATGGCCATCGTCAACGCCTGAGGCGGACGGCGCGGTTCATTGCATCGATCAACGGACGCCGCGCTCTGGAAACCTCGACATCGAGGTTCGCCCTCGGCTCACCCCAGCCCGCGCAAACCGCAGGTTGGGGTGAGCTGCAAGCGAGCCCCGACGCCGAGGTCCTCACGCCGCGGCGAACCTCACGCGTCAGCAGTCAGTCGCGTTGAAAAACGCGCCAATCGTTCACCATCCTCGCAACCGGACGGCTACCGGCGCGCGTGCAGAATTTCGCCTCATTTCGGCCCGCGGCCTGCCCGCGTCGCGACGGCATACTCGGCGCCCCTTTTCGCGAGTCCTCCCCATGCCGTCACGCGCCCTGCTCGCCGCCCTCTGCGCCGCTTTCGCCGCGACTGCCGCCGCCGCACCGCTGCAACCCGATGCGGCGAAGAACTGCCGCTCCTGCGCCGAATGGAACCAACCGCAGAAACCGTTCCTGCTGTACGGCAAGAGCTGGTACGTCGGCACCCGCGGACTGTCGTCGGTACTGATCGATTCCGGCGACGGCCTCGTGCTGCTCGACGGCGCGCTGCCGGAATCCGCGCCGCTGATCGCGGCGAACATCAAGGAGCTCGGCTTCCGCCTCGAGCAGATCAAGTACATCGCCGTCTCGCATGCGCACTACGACCACGTCGGCGGCGTCGCCGCGCTGGCCCGCGCCAGCGGCGCGACCGTCGTCGCGAGCGCGCGCAATGCGCAGGCCCTGGCCGCGGGCCTGCCGCCGAAGGACGACCCGCAGGCCGATTTCGGCGCCGACGCCAACGCGTTTCCCAAAGTGGACGAGGTGAAGATCCTGGCCGACGGCGAGACCTTGCGGATCGGCCATCTCGCGTTGACCGCGCACTACACGCCGGGCCACACGCCCGGCGCGACGAGCTGGAGCTGGCCCGACTGCGACGGCGAGGACTGCCGCGACCTCGTCTATGCCGACAGCCTCAACGCCGTCTCCGACGACGTCTATCGCTTCGGCGGCGCCGACGGCAACGGCGGCATCGCCGCGAGCTTCCGCGCCAGCATCGCGCGCGTCGCAGCCCTGCCCTGCGACGTGCTGATACCGGTGCATCCGGGCTTCGCCGACTTCGACGGCAAGCTCGCCCAGCGCGCCAAGGGTGCCAAGCCCGATCCGTTCATCGACGCGGGCGCGTGCAAGCGCTACGCGGAGACGGCGCTGAAGAAGCTCGACGAACGCCTGAACGAAGAACGCGCAGCGGCCAGGTAGCCCGGTCTCCCTTCAAGGAGCAGCGCGAAACACGGCAACGTGCCGCTCGCGATCGGGCGTGCAAGCGCTACATCGGCGCAGACGGGTCCGGACCTGCGCCGGACTCGTCGACGCGAAAACCGGGCCATCGTGCGCCGCGTGCGGATTGCGTCGCCTTCTACGGCGCCTGGAAGCCGTTGGCGAAGATCGCATCGTTGCAGGCTGCCGGGACGTCGTAGGCCGCCGTATTGTCAGCATTGCTCGTGACCGATCCCTGCACCGCCGAGACGCCGAGTCCGCGCCGCGCGAACGCGTTCCACAGCAGGCAGCCGTTCGCACCGCCGTTGAGTTCGTTGTCGGCCGTGAGCCAGGCATTGCGCGCGTCGACGAAACCCGACTGGCAGCTCTGACGCTGCAGCGCGCGGATCGCCAGCCGCAGCATGCGGTTCTCGCCGCCGTTGCCGTTGAACCAGTCGTTGCCGGCACCGTAGGTGCCGATCATGCGCCAGGTCAGATCCCAGAGCGCGCTGGCCCAGATCACGCCGGTGTTTTGCTGCGCCGTCATGGTGCGCGTGTCCTGATAGGTATAGGGATCGATCGCGAAATCGGTGGAGTACGGCACGGTGCGGATGCCGTTGCCGGTGACGGGCTGGCCCAACACGTAGGTACCGATGCCGCGCCGCTGCGCCGGCGTCGCCGTCGTGAAGTCGGTCGTCAGCAGCACGGCAAAGAAATCGTTGTAGCCGCTGGCCGGCGTCTCGGCGTTGAATATGCAGGACGCGCCGGCGAGCCGCGCGTTGACCACCATGCCCCAGGCGTAGATCAGGGTCGTCGCATCGAAACTGCCGTCGCGCCGCGGCGTCGTCAGGTTCCACTGATACAGTTGGATGCGCGGACTCGTGCCGTCGGCCGTGGCGGAACCGTTCGCATTGTTGACGCCGGAGCCTTCAAAGATTTCCACGAGCACCGGATCGCCCGAGAGCCCGCCGCGCCCGTAGTTGTTCTGCTGCATGTTGCCGGCCGCCTCGTCGAAACCGTGGCGGTAGAAAATGTCGTGCAGCATGTTGACCCAGTAGAACGCGTTGGTCGACAGCGCGTCCTTGTACACCGTCGGCGCATCCGCCGGCGACCAGGGATAGTCGAATAGCAGCGCGGCGCCGCCGTCGGGACCGAGGTCGTCGGGAAGGTTGTCCGCATTCGCGTCCGCATAGACGACGGCGTTGTTGCCGCGCAGTATCGTGAAATCCGCGCCGGCCGCGCCGTTGGTGTCGTGCCAGCCGAACGGCGACGCCTGGGTGTCGTGCGGATCGGTCACGAGTGTGCGCGCGCCATGGTCGGGGCTCGCGATCGGCACCGGGAACACGCGGTAGCTCGCCGCGTCGGCGGCCGTTGCCGTCAGCAGAAACATTGCGGACAGGGCCGCGCCCTCCGTTGTGCGAATCCCGAGCATCTGTCGTCTCCCCGTGCCGATGACCGACGGATGATCCGTCGGCGGATCTAGCGCGTCCAGCGGCGGACCGGGGCCGGCGGCGGAGCGCATCGCTGCAGTACTTGCTGCGCCGCAGCGTGCATCGAACGCCCGTTTGAGTAGGTTACCCGTTCGCCTCGCCGGTTCCGGAGGCGATCGCACTGATCGGGGAAAGACCGCAAGACCCAGTATACGAATCCACAACACCCACAGTTCTTCGGGAGGGAAGACCGTGACGAGAAATCCCCTGACGTTGGCCGTCGTTTCGACCTTGCTGTTCGCCGCACCGCTCGCCGCCGTTGCCGATCCCGTTCCGAAGCAGCTGTCGGGTCCGCCCGAAGAGTTCGCGCAGATGCGCGTGCCGGATCCGGCGGAGTCGGCCATCTATTCGCACAGCGCGCTGCTGCCGGTGCAGATGAGCGAACGCGGCGCCGGCTGGCAGATGGCGCTGCCGGTGGAAAACGGCAAGGTCCGTTTCCTGGTCTTCTCCGGCAACAATTCCGACTGGCAGCTGCAGCTGCAGTCGCCGACCGGCCGGCGCATCGCCGCCGCCGAACTCGGCGCGGCGTCCAAGCCGACCGATTTCGCGCTCGAGGAAGCGAGCGTGCCGGCCAGCTATTACGCCGTCGAAGGCCTGGAATCGGGCACCTGGACCCTGCAGATCGACGCCGGTTCGAGCCGCTCGCAGGCCGGCTACGTGCTGCTCGAAGGCGACGAGGCCACCGAGCTCTTGTCCTATCCGGCGCATCGCCGGCAGATCGTCGGCGAACGTCTCGACGTCGTCGCGACCCTGGGCGGCAGCGCCAACGCGAAGGCCGGCAGCGCCGCGCGCATCAGCGACGCGACCCTGCGCGTGACCGGACCCGACGGCAGCGTGCGCAGCTATCCGATGTTCGACGACGGCATGCACGCCGACGCGCAGGCCGGCGACGGCGTCTACGGCGCGGGCTTCGTGGCCGGACAGAGCGGCAGCTATCTGGCCCAGGTCCTCGCCAACGGCACCAACGCCGACGGCCTGAAGGTCGTGCGCACGGCCGAGCACGTACTGCCGGTCATCGACGCGAGCCTGCAGCTGCGCAGCGCCGCCGCGGTCAGCGTCAGCACGCGCGCCGACGGCCGCTACTCGCTGGACGTGCCGGTCGCTGCGAGCAAGCCGGACCAGCACTATCGCGCCTATGCCGAAGTCTGGGGCCGCGACGGCAGCGGCAAGCCCGTCGCGATCGCCTGGGTCGGCGGCATGGTCGCGCCGGACAAGAACGGCTCGCTCGGCCTCAATTTCGATTCGCGCTGGATCTCGCGCGCGAAGGCGCAGGGACCGTTCGAACTGCGCGATCTGCGCGTCGAGGATCCGGATCACTTCGTCACGCTGGCCAGCGCACGCATGCTGGATCTGCAGATGCCGCAGCGCAGCCAGTTCGCCGCCGCGCCCGCGGAGATCACCGAGTCCATGCGCATGGGTCCGCGTCCGACCGGCGAGAACGCGCTCAAGGGTGTGGGCTCGCGCCTGCTCCTCGTGCACGGCTACTGCTCCGGCGGCGTCTGGCCGGCGTCGCAGTTCTCCAGCGCGTCGACGTTCCTCGACGTGAACCAGAACCGCAGCCACGATCAGTTCGCGCGTCTGCTGCAGAGCTACGGCAGCACCTGGAACTCGTTCGGCACGGTCGCCCACAGCCAGGGCGGCGCCGCGGCGCTGCATCTGTACACGTATTACTGGAGCGGCCTGGACAACGCGACCGGTTCGCGCCTGATGCAGTCGGTCGGCACGCCGTACAAGGGCACCAACCTCGCCGGCATCCTGGCCACCCTGGGCTCGTGGTTCGGCGTCGGCTGCGGCACGAACGACAACCTGAGCTACAGCGGCGCGTCGGCCTGGCTGGCCGGCATCCCGACCTCGTCGCGGGCCAAGGTCAACTACTACACGACCTCGTTCCGCACGACGAACTGGTGGACCAACGACTATTGCCAGATCGCCACCGACCTCGTGCTCAGCGATCCGGAAGACGGCACCACCGAACAGGCCAACGGCCAGCTCAGCGGCGGCGTCAACCGCGGCCACACGACGGGCCAGTGCCACACCAGCGGCATGCGTGATCCGGCGCAGTACCTCGACAGCTCGCGCAACGCGACGATGAACGCGAAC
>Ga0247823_10005413_pt1 | contig 10161 bp, 9 predicted proteins | sample 13C_PalmiticAcid_2_FD_192426 | JGI IMG/M metagenome (GOLD analysis project Ga0247823, IMG submission 192426) | Soil microbial communities from agricultural site in Penn Yan, New York, United States - 13C_PalmiticAcid_Day30 | ecosystem: Environmental > Terrestrial > Soil > Agricultural land...
CGACCATTTGCCTTTAGTCGCGCATATTGGAAAGTAATGCCGTGAACATGAGCGTTGAGTCGCTGTCGAATTCTCTATGCAAACGATGCTTGGACTGGGTTTTTCTCACGCTGGGGAGTATCCTGAAAGAGTGTTTATGAACTACTATTTTCCCGCTAATTTTTGGAGTTGAATAATGAGACAATTTATTCGGCATCCTGCGGAAATTCCCATAGAAGTTTACATCGGCGATCAGCATAGCCATGCAAAGCGCTATGTGCATAACTTGAGCCTTGGCGGCCTGTCATTTCAATCGGATCGGCCCATCGATAGCGGCATGATCGTAGATGTTCGCATTGATTTTGTGCGGCCAGCCTTTGAAACGAAGGCGCGCGTCGCATGGTGTTGCGAGCATGATGATGGTTATGAACTCGGGGTTGAGTTTCTTAGTCCGGACGATGCTTTTCGGGCGCGTATGGTGGAGCAGGTCTGCCACATAGAAAACTATAAAAACGAGGTGTTTCAGATCGAGGGGCGCGAACTATCCGTCGAAGAAGCCGCGATGGAATGGATCGGTAAATATGCTTCTCAGTTTCCGGAGACGGGACCCGAGCGCACGCAATAAATGTTTTCTAGATCGTTTATTTGCCTCGTCCCGATGATGGGGCGGCGGGCAGTGAAAATCCTTTGCAAGGATCCTCTCGCATAGCCGGGTGGGTAAACCAGACGAAGTCATAGCGTTGAGCGATATTTCTCTCGAAATAGTCGGACGCTTTGTCGCGTTCATTTTCTATTTCGATGAGTCCAATGCTGAGAATTGAAGCGCTTGGCGTACGCATCGCTAAATAAATTGGCGCGCCAATATCTTTGCGGGCATGCTCACGGCCAACCACTGCGACCACATTCGTTGAGTCGACATTCAACAATGCGTCAGCCATGAAGGCGTCTCGCGCACGTTGCGCTAGGGTGAGCTTGGGTAGGAGCCCTGTGGGGACATGGCCGCAGTGACCCATGACGATTTCTTTCTGTAACGCATCCTCCCGCGTCGAATTCCAGGTTGAGTGCAGGGCGAGCTGAGCAACTCGCGTGTCGCCAAGAACCGCTTCCGGTCCTTGCGTCATGATTTCCCTGGCGCTCTTACGAGAAAGGTTCAGAGCCACAATGGGGCGATTAGCTTGCGCCGCAGTGGCGACTAATGGTTCGTACAAGGACCAGTTCCATCCCTTGTGGTTGAATTGGCCGGCTTCGGCTATCGACTCGCTCGATCTATTTGCCGTTAAAAGCGCATGGTTGATCATGCTTTGATGCTCAATATCGAACTGCTCCATGGCGAGGGCTGGATGCTTGCCTTCAGCAAGCAGTACATTCAGTAATTCCCGCTGAATGAAGTGATGACTTTCGTTGTCGTGCGTTTCGCCGATAAATACATAGCGAGTATTGGCGGCATTCTGAAACAGCGTAGCGCGTGATACCGCCTTTTGTTCTCGCGTATCCCAAATCTGATTCACAAGAGGATGGTCGCTCAATGACCTTTTGTGCTCATGCTTGCTATTCAATACTTCGCAAGCATTGATAGTGGGCAAGACCGCAGCCAACAGAAGCGCGGTAAGAAAATTTGGAAATCTAATACGGTGTGTTTGAGTAGCCATTTCAGGGGAGGGGGCTTAATGTCGAATCCGACTGCTCGCCATCCTGCCACAAAACTCTCTTCGATAGGACTTATGCAAAACCATCCCAGCGGCGTCGCTGCTTCGTTGCCGTACAAAAGCTCGTACTGTCTGCGTCCGCCTGCCTTGCTGGGACGATTTGCGTAAGTCCTATTCGACTCGTAGTGGCATGCAATTAGCGCCTCTCGAACTGTGCTTGATAAATCAATTACAGCGATTTCATGAAAGGAGATGCGCGAGGCGTGAAACCTTTACGTCCGAGCGATGAAGCGCTGGAAGTAACGCCGAGTTCCGGTGAGGATATTTGTCCTTAATGCCAGGGCCCAGGAAAGATAAACGGACAAACTTGCGAGGAATGTGACGGTGCGGGGCGTGTTATTGAGGGAATTGGCGGCGGTTGATTTTTGTATCCGCCGCCCTGGAAGCAGGCGCTAAGGTGTTGTTGGCGTCTCGCATTTGGCGACAAACGCTTTCCAATGTTTGCGGTCTTCGGGTGATACCCCCACTTCGTCGGTGCCGGAAACCCACGCCGCCATGCGGCTGCCGCCAGGAAATGTGAAGTAGACGGCTACGCCTAGTCCGTCGCCCAAGGGTTTGTCCGCCAAAACGACGATGCCAGGCCACCGGAGCCGAAGTTCGTTAACCACTCCGCTTTCGCATAGGAATTCGGGTTCGTCGAGCGCTCTGGATGTTTCAGCATCGGCAGGCGTCAGTCGCACTTCTGGGGATACGTGTTGCTTATTAGTGTTTGGGCGGCTTTTTGCGTCTTGCACGCTGTGTGAAATCACACACTCAATATCGTTGTTATCGTTTTTCACAACTTGGCCCTTTCGCGCAAAGTTCGCCCCCTTAAATTAGCGAGGCTTGAGTGCATGCCGTCTCCCACTTATCGCGAGGAGAACTGCTCCCTTTGCCGATTCAAAATGCTTGATGTCGGCAAATCTAATTCAGCATGAGATGTGCCAACTTCACGGCATTTTGTAACTGTCTGATTGGGGAAATTTTTGCGAAATCAATGTGACCAATGTCCCATCGTTGATTTTCATATTTGCGAAAATCACTACGAGGGGGCATGCAATTGTGAGAGGCGGAGATGTTGCCTGTGTGATCTATTTCACAGAGCCGTTCAGGCTCCGCTGGCTTGTAGTCGAGCGAGGAATGTCCGAATTCTTGCGGCGTTAACGCCCATGTCGCTTAAACCGACTCGGGACATGGAGCGAACATCGAGTTGGCTGCCATGGTCAGCGATCTTGACGCGAATTACGACGTCATCCTTGAAACCGTATAAGAGAGTCGTGTCCGTCGCTTCCATGCGGCCTTCATTTCGCGCAATGGCGACAATTTCCCACTTCATGTCTTGCGCCACGGCCACTGCGTTGTTGAACAACTGATCCGCAGGGAGTCGAGATTGAAAGGGGAGAATTTCGGGATACGCCTGCTTCTGCTGCAGGGCTACTTCGGCGTGATAGGCGAGGCCATTAGGAGCGCGTGTGCGAATCTCCGCAAGTGCGATAAAGGTAGGAGGGCTCTCCGTGTCAGTTGAAATGTCGTGAATGTGAGGCGCTGCGCGTGACTTAATTACCTGAGCGATCGGCAGTCCCGCAAATCCGAGACTTAGACCGATGCTCACTAATGCCAATATGACGGCTCTTTTATCAGTGCGCGCTTTTGCTTTAAGCAAAGCTATTGCTGAAATAATCAGCGCGACAATTGCCAGGGCCACGCCGCCGGTAACCAAATAAAGTAGCGCTACCCGGACATTCCACCACCCAAAGCGATAACCGATCGGAGACAGCGCCAAAGCGGTGGCGCTTGCAATGGCCAGCCAGAAGCCCAGTGGGGCAAGCGGTAATATTCGGCGAGTCATGATTTCTTCTGCCTTCTGTTGGCGAGCTTTTGACAAACAGTTACCTACAGACTATACAAAATAATCATGAGCTGTGTGAGGGCCCGATAAGAGGAGTCCTGCTCTTGCATACGAAAATTCCAAAAGAAATTCGAGGGAAAAGAGGTCGTTTCTTCTCATCATGAGGAATGGCCATCCATAAAATTTCTGGCGGAGGACAGAGCATGAAAAGAAAAGCATCGAGGAAGCATCTCACCGTTTTAATAGTGCTTGCAGCGCTTTTTACCATTCCGCTCCTGGCGTTCGGCGAGCAGCCCAAGAAAAAGCCCTCGAGCTATTCGCCAGTCGTGATCGAAGAGGACCTTACAACAGTCGTGGAGCGAATGAAAGCCGCGAAGCCAGGCGTTGCGAAGCGGCAGATGAGTTTGCTTAATGAGCGCTACGATTTAAGTAATCGGACGGCCGGTGGCGTCACGATGTCGCGCGGCAAGCCAATTCAAGATGGAGTGCGGGTCAAATTACCAGCGGGAGCCAATTGGGCAAAACTCGCCGAAATGAGCCCCGATGAAATTCGAGAAAAAAATCTATTCCCGTTAGGCTTTTTCCCTTTGCCTCATCCCAACCATCCGGAAGGCGGGATGGTGTTTCCGCAATTCCATATCGACGAGATTAAGAAGCAAGAAGCGCGAGATCTAACCCGCTTCGATCTCGACTTCGACCTGCCTGACCATTTCCTGCCTGAATTTCCTTCGCCGATATTTCTGACGACTCGCCCGGATCTGGGTGATGTTTCTCAAGGTAAGTTGGTCACGATCGATAACTTCCATGAATTGTTTAACGGCGTACTGAATCCCAAGCAGATTGAAGGTGTTCGCCTTCTGGTCACTCCGTTCCCGCAACAGCAATTCAATCAGACGGAAGACCGGCGCACTGTGCGGCCCAGTCGCGGCGTCGCCTGCTTCGATTGTCATGCGAATGGTCACACAAACGCATCGACTCACCTCGTGGGCGATATTCGTCCTCAGGAGTTTCGGCATCGCATTGATACACCATCATTGCGCGGCGTGAATGTGCAGCGTTTATTCGGGTCGCAACGCGCCTTGAAGACCGTGGAGGATTTCACCGAGTTCGAGCAACGCGCGGCGTACTTTGATGGCGATCCGGTTATCGCTACGAAGAAGGGCGTCAACATTCTGGAACGAGCTAGTCAGGTTCATTTCATGGCGGAGTTCCAAGCGCTTTTGGATTTTCCGCCAGCGCCAAAGCTTGGCGTCGATGGCAAGTTGGACGCACGAAAGGCTTCTCCTCAAGAGTTGCGCGGCCAAGCCGTTTTCTTTGGTAAAGGACAGTGCGCAAGTTGCCATGCGGCGCCGTACTACACGGACAACCTCATGCACAATCTGAAGGTCGAGCGCTTCTATAAACCCCGCATGATCAATGGACGTATGGCCAGCGCCGATGGTCCCATCAAGACATTTCCTTTGCGTGGCGTCAAAGATTCGCCGCCGTATTTGCATGATGGAAGATTGCTGACACTGGATGACACGGTCGAGTTCTTCAACTTGATTCTTGAACTGAAATTGACGGAGCAGGAGAAGAAGGATCTTGTTGTGTTTATGCGGCAGCTATAAGAAAACGGTCTCGGCATTAAAATCGGTCATTCTGAGGAGGCTCCACGAAGGATCTGCTGTTCACTGCTCGATGGAATTACCTTCAGTGGATTCTTCGTCTAGCCTTTTAAGCCGCGTCGCTTCTACCAATACGCCTCAACAATAATATGACCCGGATCGCGCCGCCGATGCTTCTTGAATCCACGTGCGATTAGCGTATCTGTCGTATCGCGCACCATTTCCGGATTGCCGCATAACATGAACTGACTATGCCCAACGTTTAGCGGCAGCCCAACTCGTTCCTCAAGCATCCCATTTGTTATCGCCTGTGGGATGCGTGCGCGCAAAGCAAAGTCGGTGTCTTCCCTGCTAACGAATGGCGCGAAGATGAATTGCTCTGGATGCTGAGCAGCAATGGTCTTCACCGTCTCCTGATAAGTGAGCTCTGCAGTTGTACGCACTGCCTGCGCCAAAACAATCTTTTCGAAACGTCGCCATGGCTCCATCGTTTTAAGGATGGATAGAAATGGCCCTACTCCCGTACCTGTAGCCATAAGCCACAGATGTTTAGCGGGCGGAACTTCAGACAGAGTTAGAAAACCAACGGCGCGTGGCGCCACTTGAATTTCGTCGCCCGATTGCAGTGTGACAAGTCGAGGCGTTAACGGCCCGTTATCAACGGTAATGAAATAAAACTCCAGCGGTTGTTCATTCGGTGCATTAACCAGCGAATAAGGACGGCCTACGATTTCACCGTCGATCGGCAATCCAATTTTAAGAAACTGCCCAGCTTCGAACGGTTCTATTTCCGCACTTACGCGTAAAGAATAAAGTCGCCCACTCCAATGCTTCAGTTCGACGACTTTCCCGTTAGTCCATTGTTGCGACATGAGTTTTCCAATTTCCAAGTTGATATTCGCCCAATCTCGCTCACCTTTCTGGCGTGAGGCATTTCATAGGTCATGTGTCTTTGGCAAGGTAGCCTTGGTTTGTGGAGAACATTCCACACAACCATAACATTAACGAGGCCGACACGATGACCATTGAACCCCGCAATGCGAACCGCGTAAGCACACCGCAAGTTGCAGGAAACCGTCACTTCTATGCCTGCATGGGTTATTTAACGAGTTGGATAGCGTTGGTCGGTTTCATTCTGTATCAATTTCAAGGCAGCGATGGCTCGAAAGTATCACTGTGGTTCGCTGTCATAAGTCTCGTGATCGTGACGGCCATAGCGTTCGCAGCGGCGTTCTGGGCGCTGTGCTCCACTTGGTTGCGGCCTCAAGAATCCTTGTCCGAGGCATCTGAAAACGCCTGATTTTTTAACAAATCAGGTTTGCCCCGAATAACGCTCCCGCAATACGTTCTTTTGTACTTTCCCCATGGCGTTGCGAGGCAACTCGTCGACAAAGTAAATCGATTTTGGAATTTTAAATCCAGCAAGACGTGTCTTTAAATCGCTAATGATCGCATTGGCGTCAAGCGTCGAGTCGCTCGCCTTTGGGACGACGATAGCCGTTACCGCTTCACCATAGTCCGGATCTGGCAGTCCTACCACGGCGGACTCCGAAACGCCGGGCATCGCGTCAATCAGTTCCTCAATTTCCTTGGGATATACGTTAAGTCCGCCAGTAATAATAAGATCCTTCGCGCGGCCGACAAGTTTCACATAGCCGTTGGAGAGAATCTCAGCGATATCGCCGGTCTTGAAGTATCCATCCATCGTGAATTCTTCTGCATTTTTATCCGGTCGCCGCCAATAACCAGAGAACACGTTATCTCCCTTCACTTGCAAATGACCTGGAGCCTCGCGGGGCAGCTCGCGTCCTTCATCGTCGACAACTCGTACGGACACGCCGGGCAACGGTAGCCCTGCCGTGCCTGGCAAGCGCTCTCCAACGAGCGGATTGGATGTATTCATTCCAGTCTCCGTCATGCCGTAACGTTCAAGAATGAATTGTCCCGTGCGCTGATGAAACGCCTCGAATGTTTCCGGCAACATGGGCGCGGAGCCGGAGACAAATAGCCGAATCGTTTTACACTTGTCCGCAGTGAATGATGGCTCAGCGAGCAGTCGCGTGTAGAACGTGGGAACACCCATGAAAACGGTGCTTTTCGGTAATAGCGTCACCGCTTGTTTAGGATCGAACTTGGAAACGAAGTGCATGGACGCCCCTGCGAGCAGCACGCAATGCGTGGCGACGAACAAACCGTGTATGTGATAGATGGGCAACATATGCAGCAGCACATCGTCGGGGCCGAAGCCCCAATACTTGATGAGCGTTTGTCCGTTCACCGCCAGATTGCGATGCGATAGCATGGCGCCCTTCGATCGACCCGTTGTGCCCGAAGTGTAGAGAATCGCAGCCATATCCTCTGGCGCGCGGGCAATGGTTGAGAACGTTGTCGTCTGTTCTTGCGCGAGAGCCGTCAGGCTGTGTAACGTATGGGTGATCAGGTTATAAGATGAAACCTCTCGCAACATCGCCAATTTATCTGATTCGCTCACCAACACTTTGGGTTCCGCGTCGCTGATGAAATACGACAACTCATCGCGTTGATAGGCTGTGTTGAGCGGTAAATACACAAGGCCTGCGCGTAAACACCCTAGATACAATGCTAGCGCTCCAGGTGACTTCTCAATTTGTACAGCGACACGATCTCCGGGTTTGCAACCCAGGGCGACAAGCGCATTCGCAAAGCGCGCGGACGCCGCTTCCAGATCGGCGTAACTCCATGTGTCGCCATCCTCCAGCAGCATGCAAGCCTTGCTGCGATCGGACGGAAAACAACTAACGAATAAATCGTAAAGATTAGCGTTCATCGTAAAGCCTTAGGTATAGTTTGCAGTGATCCATTAGAGCCTATCCCAATAGGCGGCATATGGACCGATAGCTGCGTTGGGCGCCTCGCCGTACTCGCTTGTACTGTCTGCGGCGCCCGCCTTGCTCTCCGCCCATATGCCGCCTATTGGGATAGGCTCTAAGTCGGACTTCAGTGCGAGTCGTTGCGTTTCTACGAATTCATCGATTGAGGCAAGCGCATTGTCCAGCGGCCAAATTGTTTAAATCTCTCAAAGGCGCCTCCCAACATGAGCCGTAGCGTCCTCGACGAAGCCCACATCCATCCAACGATCCGCGAGATTATCGCAAAAAGGCACGCCAATATTGTGCAGGAGGTGCAAGCCGCTGTTTCTGCGAATGACTTGGTGATCGTCGGCATGGCGCAGAATCCAAATCCGAAACGGGCGCGCAAGATATTAGACGCCCAGGGAATTCCCTACAAATATCTCGAATACGGTAGCTACTTCAGCGGTTGGCGTCGCCGGACGGCGCTCAAGATGTGGACCGGTTGGAGTACCTTTCCGATGATTTTTGTTAAAGGCGTTCTTGTGGGTGGGGCGAGCGATTTAGAACAGTTGATGAAGAGCGGGGAGCTGGCGCGGATGCTCAGCACGGCTACGTGAGCTGACGTAGTCTAAGAGGAGGTAGTCGATTGCTATCGACAAGAAATATTGACGGCTTTACATCAATCTCTTAGCCTGCCTTTGCGGCAATGCGCTCCAAGCGGGCAAGGTGATGTGTAATATCGACGCCTTCGCCTCTCCGGGGCTACCCCGGGGTTTTCTCTTGAAGTGGGCAATTCGTCGCATGAGCGGCGCTGCACTATATGCAGATGTGCTCATGCTTAACTAGACGGGTTGGAGCGCATTGCCGCGCTTTCCAAAAACTGGCCGGAAGGTCTGAGTGGCGCGGCGACGTATATGGGGCGCCAGAACCGCTACGAAAATTATGACGCCTCAGCGCCTGGTAGCTCACGCGTTGGCCGACGCATTTCTTGCGGGGCCCGCGACAGTCGAAGGTTTTACTGAAAGAGCCGTGCTCTCGCTAGGACGGAAATCGCAGTGGATTCCCTCGTTATGTCGCAAGGTGTTCGTACGGTTTGGGTCCGGGCTTGCACACGGGCAACGAACAAAGCTGATTCAGTTCATTCAAGCTGACCCAGATTATTGCAACGCTTGGGCGGCATCGAGGAAGCCCAGAATCCAGCATCGCTTTCTTGATCCGCCGCGGATGACTCCTCGCCCAGGCGCTTTGGCCCGCTGCGCGCTACCTGAATTGCAAACACCGGGAGATTTAGCGACATGGCTTGAGATAGCCCCCTCTCAGCTCGACTGGTATGCCGATCCTTGCGGCATGATAGACACGGTCGATAGCCCGCTATGCCATTACCACTACCGGTGGATACAAAAGAGGCGCGGCGCATTCCGTTTGCTGGAAATTCCAAAGCCTCGGTTACGCGAGATTCAAAGAAAAATCCTGCGGGAAATTCTTAATCCAATACCGCTTCACAAGGCTGCGCATGGATTCCGTCGCGGCCGCTCCTGCCGAAGTTATGTTGAGCCTCATATCGGTAAGCTCGTCCTATTGCGTATGGATTTGCTCAATTTTTTTATGAGTATTCCTGCGCGGCGAATCAACGCCTTATTTAAGACGCTCGGTTATCCGGAGGCCGTGGCGAGATTGCTGACAGGGCTTTGCACGAATCGAGTTCCAAAAAGCGTGATGCGGCAGATTCCAGATGCCGATTCAAGTGGCCGGTTATCAAGATTGGAACAAGAGCAATATCGGGCCCCCCATCTCCCGCAAGGCGCGCCCACATCACCGGCATTAGCCAATCTATGTGCGCTGCATTTGGATTGTCGTCTGTCTACCTTGGCTGACAGTCTGGGCGGCGCTTATACCCGCTACGCCGATGATCTTGCCTTTTCAGGGGATGAAGAAATGCGGCGGCGAGTTGAGAGGTTAAGTGCGCAGGTGGGCGCTATCGCGTTAGAGGAGGGGTTCGAGGCGAACTATCGAAAAACACGAATCATGCATTGCAGCGATCGTCAGAGACTCACCGGCATCGTTGTGAACGAAAGGATGAATATTTCACGGCGGGAATACGACGAGTTGAAAGCTATTTTGCACAACTGTGCGCGGTTTGGGCCGGAATCGCAGAATCGAATGGGGCGGCGGGATTTTCGAGGGTATTTGGAGGGGAGGGTGGGGTATGT
>Ga0247823_10005414_pt1 | contig 10161 bp, 6 predicted proteins | sample 13C_PalmiticAcid_2_FD_192426 | JGI IMG/M metagenome (GOLD analysis project Ga0247823, IMG submission 192426) | Soil microbial communities from agricultural site in Penn Yan, New York, United States - 13C_PalmiticAcid_Day30 | ecosystem: Environmental > Terrestrial > Soil > Agricultural land...
GAAACGCTCCGCATAGGTCAGCGCATCGCAAAGAATCAAGCGACCTTCGGCGTCGGTATTGAGGATTTCGATGGTCTGCCCGGATAGGCTGGTGACCACATCGCCGGGCCGCGTTGCGGCGCCATCGGGCATGTTCTCGCAAGTAGGGATCACGCCGACCACGTTAAGCTTTAGTCCCAGCGCCGCCACCGATTTCATTGTGCCTAGCACGCTCGCCGCGCCGCACATGTCGAATTTCATTTCGTCCATCTCGCCGGCCGGCTTTATCGATATGCCGCCAGTGTCGAAGGTGATGCCCTTGCCGACGAGCACGACGGGCTTGGATTTTTTATCTGCGCCGTTGTACTGAAGAACAATCAGTTTGGGCGGTTGGCGGCTGCCGCGTGCGACCGCGAGGAACGAGCCCATGCCTAATTTTTCGAGCTGTGCTTGTTCAAGCACCTGAACTTTTAATTTGTTCGCCTTACCTAGTTTGACCGCCTGTTCGGCGAGGTAGGTCGGGGTGCAGATATTTCCTGGGAGATTGCCCAGATCCTTCGTGAGATTAATCCCTTCGCCGATGGCGACGCCCCGGGCGGCGGCTTTTTCGCCAAGGCTCACTTCGGTGCGGGTCGCAACGCTAAGAGTCAGCTTGCGCAATGGGCGGCGTGTGTCGTCCGTCTTGCTCTTTAATTTATCGAAGCGATAAAGGCTCGCCATCGTGGTGAGAACGGCTTGCTCGACACGCCACGCGACGTCGCGTTTTTTTACCGTCAATTCGGTGAGATACAGAATAGCTTCCGCCGCTCCCGTTTCGACAAGTCGTTTAACAGCAGAGCGTATTGCGGTCAGATAGGACTTTTCCTGCAAATCTCGCTCTTTGCCCAGGCCCACCAACAGAATCCGCTCGCTGGAAACATTGGGCACGTTGTGCAGAAGAAGCGTGCCGCCAAGTTTTCCCTCCATATCGCCTCGGCCGAGGATGTCGGACAAATATCCTTCGGACAATTTGTCGATGGCTTCTGCTTGAGGGGAGAGCTTGCGTGCTTCGAAAACGCCGACGACGATGCAGGCGCTGCGTTGCTTTTCGGGGCTGCCGGTTTTTATGATAAAGTCCAAGACGAACTCCTGAGTTTGCGCTGACTCGCGAAGTATATATCGCGGATTGGGAGTTTTTCTAATGCCCACCTCTACAAAATACACTACGCTTCTCGATTTTTGCGGCTCCAGCGCCCTGATTCGACTCAGAGGTTGTGCGAAAACGTAGCAAGCGGCCCGAGAGCGGGCGCCAGAAGCGCGGACGTACATTTGGCGCGTTGAGCTTCGCTGACTTCCGGTTCGAAGCGCGCAGTAGATTTATTCGCAACCTCTTCATATGAAAATCTTTCGTCGCAGTCTTCTCCGTGAATTCACTACGCTAGCCGTCGCGATATGCGTCGTACTGCTTGCGATCAGTCTGACGACGCTCCTGATTCGTTTGCTCGGCAGGGCGGCAAGCGGCTCCATCGAAATGGAAGGGGTTTTTGCTTTTCTTGGCTTTACGGCGATTAACTATCTGCCGATCATTTTGTCGCTGACCCTATTCCTTGCGGTGCTCATGACGTTGTCCCGTTGGTATGCGGATAGCGAAATGATTGTTTGGTTCTCCTCGGGTATTGGCCTTACTCGCTGGATTCGACCGGTGCTCACTTTTACGATTCCCGTTGCAGTGCTTATCGGCATTCTAAGCATGGGATTGTCGCCGTGGGCGCTCCGTCAAAGCCTGGAATATAAGCGCCAATTGGACAGCCGTGATGACGTCGCGTTGTTGGCGCCTGGGGTCTTCAGGGAATCGAAGCAAGCTGATCGGGTGTTTTTCGTTGAGAATCTGTCGGAGACGGACGCTGTCGTCAGTAATGTTTTCGTGCAATCCACCCAGCAGCAGCGGCTTGGCGTCATGGTGGCGAAGCAGGGGGTGCAAAAGATCGAGGCGAATGGCGATAAGTTTTTGGTCTTGGAGAACGGCCGTCGTTACGATGGAGCGCCTGGATCGCTGGAATACAAAGTGATGGATTTCGAGAGCTATGCGATTCGGATCGAGCCGCACGAGGCGAAAGCCGAGGTTCTGCCGGCTAAATCCTTGCCGACGCCGGCGTTGCTAAAGCACCCCACGCCGCAAAATATCGCTGAGCTTCACTGGCGTCTTGCTTTGCCGATTGGCGTTATTTTGTTGTCGCTAATCGCAATACCATTGAGTTTTGTAAATCCGCGCAGCGGCAGGTCAATGAATTTGGTGAGCGCATTGTTGATCTACACCATTTATAGCAGCTTACTTAGCACTTGCCAGGCATGGTTGGCGCAGGGAAAGCTGGCGCCGGAGATTGGGCTTTGGCCGGTACACGCCGGAGCCTTGGTTGTACTGGTTCTGCTCTTTTACAAACGGAGCAGTCTGAATGGTTTCGCGGGAATATGGTCATGGCGTTAGGCAATGCAGACATTGCTTCCAAATGCTAACTGTTATACTATCTGCCCCCTTCCGGAGAGGTGGATGAGCGGTTTAAGTCGCACGCCTGGAAAGCGTGTTTACGTTAATAACGTAACGCGGGTTCGAATCCCGCCCTCTCCGCCAAAATATCAATTAGGTTGCCGAGTTTGAAACGAAGTTTTCGAATTCGGCAAACTTATCTCAGTAAAATCTATAGCAGAAAATCGGATTTGCACATGACAAATTCGGACGAATGAAGGCGCTTGAATTTTTTCCAATGCGCCTCGTTGATTAATGCGATTGAGGCGCTATTGCTTCAAGTAACTTCCTGGTTCAATTAAGCAGCCTTCGCCTTAACGTTCCGCACCCTAATATCTATAGAGATTGATTCCGGTTAAACCATGATTTTACGCATCAATAAAGTCCTAAGTCGGCTCGGTATTTCACGAACGACACTTTACCGATGGATGGACGAGGGTATCTTTCCGAAGCCGCTTCATCTTGGGCCTAACGCTATCGGTTGGCGTGAAGAGGATATTAATCAATGGGAATGGTCAGCGAAGTACGGCCCCGAGCAGAGTAGAGGCGCGAAGGGCTTGGAAACAACAGACGCATAACGGGCTTTGCTGTAAAGGCTACGTACCTTATTGCTCCCCGCTCTGTATAATCCACAGCCCGCCAAATTCAAATGAAGTAAGAAGGTCAGCAAGCCATGAGCAACGAAGAACGCATTACCAAAATTCAGAAGTCCAGAACGCTTCAGGAGCTTAATAAGGCGCTCAAGGGATTCCGTGAGCAGGTTGTTGCAATCCATCCCGTCTTGGAGCTCAACGGCGCTTTCAAATTGGCGCTGGACACCAATCAATATTTTCATGCCCTCGGTGATATCAAGCGCGCCGCTCGCGGCGTCCGAGGCGGGGGATATCAAGATGTCATCAGCGTACTTGAGCGGGCAGCGGATAAGCAGTTTTCTTTGTCGGATAAAGAAACCAGTCGGCGTTAACTGACGTCGGGCGGTTGGCGTTGGGCATGGCCTACTCGCTGCGTTTATTCGGAAATTCCCCGCTTTTGAGCTTTTCCCCATCGGGTTCTTATTTTCGCAAGCGTCCCGTTTTTTTCTAATCGCTGGAACGCTGCTTCGAGCTTTTGCACTGTTGTTGCGTTGATATGCTTACTTAGACCGAAATAAACAGGGTCAGACGCAAGAGTAAACGGATGGAGAGCGAGGGCCCGGAAGTTAGGGTTGTTCTGAAGTTGGTGGACGACATAATTTTCGTCTTCGAAAAAACCAAGGTTATGGCCTCCCGCCACGCGTTTATGAAGCGTCGATCCTTGCGACGCCGCGTCAAAGCTTTGCGCGAAAACGGGGTCGGCCGTGAGTCGTGTATCGAACGCGGCCGAATACTTGGCGTCCTTCTGAATGCCGAAAGAAAGCTTGGTGCGTCGCGAAGCCTCCACGAGGTCATCAAGGGAGGAGATTTTTAGATCCAGATTTTCCTTGCGCACGACCAATACCCGTTTCGAAATCCGCGCCGGTCCAAAAAATTTGATGAAAACTTCGCGATCGGCTGTTCGGGTTAGATTCATCATCATGTCGATGTCGCCTGTTTGCATCGCGTTTAGCGCGCGCGACCACGATAGCTCGATAAATTCGATCGTGAAGCCGGCATCCTTCACTACTGCCTCGGCAAGTTCAACATCGAGCCCCGTCCAGTGACCATCCTTGAGGAAATAATTAGGGGCGAATTCGGTAACGCGCACCCGAATGCTTTCGGCGCGAATCGAACTTGAGAAGATGGCGATCAGTGCAGCTGCGACTATGAGCAGGGTACGCATAATGATCTCCGATTGATCGGCCCTGAATTAATCGTGACTGGCTTCGCGTTCGCTAGGCGATGGTTTTAGGGCGTAAGCCAAGCGTAAAGTAAAACGTCGCGCCTTGATTGGGAGCGGCCTCGGCCCATATTCGTCCACCGTGACGCTCAACAATGCGGCGTACGGCCGCAAGCCCAACGCCAGCGCCGTCGAATTCTCGGAATGTATGTATGCGTTGAAACGCGTCAAAGAGTTTGCCGGCGGAGGCCATGTCGAAGCCAATGCCGTTGTCGCGGACAAAATACGCTCGGTTTTCAGCATCGCCCGTTACGCCAAACTCAATGCCAGCAAATCGCTGTGTACATGAATACTTCCATGCGTTATTCAAAAGATTCCTTAGCGCTATTCGAATGAGCATCGAATCAGCGTACGCAATGATTCCCGGTTGGATGCGCAACTCGACACGACGTTGCGGCTCTTGGCTGCGCAAGTCTTCGGTAACACTCAACACAAGTTCGCTTAAATCAACCGCGCTTAGCCGAAGTTCGTCCCGGTTGGCATGGGATAGCTCCAGAAGCGCCGCGATGAGCGTCTCCATGTTTCGAGTGGAGCGAACGATGTACTCCAGATGATCTTGAGCATTGGCGTCAAGTTGGTTCTTGTAGTTGTCTTGCAGGGTTTTGGCGAGGTCGCAAACCCTCTCTAACGGAGCGCACAAGTTATGCGAGACGGAGTGAAGGAAAGTCTCCAGCTCCCCATTGGCGAGTTGCAGTTCGATGGTGCGTTCCGCGACTCGACGTTCACGTTCAATGATCTCATCGCTTAGTCGAGCGTTAGCGCCGAGAAGCTCGGCGGTTCGTTCCTGAACCCGCTTTTCCAAGTGTTTTTGTAGACTGCGCAGCGATAAATGCGTGTTCACCCGGGCTAACACTTCCTCTACCTGAAAGGGTTTGACGATGTAGTCAACGCCTCCCGCCGTAAAGGCTTTGACTTTATCCGACACATCATCGGCGGCGCTGATGAAAATGACGGGAATGTCGCGAGTGCGCTCGTTGTTTTTCAATTGTTCGCATACTTGGTAACCATCAAGACCGGGCATTCTGATATCGAGCAGGATCAGATCCGGCGTCGTCGATTCAAGGAATCGCAACGCGTGTTCTCCGCTATTGGCTGGATGAACCGTGTACGCCTGCTCGATAAGAATACTGTTTAACAGGCGTAGGTTAGCGGGGGTGTCATCAATGATCAGGATCCGAGGCCTCTCATTTCCGGATGTAACGGGGGAGTTCATGTTCTCGCCTTTTCATTTGTGTTCTGAATCCAATTCAAGATCCGCTCATATTGGAAGTCATCCGCCAGTTCCGTCAGTATCCGAGAGAGGGTGGGGTCATGGCTACCCAGATTGCTGATGGTGTGCAGGATCGCGTCTGTTTCGAGGCGAATTAATGCCTGCGTCAGGGCGGCGCGAAGTTCGGGCGGCAGGGAAGCCGGGTTAATGGACTCTAATTGTTGTGGCGCGCTCGCCTTCGCCGGCGAGGACTCGTCTTCATAAGTAAATTCCAAGTGCAGTTGGTCATGCAATACATCGAATAGGTCTTCTTCGTGAAATGGCTTGCGTAAGAAGGCGTCGCAGCCGGACGCTAGAATGTCGGCGCGTTGCTCCTCGAAACTGCTGGCGGTCAAGGCGATGATTTTCGTTTCGCTTCCTGCGCCGGCCGCCTTAATGCGGCGTGTCGCTTCAGCCCCGTCCATAATCGGCATGCGAATGTCCATGAAGATTAGATTCGGATGGGAGTTCTGCCATACATCGAACGCCTCTTGTCCGTTGCTGGCTTCCAGAACTTCGAAGCCCAAGGGGGTCAGTAAACGAGAGATCAATTGTCGCGCTGCCCAGCGATCGTCGGCGACCAGTACACAAAATTTCGGCTGATTGGGCGCAAGGGCTGTCACTCTGCGGGTGAGCTTGTTGGTCGGTTCGCTAACCTGATGGGCGGGGACCACTAAAACAGGAACTTCAAACTTAATTGTCGTGCCTCGGCCTAAATGGCTATCCAGATGTAATTTGCCGCCCATGACTCGCGCGAAACTATTACTGATGGCCAAGCCCAGTCCTGTCCCTTCCTGCGCTTGCAGTCCCGCTTGCGCTTGCACGAATGCGCCGAAAATCTTATCGGCTTCCTCGGATGCGATGCCGAGCCCGGTATCAGTAACCTGGAACGCAATGCGGCAACTGGTCGAGGCCTCATCCACTGGCGTTATCCGCATTGCTCGAACCGTGATGGAGCCCTGCTGCGTAAACTTCAGTGCGTTGCCGAGAAGATTGATTAATACCTGACGAAGCTTGATTTGATCGGCGCGTATGTAGCGGGGGAGTTCTTCATCGCACTCAAAGGTGAGCATTAGGCCTTTGTCCTGCGCGTTCAAGGCGAACATGTCTTCCAGTTCGTCCAATTGCTGGTGCAAGTTGAAGTTGGTTTCGTTCAACATCGCTTGACCGGCTTCAATTTTTGAAAGGTCGAGCACTTGGTTAATCAAGCTATGAAGATGCTCGGCGCTACGTTGAATGATGCCTAAATCCGCTTGCACCTGAGGCGGTAGATTGGGATAACGCTCCAATACACGTGAGAAGCCTACGATCGCGTTGAGAGGTGTGCGCAACTCATGGCTCATATTGGCCAGAAAGGCGCTTTTCGCTCGGTTGGCCGCCTCGGCGGCCTGTTGTGCTGTCTGCAGTTCTGAAAACAGTTCGGCGTTGCGAACGGCGATTGCGATTTGTTCAGCCAGTGTGGTCAAGACTCGTATGTCGTCGGCGGCGAAACGGCCCGTTTGTTCCGACTGTAATCCGAATACCCCGATCAGGCGGCTTTGCAATTGCATTGGGATAGCGAGTTCGGAGCGCGCATTCGCCGAAGCGGCCAGGGGGCGGTAACGCGAGGATTGCGTCAGGTCATTGACGGACACCACCTCGCTTACGCGTGCGGCGCGAGCAATGGTGCTGTATTCCGCTTCGAGAGATATTTCTTCAAACGATTCGCCTTGGAGCGTATTGCCGGTTGCATCGGCGCCGGCTGCTCGGACGAGCATGGTGGATTCCTCGTTCAACAGATAGGCAAAGGCTGCATGAAGTTTGAATTCCTTCACGGTTAACGCGACGACTTGTTGCAGCAACTTGTCAATTTCCAGAACGGTCGTAATTTGTTTGGACACGTCTGCGGCGATCTGGAGGTCGCGTGTGCGGGCGGTAACTCGTTGTTCGAGTTCGTCGTACGCCCGCAGCAGTTCACGCTCGGCTCGCTTGCGCTCCGTTATGTCCGTGTAGGTGCAGACGAGGCCGCCGTCGGGGAGCGGCTTAACGAAAAACTCGATGACAGTTCCATTGATCCGTTCGCGTTCGAATATCTGCGGCGTTTGCTGGCGCGTTAGCGCAACGCGATCGGCGACATACTTTTTAACCAGCTCGTCCACATCCCCTGGGCCGAGGTTGCCGCGCTCGGCGGCGAAGCGAACGATCTCTTTGAAGGGGGCGCCTAATAGCCCCAAGTGTTCGGGAAAATCGAAAAGCTCCAGGAATCGACGATTTCGTAACACCAGACGCAGATCGGAGTCGAACAGCGCGATTCCTTGAGCGATATTTTCGAGCGCTTCCTTCTGCATCTCCAAGTTGGACTCGATCGCCTTTGACGCATTCGAAAGCATGTCCATCACGCCTTCAAGACTAACTTGCTTCTCCCGTATTTCCGACGCGATGACGACTCTCGCCAGTGCGGCGCCAATAGCGCCCGCGAGCAGGCGCTCCGTAAAACTGACAAAGTCCAGATCGACTTTCTGCCCGGGATTTAATTCGATTTGGCGGTTGGCGGCGTACTCCTTATAGGCGCGTTCAGCACGTTCGCTATCGACGAAGCGTTTAACCAGCGCGGTAAGCTCGCCGACGCTAATATCCGGCTGCCATGTCTGCTGACCTAAGGGCCTGTTTGTGGTTACATCGACGAAAGCATGGGCCTGCTCTCGTTCGAGCGGGCTTTGGCGAGTCAGGAGCGAGACGACAACGTAACCGCCAATGTTGGCGATCATGCTCCATAGCAGGCTGTGAGTGACTGGATCTAATTTTTTAATGCCGAACAGCGCGTAGGGGCGAAGAAAGTCCGCATAGAAAATACCTTCGCTTGCAAATTCCTTTGGCAGCAGTCCAGTAGCCGCGAGAGAGGGCAGAAATAGGGTGTATGTCCATACAAGGAACCCTGCGGTCAAACCGGTTAATGCGCCGGCATGGGTTCCTTTTCTCCAATAGATACCGCCGATAAAAACTGGCGCAAACTGGGCGACTGCTGCGAATGAGACCAGGCCGATACTGACCAGAGAATAGCGATCGCCGACAATCCGTATGTAAACGTAACCCAATAGCAAAACGAGAATAATGCTTGCCCGGCGTATGCCTTTTACTAGACCGACCAAGTCGGCTCGCGGATTGGCCCGCATGCGTTGTCCGCGTATCAGCAGCGGCATGACGAGACCGTTGCAAATCATGGTGCTCAGGGCGATCGTCTCGACAATGATCATTGCTGTCGCCGCCGAGATGCCGCTTATAAAAGCAAAGAACGATAGCGCCGCGTTGTTCGCCGCAATAGGCAGGCTGAGAACGAAAGTATCCGCATTAATGCCCTTGCCTTGAAACGTAATAAGCCCCGCCAGCGCAATTGGCAGCACGAAGAGGTTAATCGCGACCAAGTAAAGGGGAAACGCCCAGCGGGCTTTCTTGAGATGATCGATATTCTCGTTTTCCACCACGGTTACTTGGAATTGTCGAGGCAGGCAGATGATCGCTAGCGCGGAAAGCAGGCTGAACGCCCAAAAACTTACGCTACTCGCTGTATCGCCAAAATGTAGCACATGAGCGATTTTTTCATTGGCTTGGACACGTTCAACAATGTCGCCGAATCCGCCAAACATCCCGTAAGTGACGAAAAGCCCCACGGCTAAAAAGCCGGCCAGTTTTATTAAGGACTCCAGGGCTACTGCAGTCACCATCCCCCGGTGCTGTTCGGTTGCATCGACCTGACGGGTGCCAAAAATGATGACGAATAAACTCATCAAAATCGCTACATAAAATGCGCTATCGGCGTAAAACGGCGCCGCTGTTGGGGCGGTAGACGGGTTAAGAATGGGGTAGTGGCGGATGATGTCGAAGCTGAAGGAAACCGCCTTGAGTTGCAGGGCAATGTAGGGAACGATGCCAATTACCGCGATTATGGTCACCAGCCCGGCTAGGCTTTGACTTTTTCCGTAGCGCGCGGAAATGAAGTCGGCGATTGATGTGATGTGCTGGGTCTTGCTGATCCTTACCAGCTTGCGCAGCAGCGGCTGAGCGAAGATGAATACGGCGATTGGACCGATATAAATTGGCAAAAAGCCAACGCCATCTTGCGCGGAGCGACCCACACTGCCGTAAAAAGTCCACGTTGTGCAGTAGACCGCGATGGATAAAGCGTAAACCCAGTCACCCAGGTTATTAATTCGTCCTTTTGATTCCGAACGAGAGTCAATATAGAAGGCGATGGCGAACAGAAGATATAGGTATCCGCCTGACAAGAGCAGGATCAGTATCAAGCTCATCGGGTTATTCCCGCCTCCCCGCGCATGGCGGTGAATTTCCAGATTGCTATGGATTTAGCCGCAAAAATGGGTTCTTCGCTGGGGGGTATGAACGGGGCAGGGTTGTCTTTCGTTTTAAGGCGACTAGACTCCCAATTAAGGCCGACGTATTCGTGTAAATTCCGCTGCACGGGAAATACCTCCTTTGCGCGTGAATATTTTTTGTTTACCTATGCATGAAGACTTGCCGTCGATTGGACGGGGATCCCGGGGCCTAGCCAAACTATTCCTTGAAGCGGTCAATCACCAGG
>Ga0247823_10005416_pt1 | contig 10158 bp, 10 predicted proteins | sample 13C_PalmiticAcid_2_FD_192426 | JGI IMG/M metagenome (GOLD analysis project Ga0247823, IMG submission 192426) | Soil microbial communities from agricultural site in Penn Yan, New York, United States - 13C_PalmiticAcid_Day30 | ecosystem: Environmental > Terrestrial > Soil > Agricultural land...
TTTCAGGAACACGCCCGTCCCGATCACGTTGCCGATGATCACCGAAATTGCCGCGACTAATCCGAGACCCCGAACCAGCTTGTACGTTTCCGAATTCATTGCCATAAAATTTTACGAGAGAGGCTGCGAAGCGGTTTGTTCCGAACATCTTACGCGAAATATCGGCGAACGCGAAACTATTGGGACCGGCTCGCGTGCTAAGATTTCGCCGTGCACGAAATCAACATCTCCGCCGACGACCTCGTCGACAAGCTCCTCACACTTGCCGAGGAAGGAACGTGCATCCTCGACAGTTGCGGCGTCGGCCATCTAAACTCTCACCTTCTGATCGCGGGACTCTCGCCTGAACAAGTGATCGTGGCGAATAAACCTGACACCGCTCTCCGCGAATTGGACCGAGTTCTCGGCAGAGATCAGGCAGCGATCTTCACGCTTTCTTACGATCTCGGGCGCCACATTCAAGGATTTTCTGCCGTCAGACCTTCCGATGAACCGCTGACGTTCATAGCAACATTCGATGGCCTGGTCGTCCACGACTACGATAGTGGAAAGACACATATTTCGGGAGATGAGAACTCGGCGAACACGTTGCGCGAGAGCCTTTCTAAAACGAAGGTATCTGTCCGGCGGCACGTTCCCGGCTCATCGGCTCGAACATTCATCTCTCGATCCGACTATCTTCAGAATATCGATGCCATACGGGAAGAGATACGCACGGGAAATACTTATCAGACAAATCTCACGCGACGAATCGATGTCGAACTTCCGCTAGACTCCACCGACTCCGCGATCTTCCAACGCCTCCGATCACGCCATCCGGCGCCCTTCTCAGCGTTCATCAAACGCCCCGACTCGACCGTGATCTCAGCCTCGCCGGAGAGATTCTTCAAGATCGAGGAAGGGCTGGTCTCAGCCTCACCTATCAAAGGAACGAGACCGCGTGGATCGACACAAGAAGACGACGACCGACTGCGGCTCGAACTTTTGAACAGCGAAAAAGATCGTGCCGAGAACACGATGATCGTTGATCTGCTTCGAAATGACCTCGGCCGCGTTTGTGAGTTCGGGAGTGTAGCCGTCGAAACTCTCTGCGAGATCGAAGAACATCCGTCGCTCTTCCACCTTGTATCGACGATCAATAGCAAACTGCGATCAGGCTTGAAGTTCAGCGAAATTCTTGCAGCCCTCTTTCCTTGCGGATCGATAACCGGAGCCCCAAAACTCAGCACGATGAACATCATCGACCGCCTCGAACCTACAGCACGTGGTCTCTCGATGGGAGCGATCGGCTACTACTTACCCGCATCGTTCGGCCTCGGCGAAACGATTGACCTGAGCGTGGCGATCCGCACGATGGTGATCCGCGATAGCGTGGCGAGCTTCAATGTCGGTGGCGGTATTGTTATCGACAGCGATCCTGGGAAAGAATGGGACGAGACCGTCACAAAGTCCCGAGCCCTCCTCGACGCCCTCGGCATCGATCCTGAATCAGTCGCAGAATAGTCAGGAACCTTTCGATCGAACCGGTGTCTAAACCTCCAGCCCGAATCCAGCAACGGAGGTTCTCCAAATGTCTAAATCGTCCGACTCAAAGCCCGAAATAAACGTCACGCCGCTGATCGATGTACTGCTCGTTCTCCTGATCATCTTCATGGTCGTCACACCCGTAAAGCCGAGTAAGTTCGACGCCCGCGTTCCATCCGAACCGACCGACGACCTTCACGTCGCCCCCAACCCGAAAACGCTCATCGTCACCGTCGACGCCAACACAGCCCTCGGCCTCAACACGGAAAAGCTCGACGCGACGGTCGCAACTCCCGAAGCTCTCATCGCTCGATTAAAGGACGTCTTCGCCGCACGCGAGCTAAATCTTGAAAACGAGCGGACGGTTTTGATCAAGGCTCCTAAGTACCTCGACTACGGTACGGTCGCCAAGGTCGTGGATGCTGTAAAGATGTCCGGAGCGGCTCCGATCAGCCTTCAGATCGACCGGCTCGACTAGGCAAGATCGCACTTTACTGCTACAAAATTATGCTATTATTAGGTTGTCGTTTGCGGCACTCCCGCAAAATGGGAACGACGGGCCTCTCCTTAGAAGTTTCGTAGATGGCAAACTACTACGAGATATTAAAAGTTTCACCAAAGGCGAGCAGGACGGAGATCAAATCTGCGTATCGCCGCTTGGCGCGAAAGCTTCACCCGGACAAGAATCACGGCTCCGAGGAAACCGCGCGGGCATTCGCTCAGATCGCCGAAGCTTGGGAGATCCTCGGCGACGCAAAAGCTCGTTCGGTTTACGACAAACGCTTACTGCACGCGCAGATGCATTACTCGTCGAGCGACGCGGGCGATTCCCTGTTCGTCTCAACGAATACCCACGCTCGACGCTGGCGGCAGTTGGTTTACGAACATCGTTACAACGAGATCATCGACCGGATGATCGCCGAAGAACGCCGCGAATCTCTGGCACTGCAGAAGATCATCTTCCCGACCGTTGCTCTATTCGTATCGTGCCTGGTCGTCGCGATGCTGCGGCCGCAGATCTTTGAGAACTCAGCTGTGATCGGAAAGATCATTCTCGTGTCGCTCTTCGTCGCCGGCGTCATCCATCTCTGGGGACGCATCAAAGACGGCCTCGACCGGTTCACCTACGGCGAGGAAATTCACGAGTCCATCCTCGACGACCAGGAACCAAAGGCAAAGCCGTTCTCGCGAGCTTTCGCAGCGGGCTTCCTGATTCTCGGTGTCGGTCTTAGCTTCGGCGTCGGTCTATTGATCGGTAATCTATTCCAGATCTTCCCAGCGTCGATGCCCGCGATGTTCTCGCAGAGCCTCAAACCCGAGTTCGTCTTTTATCCGCCTATCTTCGTGCTTTTTGTCGACGTTATGCACGGATTTGCCTCTCGCGTAGACATTTAACCACGCTTGACACTTCCCCGCCGAGACGGTAGACTCTTTGGTTTCCGTGTAATGCGGTCAGTTTTTAGTTTTTTAAGGTAGACAATGGCAAATCATAAGTCAGCAGAAAAGCGAATTCGGCAGAACGAAAAGCGAAAGACCATCAACCGTGCAAATCGCAGCAAGCTTCGCACGCAGATCAAGAAGCTGCGCACCGCGCTTGGTGCACACGATAAGGCTGCAAGCGGCGAGACCCTTGCTCCGACCGTGTCGCTGATCGACAAGATGGTCAACAAAGGCATCATCCACAAAAACACCGCCGCCCGCTACAAATCGCGGCTGACCAAGCACGTCAACGAACTCGCTTAGTCCAAAACAAGGTTTCTCCTTTAACTTGCGGAATCGGGATTTACGAGCACCCGGTTCCGCCTTTTTTTTGACTGGAGCGGTGAGCGTCTCGCTCACCATGCGGAAAACCCGCACGTTTCATTCGCAGAATCCCGCACAATTTGTGCAGAAGCCCGCACGTTAGTAAGGGCTTAACTAACACCTTGGATGTTAAGCCCATACTAACGTACGGGCTTCTGCATTTGCTACAATCTCGCCCAATGGAAACGCGGCGACAGTACAAATACTACGATCTTCTAATGGCGGCCTTTGTGGCCGTTTTGCTTTGCTCAAACCTGATCGGCGTCCACAAGGTCTCGTACATCAACCTGCCCTTCTACGGCGAATACGTTTACGGAGCCGGCGTTCTGTTCTTCCCGATCAGCTATCTCTTCGGCGACATCCTCACCGAGGTCTACGGCTACGCCCGATCCCGCAAAGTCATCTGGGCCGGATTCGCCGCATTGATCTTTGCGTCGCTAATGTCCTTCGTCATCACTCAGCTTCCGGCGGCGAAGACGATGACCGCGGAACACCAGGCTGCCGTAAACCTGATCTTTGGCCAAACACCTCGTATCGTACTCGCTTCCCTGCTCGCGTTCTGGATCGGCGAGTTCGTCAATTCGTTCGTGATCGCAAAGATAAAGGTGTTAATGGCCGGGCGATTTTTGTGGGTCAGGACGATCACATCAACCGTCCTCGGCGAGATCGCCGACTCCGCGATCTTCTACCCGGTCGCGTTCTTCGGCACCTGGTCAAACGAACAGCTCATCAGCGTAATGATCGGCAACTACTTCATCAAAGTCCTCTGGGAAGTCGTCGCCACGCCGTTCACCTACCTCATCGTCGGCTTCCTCAAGCGGGCTGAGCACGAGGATTACTACGACAAGAACACCGACTTTAATCCATTCAGCCTGGAGACGTAAACTGGAAATTCGAAACTGATAACTCGTAACTGGTGACTAACCAGGTATCGACAATGCCGCTAACCCTCGACACTCCAATTCTCGATCTCCACCACCACGCGATCGCGCATCTTTCGGCGTATATGTCGAAGAAGCTGGCGGCGGCGGCGGCAACGTTCGCGGAGAAAAGCGACCCGAATGACGCGACTGTCGAAGACCTACTGAACTACTTCCCGATGCGGTACGAAGACCGTTCGAGCTTCGTTCAGATCGATCAACTCTACGACGGCATCGAGGCGACGGTTGAGCTTTATACGGGCGTGAGCGGAGGCTATCGAGTCGGACGCAATCGCGATCTTAAGAAACCCGCACTCTACATCTTCGAAGTATCCGGCAGCAACCGAGAACGTACGCAGAAGCCGGTCGTAGTCTTCTGGTTCATCTCCGGAAAAGGTGCCACGCAGACGATCGAGTATTACCAGAAACGCTTTGCACGCGGCACTCGATTTGCGGCGTTCGGCAAATGGGAATGGGACGCCCGACGACGCACCTTCGTCCTCAAACTCGCCAAACCCGACGAACTCGAGGTATTGCCGAGCGAAGAACCGGAACTGCTGAAAGACCAGCTTCCGGAAGCCGACGACGAAGAGAACCTCGACGAAGACACCGAGAACCCCGAATTCGCCAAGGTCCACACCGCGCGGCGAGTTCCCGTCTATCGCAAGCTCGGACAATTTCAGACGAAACGGCTGAGGGAAATAATTTTCGATGTCCTCCAGAATCTGGACAAAGCCTCGGTCGTAGAAAGCCTCCCGTCTGCCGTCGTTCGCAACAACGATCTACTCGACCGAGCCCAAGCTCTGACCGAGATACACTTCCCGCCCGATGATTCATCGATCGCCGACTACGAGATGTTCCGAAGCCGAGCGCACAAGCGGCTCATCTTCGAAGAGTTCTTCTGGCTCTCCTTCGCGCTCCAACTCAAACGCGGCGAGCGTCGTGAAGAGCCCAAAGGAACGGTCATCGAGATCCCCGAAACAACCAAGGCTCGCATGGCCGATCTGCTGCCGTTCACGCTCACCGAAGCCCAGCGACGCGTCATCAAACAGATCTTCGGTGATATGCAGTCGGACGAACCGATGAATCGCCTTGTCCAGGGCGACGTCGGCAGCGGCAAGACGATCGTCGCTTTTCTCGCGATGTTCGCGGCAATGGAGAACGGTTATCAGACCGCGTTGATGGCGCCGACCGAGATCCTCGCCGACCAGCACGCACGCAAAGCCATCACCCTACTTCACGAAACCGGCTACCGCATCGGCCTGCTCACCGGCAGCATGAAGGCGGCGGAGAAACGAAAGGTCCACGAAGCTATCCGCACCGGTGACGTGCAGATGGTGGTCGGCACCCACGCGGTGATCCAGGACGCCGTCGAGTTTGAGAATCTCGGGCTCGCCGTCGTTGACGAACAGCATCGCTTCGGCGTACTCCAGCGGGCAGAGATCAAGAAACGCGGCGCCAACCCCGACATACTCGTGATGACGGCCACACCGATTCCGCGTTCGCTCGCGATGACGGTTTACGGCGATCTCGACGTATCCATCATCGACGAGCTTCCGCCGGGTCGCACTCCGGTCAAGACGGTCGTACTCGGTGAAGACCAGCGAGCCGGCGTCTACAAAGGCATGGAGCGTGAGATCGCACTCGGACGCCAGGTCTACGTCGTCTATCCGCTCGTCGAAGAATCGGAAAAGATCGACTTAAAAGCCGCGACCAAAGAATTCGAACTTCTCCGTGACAAGATCTTCCCCATCCGCAGTGTCGGCCTGATCCACGGACGAATGAAGCCCGCGGAGAAAGAGGAAACGATGCGTCAGTTCGTCAGCGGCGAACTGGATATTCTCGTCTCGACGACCGTGATCGAGGTCGGCGTGGATGTTCCAAACGCGTCCTTGATGGTCATCGAACACGCCGAGCGGTTTGGCCTCTCGCAGCTCCACCAACTCCGAGGCCGCGTTGGACGCGGGGCCGAACAGAGTTATTGCGTGCTCCTCACCGGAGACAAACAGACAGCCGTCGCCAAGGAGCGCCTCGGGATAATGGAAGAGACCAACGACGGATTCAAGATCGCCGAAAAGGACCTCGAGATCCGCGGCCAGGGCGAGATCTTCGGCACCCGCCAGTCCGGCGTCCAACTCTTCAAGATCGCCAACATCATCCGCGACATCGAGATCCTCGACGCCGCCCGCACCTCCGCCGAAAAACTCCTAACCGTTCAGCGAAACTCTAAAGAGACCGCGACTCTCATCAAGAAGGTCCGCTCGGATGTGAAGTTCAAATTAGCGGGTATTGGCTAGGAAACTGACTAAACAAGCAAGATTCTGATAGTCCGTCTTACGCGATATCAATACTATTTCTCCAATATGAGTGCCGAGGGCGGCCTGATCAAAGAAGGAGAAATAAATGAAACTTGTACTAATGGCGTTCCTGGGTCTTGCGATCCTTGTTGTACCTTCTATCCGATCGATCACCGCGAGTGCTGACGACAAGAAAATTCTTGCCGATCTCGATATTGAATATCAGCTAGCAGTTAAGAACAACGACGCGAAGACGATGGATCGGATACTTCACGATGAATTTGCTTTGGTTCTCGGTGACGGACGCACATTCAACAAAGCTGACCTGCTTAAACTCGCGCGCGACAAAACTATCGTCTGGGAACGTCAGGAAGATTCGCAGCAGTCGGTTCGTATTTGGGGCGATACTGCAACGGTTACGGCTTTGCTTTGGGAAAAAGGCTCTCGCGGTGGCAAAACGGTCGAGAAGAAACTGTGGTTCACGGATGTCTATATCAAAACGCCAAAAGGCTGGCGATATGTATTCGGCCAGGCGTCCCTACCCCTTCCAGATTAAATAGATGCCTCGAATTGCAGGCCAATTCTGAAAGTCGCCGACAAATTCGCTAAGATGAAGAAATGCGGATTATTGCCGGGGACTATGGTGGACGTGTGATAAAGAGTCCGCCCGATTCTCGGACCAGGCCAACTTCAGATCGTCTCCGCGAAACCCTATTCAACGTGATCGCGCCGAATATTGAAGGCGCCCGATTCCTCGATCTTTGCTCAGGTTCGGGGGCGATCGGGATCGAAGCCGTGTCTCGTGGTGCAAGTCACGTCACATTCGTCGACCGATCTCGCCGTGCGTGTGCGTTGATCGAAGAAAATCTCGACCTGCTTGGAGTCCCCGAAGAGCGAACCGAAGTGCTCGCGAACAGTGCCGAGAACTTCACCGGCAGAAAGCACGAAAAAGGCTGGGACATCGTCTTCTTCGACCCGCCCTACGATTCGGATTACGGCGTCGTTCTATTCGAGTTCGGGACGCCCGAAAGCAATCTGCTGAACGACGGAGGTGTGTTCATCGCAGAGCACCACTCCAAGACTACACTGCCCGACTCGATCGGCGAGATGCGTCGATGGCGGATATTGAAACAGGGCGAAACGAGCCTGAGCTTTTATGAGCGAGCGTAAGTACTTTCGTCCGGGCAGAAACGCGAGTGTAAACGAGCGTGGCGATCGGGCGGCCAGCAGCTATTCAACCTTCGAGCCGTCGCTCGCCACGCTTCCTAACGGTCGCGTCTCTGTCCGAAGAAATAGATGAACATCCTCGTTTGGATCATCCTCTGCCTGATCTGGGGTTCGACGTGGATCTTTATCAAGATCGGGCTCGAAGCCGGGCTTCCGCCGATCACGTTTGCCGCAGCGCGATTCGGCTTGGCGATCATCATCCTCACGCCGCTTATCAAACTGCTCGGCCTCCGATTGCCGTCAACAAAGAGCGAATGGAAGCTGATCGCTCTGACCGGCTTTCTGCAGTTCTCACTTAACTACAGTGCGGTCTTTTGGAGCGAGCAGCACATCACCTCCGGTCTTGCCGCGGTGCTTCAGGCGACCATCACCGTGTTTGGACTTATCCTCGCGTGGTTCTGGCTGCCAAGCGAGAAGATGACCAAGGCTAAGGTCATCGGAGTCGTGGTCGGCGTGATCGGTGTCGCTGTGATCTTTATTGATCAGCTTCGCGTAGAGAGCCGGATGGCGTTCCTCGGATGCGTCGCCATCGTTGTCGGAGCATACGCCGCCGCTCAGGCATCGATCCTTGTGAAAGCGAAGGGGAGCAGCCTTCATCCCGCAGTCCTCGTCTTCACCCAGATGATCTGCGGCCTTCCCGCTATCGTCACCTACGCGCTCATCGCTGAAGGCAATCCGTTGAAACTCAACTGGAGTTGGACCGCCATCGGCTGCGTCATTTATCTAACCGTCGCCGGCACCATCGCCGCATTTTGGCTTTACTACTGGCTCTTGAGTAGAATCGAATCGACCAAGGCGATGATGATCTCGCTCGTAACACCGCTGCTCGCCGTAATTATCGGAGGCGTATTCCTCGGTGAAACGCTCCCGCCGCAAACGTTTTTCGGCGGCCTGCTGATCATCGCGAGCATCGGGTTGATCGTCATCAGGAAGCGACAGGCGGTACCGCCCGCGTGAGCGGGTGGCGGAAACGTGACAACGACTTAGCCACTTGCTTACGCAACCGGTTCTGCCTTTGAAATCTATGTTCTTCAAATTCACAACAGCCGGCGAATCACACGGCAAGGCTCTCGTCACCATTGTCGAAGGCCTTCCCGCTGGAATGCCGGTCGACAAGTCTGCGATCGATCACGAACTGTGGCGCCGTCAGCAAGGATATGGCCGCGGCGGGCGGATGAAGATAGAGACCGACAAGATAGAGTTTCTCTCCGGCGTTCGCCACGGCCGCACGATCGGTTCGCCGATCACGATGATCATCGAGAACCGCGACTTCGTTCACTGGCAAGACGTGATGTCGTCCGAACCACTGACAACGACCGGCGTGTCAGTACCACCTGCGGTAGCGGGTGGGGAATTCGCTCACGATCCGAAAGACCCGATTGTCTTAGAAAATGAAGGAGCACCTAAAGTCCGACGCGTCGTCACTCGCCCTCGGCCCGGCCACGCGGACCTCGCTGGCGGACAAAAGTTTGCCGCCCGCGATCTCCGTGACATTCTCGAACGAGCATCTGCGAGAGAAACTGCCGCGCGCGTAGCCGCCGGAGCATTGGCAAAACAACTTCTCGCTCAATTCGGAGTCGACGTAAAAAGCCACGTCATCAAACTCGGCTCGGTGCCCGACGTACCTCTTGAAAAAACGTGGGAAGAGATCTCGGCGATCGAAAAAGACTCGCCGCTCGCCTGTGCCGACAAGTCTGTGGAAGCAGAAATGGTCGCGCTTGTCGATACCGCGAAAGCCAACGGTGATACGGTCGGCGGCATCTTCGAGGTCGTCGCAAAGGGTGTCGTCCCCGGCCTCGGGTCGCACACGTCCTGGTACGAAAAACTCGACGGCCGCATCGCTCAAGCCTTTATGTCGATCCAGGCCGTCAAGGCCGTCGAACTTGGCACCGCCGTCACCAACGCGGGCCGCTTCGGATCCGAAGTTCACGACGAGATCTTCTACGACACGGGCTCGTCAGTCCCCCCCGAGGTACCGGACGATGAGGCTCTGTCGGTACCACCTGCGGTAGCGGGTGGGGCTTTTCGCAGGCCTACAAACCGTGCCGGTGGCCTCGAAGGCGGCATCACTAACGGCGAAGAACTCCGAGTGCGTGGATATCTGAAGCCAATATCGACCCTACGCAAAGCTCTTCACTCGGTCGATATCGAAACAAAACAGGAAGACCTCGCCGCCTTCGAACGCTCCGACATCACCGCCGTCCCAGCCGCCGGAGTCATCGGCGAAGCGATGCTCGCCATCGTCCTCGCAAACTCATTTCGCGAAAAGTTCGGCGGCGATTCAATGGACGAAATGAAACAGAATTTCGACTTGTACACCAAGGCCCTGAAGGATTATTAACCCGCTGAATCCGAAATAAACTGGAAACTGGTAACTCGAAATCTGA
>Ga0247823_10005419_pt1 | contig 10156 bp, 15 predicted proteins | sample 13C_PalmiticAcid_2_FD_192426 | JGI IMG/M metagenome (GOLD analysis project Ga0247823, IMG submission 192426) | Soil microbial communities from agricultural site in Penn Yan, New York, United States - 13C_PalmiticAcid_Day30 | ecosystem: Environmental > Terrestrial > Soil > Agricultural land...
GACCAGGAGAGGGGCGGGCGTTTGCGCGACGTCAAGTGTGCGAGTGTGTGTGACGGCGTCCAGCAACGGTGCAGGTATCCGTTCGCGCGGGTAGCCGGACGAGTGAGCGGGCAGCGACTGCGAGGATGTGCGTACCCGGACGAGCCAATGTGACGCCGAAACGTTGCTGGCGATGCTGCTCGGGGTGCGCGACGGGAGCGGGGGATGCGGGATCGTGCGGGTGTGTCGTCTACTGTGCAGTCGTTGAGGTCGCAGAACGGGTCCGTTGGTGGGTGGGAGACGGGAGGAGGCAGAGAGAGAGGCCTGGGACGTCGGACGGCATCCAGGGATCGCACACGGCTCGATGGTCAGGGCGTGCAGTGTGCAGTGCGCGCAGGGAGGGTGCAAAGTGCAGTGAGGTGGGCTCGAGAGTGGGTGGTCAAGCAAACAGACGCAGCGCGGGAAGCGGGACCTGAGTCGGTGGGCGGGAGCACAAACCGAAGTGCAATTGGGCGCCGGTAGCGTCGGTACTATCGGCAGCGTCGGCAGGGCCAGGGAACGTGCTGTGCCGGGGTTCGGATGCTGGGAAGCTCTGCGCGCGCGTGGAGATCCGCAAAACCCAGGGAAGCTGGAGACGAGGACCGATGTTATCAAGGTTTGTAGCAGCAGCACCCGAGGACGCAGTTCCGCTGATGGAGACGGGGTGGAATGGGTGCAGAAAAGAAGTGGCGCCTTGCGGGCTTTATTTGAGAGCCCGAAAAAAAGCCCCCGACTGTTTTTTCCAGGTTGAGAAGTGAGTTGTCTGCCCTCAACAGAACATGGACGGAGCAGCTCCGGGCCGTCGCTGCGCGGGTTCCATGCTAGCGCAGACGCAGCGGGCATGAGCCAAGCGCAGTGGCTCCTCCCCCATTCCCGGAGACGGCTCGGAGTGCACCGTGACCGTGCCTTCCTGGCCCACTCCCACTGCGTGGGCTGCTAGCGCGCGTGGGGATGCGGGTCACTGCCTGTCTCCATTCTTCAGTTTTCGGCTCCTGCCTCGCAATATTCTGGCCAAAACCGCGCCTTTTCTGCCCGCGGGTTGCCCGGGAGAGACAGGGCTGGAACCCCCGGCTCCTGGTCTGCACTGTTCTGGCACAATGCAAACAAGCAAAGCGGTCACGACAGGTGCCGATGGGCGGTGTCCAAAAGCAAGTCTCGCACCGACCAGACCCCGGCACGCCCTCGGGAAGCCTGGTCGCACCAGCTGCTTGGCGCCGGATACTCGCTCCAAAAGCACCACCCCGCTCCCACCAGACGTCCCCTCGAAACATCACACAGGTTGCCCCGAACCAACAAGAAGCGGGGGCAAAGGCCGTCGGGGCAGCCCGCCATGTTGGAGCCGTGGCCTGGCGCCGACAATGCATGTTTTGCATCCACTGCAACACGCGCATTCCTCACTCAGGCACAGTAGCACCTCATTGATCCAAGCTCTGGGATCGGCAATGCCTGGGTCCAAGTGTTCGCGAGGTTAGGCACGGCATCCGTGGATGTCTGGGTATCTTTGCCGGGCCCGACGACGTGTGCGACGGGCATTTGTACGATGGTACACAACAGGCACGCCCCCGACAACAAAGCTACCTAAGCTAAGTAATGGGTTGCTCGCGAGATTCAGAGCAGAGAGGTCAGTGCTTTAATGACGGCAATATCTTCCGTGCCTAAGTAAGGTCCAATACAGAGTTGATTTGTAGAGAGAGGGTGGAGTCGGGCGATTTGCATGAACACACAAGCCCAAGGCATCATGTTTGGTGTCCATGTGAGTACCGCGACCTAGTGCATCCCCTATTTGGCGGCCACGTTCTTGATGCCTTGATGGCGTTGCACCACATGTTCCCCATGATCCCCACCTTGCCACTGCCGCCAAACTTGTGGAAGATGTCAACGACGTCTCACCCGCCAACCCTGAGGTTGGTTGGCGATGCTGTCACGGGTCTTCTTCATTGGCTCCACGCCAAAATAAATCATCACCCGAAGCTCCCGTCGAAATCCGGCGCTGGGCTTCACCATGGACTTCCCCTCATGCAGAGCCTCAGCAGATCTACGAGCAGCGAACCTCGTCCTCGATCATGGTGAGCCTCAGATTCCGGCTAAAGGGGCATCCATGTGTACCAGGTATGTGCATCTACGTTCCAGGTGACCGCTCCTACTCCGGCGTTGGTATTGCTATCTGCGGCCGTCACCATCCCGCGTTTGCATCTTCCTGATTAACTGGAACCGATATATGTTGAACTGCCGAACATTTTAAGACAACGATTCGCCACTATAGATGAATAACAGCGATCGACGAATGACATCTGTCACTCTAGATTTAAACCTGACTATATCCCCTTCGACGTGAAACTGTGTTCCTCCAGTTCCACCCCTGAGAACTCCAATGCAAGGGGCCCAGACGCTGACGAAATGCGAACGACCACAGTTTTACTCACGAGCATGATTTCATCGGTTTGGGGAATGCCTCAGGGCATTGGTTGGTACGTGAATGTCGTCCTAAACAACTCTCACCCGTTCTGATTTTTTAGGAATGACTGGATCTGTAACTGCCACAACCCGAGTACTAAGGAATCGGAAGTTGGCGATTTGTGCAAGCAGGCGACTGGCTACATTCAAGTAGACTCGGGAACGAAAAAGGTAAGACAACACTCACGAGGCCCTCTTGAAGTTGAATCGAGTCTAAGCTGCGCAGTGCCTCATCAGTGTCGTTGCTGTTCTCCCTAACCCGGGGTTGAAGGTGTTTACAGATGAAAACTGCCAGGCACAGTTCGGGCTGGGTTGGCTGGGGCAATGTGCAGACAAGTGGACATTTCCAGGGAACTAGCCATTACCTCTGCGCTTGATGTCTGTTTGATGCGTCGCTGCTTAGGCACTACGAGCAGCACAAGTATCCGTTGTCTCAAACGCTTGGTAGTTGGGATGAGGAAGTGGACCAGTACAATCAAACACTTACAATTCATTGCCGTGTTCTGTGTCCAAACTGTCGATTGTGATTGATTCAGGTTATTAGAGAAGTCATGAGTAGCAGCTAAGAGACATTCGGTAGATGACATTGCCTGGGGAGGTTCTTCCGGCTACTTAATCACCTAGTCACCTATGTGACTGCGACGTGGTTGGCACATGATTAATCAGGTACTTAACGTATCTAAGGTACCTCCTACCTACGCAGCTAGGTACCTACCTGGAGATATGGAGTATCTTATAGTCACGTCATCGACTCCCCAATGTTCGATGATGTACATGCCTTAGGTTTCATCTGAACTCTTAACGACCACCTCGCCTAGGTACTTCCGAAGGTGTGTCCTTGGCTTTTTCCCCTCCTGGATTTTCTCCCAAGGTTTCTCCTAGCTCATTCACATCACCGTCTCTCAACCAAAAAAAACCTCCGTTACCTTGGCGGCTGGCTAGTCCGTTAACTACCTAAATGGCTTCAACGTGTCACTGTCCCAAATGCGGCGCACATCTCAGGATTGTACTCGCAACAGACACAGTCCTCGGCCACGCCAGCCACCCTCCGCCCTCCTGCGGCCTGGGCTCCCTAGATCTGGACTCTCCCGAGGACCAGGACCATATCAAGAGACTCAAGGAGATCATGTGTGCCCCGCGCCAAGGCGACTGGATACGACCAAAGCAACCGACACTGCGCCCGGTCGTGACCGATCACGCGAATGTCGTTGGAGCCGTAAAGGACAACCGCTCACGCGAGACTCTAGACCGGGCGGCGAGAAAGATGCACGCCGCCATCCGCCGTTCGGGGGAGCGGTCGGCGAGCACTCTCCTCCACGGGAGGTGCTGCGGCAGCGGCCGAAACCATAACGATGGGCCCGGGCCCTCCGAGCCGGAGCTGGTCTTTGAAGTCATCGGCGCCATCATTTATGACATGGAGTGGACGAGTGGCGGTGTTGGCGACTCGGGGCCCGAGAAACATGGACTCAAGACGCTGGCGGGCGCCGCGGAGACTACTCGCCCCAAATTGGACAACTGCTCTTACCAATGCGAGCGCGCCTTCGAGGTCATGCTTCTCATAGACTACGGATTTCCAGCATCTCCAGTCCGTGCATCGGGGATTGGTGGCAAGAGGTTCTTTTTGGATGTTATGTGGCCCAAGTTCGAAATCTTGTGCGGTTATCTCACGGCAACGGCGTGGCGTTGGAGGCAGGGACAAGCAGTCCCAGATGGTGAAGCATGGGACCAAATCTCGCGTGTGGTAGCGTTCTGGAAATGCATCTGGTACCGCGTGCCATTGTGGGACGTCGCCACAATGCTTTACTACTACCAGTCCCATCGAAAGCCGGTTAACGCCCATGACCGGGAGGAAAGGTGGACAGGATACACTGGCGTCTTACAGGAGATGGTTGCCGAGATCCCTACCAGAGGGACAGATCGGCTAGAGCGCAAGCTTTCGCTTGATGTCCATTTCCTTATTCCGCGATTCGTCAAAGACTACGAACGGCGGACTCAGATGATATCCAGGGCACAGGATCTGGCGACCCAGCACGGTTGTCACCTCGAGCCTCCCAAGCCACCGCTATGGAAGAGATGCTTCAATTCGTTGGCTGGCTTCGTCCAGTCTCGACAAAGACTCGATGGTGAGGATTCGAAGAAGAGAGAAGAGGAGAAGTTGATCGAGGAACTGGAGGATGATTGAAATCTCCTGTGCTGCGTTTGGAGTACATGTGAGCCGCTGTGTCAAAAACAACCAAAAAAAAAGGGAAAAGGGAAAGGGAAAAGGGAAAAATCCGCCAGTTTAAGGGCTCCTTCGCAACGCCCATGCGGAACCATCCTCTGAATACCATCACCAGCTTCAAGTTGGATTTGTGCTAAGAATGTGTGCTGTTCAAATCGTGCATGTGTTCATGGCTAAGCCACCCTATAAACCTCCAATCAGACACGGAACTGTCTGGAGGCTTTGCGGGCTCTGCACATCAGGTGGCACAAGGCGAACTGGGGCGTGGGCGAGGTGCATTTCACAGCCCCTTCTTCATACCTACCTAAGTAAGCCATCCTGCCCAGTCTCAACCCGAGAGTCGGGTCTCGCACTCTGTGACCCCGACAAATCGTCAGGACTCATTCCCATGGAAGTCGCGCTCACGTTTGGGAGCGTCGGCGACATCATCGCCGTCTGCCAGCTCTGCGTGCTCCTGGGCCGTGCCATTGGCTTGGGCTGCAAAGCCGTATCTGGCAGCGCAAAGGAGTATCAGGACCTACGGAAAGACCTGGAGTTGTTCGTCCAGATTTTGGTACAGGTTGTGTCCACTTTTTCTATCGTTTCTTGACGAAAGACGAGAGTCTAACGGTCTGGGAGTTGTGTAGGTTGTGGCGACGTACGAACAGCATGGCGACTCCGTGTACCTGACTGAGCTCGACAACACTACGAAGGCCGTTGTCGAGGAATGCGCTGCTCTGATCGAGGGAGCCCTCCAACATTTCAGCACACGATATCATGGCAGCCTGAAGGCCGAGATCCCGGGAAACAAATGCCGAGGTGTCTATAAGAAACTAGAGTGGCTGTTTAGAGAGAAGGAGCGCTTACAGGAGCTACGTGAGAAATTGCACAAAAACACTGAGAGATTGACGTTGTTGAACGGACTTGCTGCACGGTAGGTGGCTTTACATTGATGCTTTCGAGATCCATTGCCCCTCGTAAACTAATCCTTCCCGCCCTTTGATAGAAAGTCAGCCCGCGTCGACAATGCCACTATGCTTGCCAGGATCGACGAGGTACACCGCCTGGTGTCGGCCGAAGCGAGTTGCCGAGAGGAAATGCTGCAGCTATTGAAGGCGCAACACGACATTGCCAACAGACAAGCCGATCAGCTGAAGGCTGTCAACGATCAGCTGGTTGTCTGTTCTCGCAGCAATTCTGATATCCTGACGTCTGTGAAGCAATCGCTCGCTGCGGTCGTGGAGATCAAGGAACTGCTCGCCCAGGTTGCCAACGTCGTCGTCAGCTTTCAGGCTTCGTCTTCGACGCTTCTGCGGTTCATGGATCCAACAAAAGAACTTCCAGTCATAGTGGAAGATGCCTTGGGAAGACAGCTGACGATTCCTCCGGGGTGGATAGAGTTCTTGCAATGGAACGTAAGCCCTGCCGCTCTCACTCTTCCATAGGAGAACGTTCTCGCTGACGAGACAATGACCACATCAGACCTTCTACGGCTTACTTGAAGACCACTCCAAAGGACAGAGGGGCGAGGACATGGTCCACAAACGCCACTACGCCCTGGAGGAAGAGGTGACAGGGAAAGATCTCGATCAGAATCTGCCACTTGCATTATCGCTCCGAAGGGGCATGAAGCTCAACATGAGCATGTTTTTCGCAGTCGATAGGCATTGGTCAGGAACTTGTCCGCGGTGCCACACAGACAACACGGCACCCGACCTCAGTCTGACAATACAATGGTAGGCACATATCAAACCCCGTTGTTGTCGTCTGGTGGTGCTACGGAACACGCGTCAGCTAAGGAATCCAAAGCAAAAAGCAAGGTTGCGGCATGCTGTTTCGCATGGAAAGATTTGCCCTCAGCGGGGGAAGGGTGGCTGTTCGTCCCCACGAGTCTACGCCGTCGTTTCCTCCTCGGCCCGGCGCGACTTGGCCAGCAAGCCGCTCAAACAACACGCCGCCAGTCAGCATCCCGGTCATTCTGGCGGAGCCATCCGACTTTCTTCGTGTTCGACTCCTTCCTCTCCTGCTCATGGGGGCACGGCGCATCGGCCCGCTCTCCGAGGAGAAGAAATTAAAAGCGGCTCTGATGCGCACATTAAGGGCCTGCGGCAGCTGCCGAGCGCGTAAAGTCAAGGTAAAAAGCCCCGTTTGTGTTTTAGTCCTTGCTACTAATTGTTGCCCAGTGTACTCACCTCGATCTCTCTCTGTTTGAGGCGGCCTACAGAGCACGATCACCTCAGGCTTCGCGTGAGCAGCCCATGCGCTGGGCCAGTCCTGGGAAGGAGTGGAGTTCCCAATGCCTCCCGCAACCTGTCGTCCCAACCCCCGAGACGCAGGTACTCTATGACAGAATGCGCCAGTTGGAGGAGAAGAAGGCGGGCCTTCCCACTCGCCCACTAAGTCATCCGAACTAGTGATGGACGCGGTGCGCCGCTGCACCTGAAGGGACGGCAAGGATGAGCATCAAGAGCTCTACGGTACAGTCATCAAGGCCATTATGGTTGCTTTCTAGGCCGCCCTTTTCTTGATTTGTCGCAATTCCCGGGTCGTCGTCGAGCAATCGCTCAATGTCGGGTTCACCACGCTTGTTGGAGAGGAGGAAGCCATGTGCATGTGGGGGGTTATGGTGCCCCTCGATGTCGCGGCTGAGCAGAGAGTGGCGGTACCTTAATGTGGTTGCGCTCATGGTCGGTTCCACGTGGGGCTGACAGCGTTGCACACAGTGCATAAGCTACACTTAATGTGCGCAAGAAGTAATCGTTCTGAAAGCTGATGAGCAGGACCCCGTCGTGATGGAGACTCAAGCATCGCCCGTCGGTTTCACGGGTGGCGGCGGACGCGAGCCTGCTTTGGCACGCCCAATGACGTCGCTTCTGTGGCAGGAGCTTGAGAGGCCTCTCGCATGCTCCACACAGCGGGCGCCTTTAAGCGCCTGGCGCCGCGGGGTGAGTGCTGGGCAGTTGCTATTTTGAAACTCCCAACGAACAACCAACCCCGCCTTCTGGAAATCGTGCGATTGCGATATTCCTGTTGGGATATCTTACCCCAGGGATTGCCCAGGGTCATTTCTCTGAACGTCTCGTGGCTCACAACACCGTCGCAGCTCGAGCTTCCATCCTCGTTTCAACCCCTCGTTGCCCCCGCGTATTGCGGCGCATTACGTAGCCCATCCGATCTGGCTCGATCTACTTCTCGAAATGGCATCCGGACATAATGTGAGATGTCCCTCGCGTGACAGCAACCCGGTCAAGACTGACATTTGTCGCCCCAACAGGACCCGAAGCTGCTGTACGCCATCAACGGCGTGTCAGCATACCACATCGCCAATGGCAAAGAAGAGGCCCTCACGCCCGCCGGGCCGCAGACCCTGTCCTTGCTGATGGTGCCAACGACCTCTGCCTTCGCCGACCCCGCGGTCGATATCGATAGCGCACCGCCGGAGCAGGATTTCTACCTCCATCTCCACCTCCCTCCCGAGCTGGACTTGCCGCTCCCCGCCACGACGCAGATCTACCACCAGCCGCCCACCAGCTACCTGATCCCCCGCTGGGACCTCGGTCCGGACAGTGGCGCATTCACCAGGATCGAGTTTCCCTCGGTCGAGAGCCGAAAGGGGATCCAGGAAGACGTAGACACGTTTGAAACAATCCTCGCGCAGTGCACCGCGTTCCTGGAGCGAGCGCCACCACCCACGATCGGAAAGGGAGCGCAATGGTGGGAGGGCAAGGGCGAGAAGAGCAGCGCGGCAAAGGCGGCGGAAGCGGCGGGAGATGCGCTCCCTGCCTACAACCCCGCTGACTTTAAGCCTGGCGAGGCATACGCGCGGGGCAGCCATAGCGGGATTGCGCCTGGGCAGATCGTGCTCGTCGACGAGGAGGACGGCAGCGTGATAGGGGAGCTGTCCGATGGGTTCCAGGTCGTCGAGGCCAGCGGTTTGAAGCCGGGGTCGAAAGGTGTGTTATTTCCCTTGTATCGTCTGCCAGCACAGCTTCTGACCGTGTTCCAGACCCAGTCGAGATCACCCTCCCCGCCGAGGGCGGGCAGAAGATCAACGTCGCGCCCATATCCCCCGAGCTGTACGAGGCGGAGCTGCACCCCGCCTACAAGAAGTCGTTCCTCGTCTCCAACGCCTCGGCCGCGTCGCGCTTCATCATCACCGGCTCCGACATGCTCGCCAAGCTGCTGCAGGGCCAAGCCGACAACTATACCAAGAAGGCGCAGCCCAACGCCAAGCCCATGACCTTCAAGCCCGCGACGCGCGAGCACATCCGGCGCATCAACACCTTCACGGGCGGCGCGGCCACCCTGTCGGCCAAGACGGTCGGGCAGATCACCAAGGTCGCGCAGAACTTTGGCGCGTCGCTCGGCGGCCACGGCAAGAACAAGGACGGCACGCCGCGCAAGGGCTACGACAAGGACGGCAAGCCGCTCAACACGTACAAGCCGGGCCTGCTCAACAAGAGCATGATGGCATTCTCGACCGTCATGGATGGCGTCGAGCAGGCCGGGCGGAACCTGCTGACCTCGACGTCGGAGGCGGCCACCACGGTGGTGCAGCACAAGTGGGGCGACGAGGCCGGCGACATTTCGCGGAGCGTGGGAGGCGGCGTCAAGAATGTCGGGCTGGTCTACATTGACGTGACGGGCGTGTCGCGCCGGGCGATCCTGAAGAGCGTGGCCAAGGGCATGGTGGTGGGCCACACGGCGACGGGGGACAGCATCGTGGTCGGGGGAGGCGATGGAGGCGTGGCGGCGCTGGAGCAGGCGCCCAGGCAGGACGCCCAGTCGGTGAGCAGCATGAGCGTGGTCGAGGGGAAACAGCCTGCCGGGTCGCTGAACGGGCGGTACAAGTGAGAAGGTGGTTGGGTAGTCGGATGTCCGTGTTTTGTTCTAGAGAAAGCGCTTCTTGATGGTTTCTTTGGTTGGTGTGTCTTGAGTGTTGCAACCCTGAGGAGTTCAGCAGAAAGAATTCAGGGTTATATTGGAAGTTCAGAGACAAGCCAATTAATAGTCCCACGTGACCGTGTTACCCCTGCAAGCAAGAAGTCGCGTCACGGCAAGGTCCCACGCGTCGCTCCAACACTTGACCTCAGCAGCTTGCACAGGTTCAACCTGCAATGGAACCGGCGGTCAATCTGCCGACAGTGGGGTTCGGTAGACGGAATCAGGCGGCTTAGTATCGGATCTCACTAATTGCTCCAGAATCTCAACCCTCGCAGCCGCCGATGTGCTGCCGATTCGAGCTCCTCGGCACCCTCATCCTCCTCATCCAAGCATTCCACGACCGCCGCGCCCAGAAGCGAGCCGCCGCCCGCCCGACCAAGCGGCGAACCCGCCCCAACGCCGACCACCTGCACTACCAATACACCACCACTCCCATTTAACCCAACCGCCAAAAAAAAATGCTCCAAGAAATCCTCCTCTCCCTCTCCGGCCACCCCTCCCCGCTCCTCTCCTCTTCCTCTACAACCCTCTCCTCCTCCC
>Ga0247823_10005420_pt1 | contig 10156 bp, 5 predicted proteins | sample 13C_PalmiticAcid_2_FD_192426 | JGI IMG/M metagenome (GOLD analysis project Ga0247823, IMG submission 192426) | Soil microbial communities from agricultural site in Penn Yan, New York, United States - 13C_PalmiticAcid_Day30 | ecosystem: Environmental > Terrestrial > Soil > Agricultural land...
CCGTAAAATTGCTTGCCCTCACTTTTTTAGTACCTGTAAGCCTGTTTGCACAAACGGCCCCGGTGGCTGAACAGCAGGACCGCTGGGCCATACAGCCCGATGGTGGGATCCGCTGGAAAGTAGAAGGCCGACTGCCTCATTACGATCATATTGAAATGAGCGGTGCTAAAGTTTCACTTTGGGTGCGTTATGGAGTGGATGCCACAGGCCGCCCCTCTGTAGACCGCACCATGGTATTTCCAACGTTCAGGCTCCTGCCGGTAAAGACCATTGCCAGCATGACATACAATGTTACTGATTACGACCTGCCCCGTTTCCACATTAATGATAAACCGCTTCGCGCTGCTGTTTACAATGCCAATGCATTTGAGGATATGCCCGAGCAGGCAACGGAATTTGATCATACCGATGGTGTGCTTAGTATCAATAGCAGGATCGGAAAGGATAAGAGCCTGCTGCTGCGACGCCGCTTGTATCCTTCCACAGACAAGGCCATTGCCCTGGAAGAATTCACTTTCACCAACGCCAGTGCACAACCGGTAAAAGTGGAGATGGAATTCCTGCGCAGGGTAGTGAAGCCAGCCAAAGAGCGCAGCACGCCTGCGCAGCATAGCTTTATCGTAACCACTCTGAATGATGGGCTGGTGACCTTACAACCGAATGCACAAACGAGTTTTTATATCGGCTTTGCAGCTGCCAGCGATGGCAGGCCGGAAGCTTCGATCTCAACAACAGAGTTCCAGGCCCGCGTGAACAGGGTGCAGGATATCAAATCGAAACTGGTACTGGCAACGCCTGATACCTTACTGAACACGGCCTTTGCTTTTGCGAAACTGCGCGGTACGGAAAGCATCTATCTTACCAAAGGCGGCTATATGCATGGCCCTGGCGGATTGCGCTACTATGCTGCCATCTGGGCCAATGACCAGGCAGAATACAATAATCCCTTCTTCGCTTTCTTAGGAGATGATATCGGCAATAAATCTTCGATGAACGCGTATCGCATGTTTGCAAAATACATGAACCCGGAATACAAGCCTATTCCCAGTTCTATCATTGCTGAAGGTGATGCTGTATGGCAGGGCGCGAAAGACCGGGGTGATATGGCGATGATTGCGTATGGGGCTGGCCGTTATGCCCTCGCAAACGGAAATGTCGATTCTGCCAGGGTGCTCTGGCCACTGATAGAATGGAGCCTGGAATACCTGCACCGCAAACTCAACGCGGATGGAGTGGTCAGCAGCAACAGCGATGAGCTGGAAGGCCGGTTCCCCGCAGGCAGCGCCAACCTGCATACGAGCATCCTCTATTACGATGCCCTGCGTTCTGCAGGCATGCTGGGCAAATCACTGGGACTGCCTGCAGCACAATTGAAAACATATGCCACCAGGGAGAAAGATATCCGCAACAACATAGAAAAGTATTTCGGCGCTACCGTTGAAGGCTTCCAGACCTACCGTTACTATGCGGGTAACGACACGCTCCGCGCCTGGATCTGCGGACCGCTCACGGTCGATATCTTCGACAGGAAACAAGGCACCATCGATGCCCTGTTCTCTCCGCGGCTCTGGACGGAAGATGGGCTCGCTTCACTTGCCGGTAATAAAACTTTCTGGGACCGCTCCACGCTGTATGCGTTGCGCGGGGTGTTTGCCGCAGGAGAAACACAGAAAGCCCTTGATTTTCTCAAATATTATTCGCGCAGACGCCTCCTGGGTGAGCATGTGCCTTATCCCGTAGAAGCCTATCCGGAAGGCAATCAGCGGCATCTTTCTGCAGAGAGCGGATTATACTGCCGGATCTTTACGGAAGGTGTATTCGGTATGCGCCCTACCGGTTTCAACAGCTTTGATTGCAGCCCCAGGCTGCCGAAGGAGTGGAATGAAATGTCGTTGAAGAATATCCATTCATTCAGACATGTTTTCGATCTGAAAGTAGCGCGCGCCGGCGCGGGCAAACTGCAGGTGATCATTTCTGAGAATGGAAAAGAAAAGAAATATAATCTGAAAGATGGGGCAACCGTTGCCGTCAAACTGTAATTACATAGCAAATCAACACTACAGCGGGGCTGGCTTTAAAAGGCCGGCCCTTTTTTATTTTGACTGCTCCCCAAGTGTGGGGTAGTCAGTATATCCTTCAGCTCCGCCTCCATACATCTTCCCGGCGTTGGGTGCATTCAATGCCGCATCCGTTCTGAATCTTTCCACCAGGTCAGGGTTGGCGAGAAAGAGTTTACCGAATGCCACCAGATCGGCTGCCTTTGATTGCAGCAATGCTTCGGCCGAAGCGGCTGTCTGGCCATTGGCCAGGATCAGCGTTCCCGTGAATGATTCCCGGATTGCGGCCAGTGTTTCTTTAGGGATCTGCGGATTCAGTGAAATATGCAGGTATACCAATCCCAGCTGATTCAATGCTTTTGCCAGATGCACATAAGTGTCATGTGTTTCCTTTGCATCATAAGGAGGCATCTCATTGGTTTTAGCGAATGGCGAGATCCGGATACCGGTTCTTTCTTTTCCGATCGCAGCAATACAGGCCGCTGCCGTTTCGATGATGAACCTGCTCCGGTTGACATAATTGCCACCATATTCATCACTACGCGTATTGAAATGCGGATTCAGGAATTGTTCCAGCAGGTAACCATGCGCGCCATGCAATTCAATTCCATCGAAACCCGCTGCTATGGCGTTTTTAGCTGCTTCTGCAAATTCATGCTGTAATTGGCGGACACCGGCTGCATTCAACGGAACGGGCTCCAGGCCTTCCTGGTGAACGGCCGTTACATGAATACGTTTTGCTTCTTTGGGAAGGTTGCGGATATTATTGATCCGGCCGGTATGCATCAGCTGCACAAAGATCTTTCCTCCTTTTTCATGTACAGCAGCAGTGACCAGTTTCCAGCCTTCGACCTGCTCCTGGTTGAAGATGCCCGGTGTTTTGAAATAACCCAGTCCTTCTGCGGCCGGCGCAGTGCCTTCCGTAATGATCAATCCGGCAGTGGCGCGTTGCGCGTAATATTCTGCCATCAACGCATTGGGGAGATAACCTTCTGCGCGGGAGCGTGTCATCGGCGACATCACCATATGATTACGGAGATCCAGGCCATTACCGTGGAAAGGAGAGAGCAGGATTTTCATTGACATATTTATTGGTACCGCATAAAAATAAAAAGACCGGATGAATAAATAAGTCATTCATCCGGTTAATCCTTTTGTGAAGGAGATCTTACTTCACTATGAAGGTTTTCTTCAGCCTGATATCAGTGGATGAACTACCGATCTGCACTTCAAATTCGCCCGGCTCAACGGTCCAGTTCATGTCCTTATCCAGCAAGGCCAGGTCATCCGGGGTCAACTGAAAGCGAACCGTTTTGGTTTCTCCGGGTTGCAGGTGGATCCGCTCGAAGCCGCGGAGCTGGGTCTCATATTGCGTTACGCTGCTGATCCTGTCTTTGAGATAGAGCTGTACCACTTCGTCGCCTTTTCTCTTGCCACTATTGGTGATGGCTACTGTAACTGTTACAGAAGCTTGCGCACGCAAGCTGTCCGGCGTTATTGTCAGGTTACTGTAAGTGAAACTGGTATAGCTCAATCCATGTCCGAACGGATAGAGCGGGCCATTCACCGCCGTTTTGCCATAACCGTTAGGACCGTCACCGGGTTGCCCTGCATGGGAACCGGGTTTGTAAGGGAAATTCAGCTCCAGCTGTCCGGTTGTTTTCGGAAAAGTTACGGCCAGTTTACCTCCGGGATTGTAATCTCCGAAGAGGGTTTCGGCAATGGCCCTTCCACCTGTCGCACCTGGGAACCAGGCTTCGAGAATGGCAGGTGTATATTTCTGTGCCCAGTTTATGGTGAGCGGGCGGCCATTGATCAGCACCAGGATCACCGGCTTGCCTGTCGCCTGCATCGCCTGCAGCAATTGCAGCTGTCTCGCAGGAAGATCAAGCCCCGTACGGGTCTTGCTTTCTCCCACCATCTTCTCATCCTCACCCAGCACTACCACAATGGCATCCGATCTTTTGGCGAGTGCAATGGCTGAATCGATGCCTGATTGTTCTGCTTTGGTGATGGGAGTTGGCAGGATCTCGCTTTCCGGCCAGTTGGGATCAGTGATGGCGCAGCCCCTGGTATATTGTACTTTGATCCGCTGGCCGGCATACTGCTGCAGTCCTTCCAGCACTGAGATCACATGCACATTGGATGGGCCATAACGGCTTATGCTATGATTGGTTTCCGCAGCTAAAGGGCCTGTTACCAGTATCGACTTAGTCTTTGCGGGGTCCAGCGGTAAAGTATTGTTAGCGTTCTTCAGCAATACCAATACTTCCCTGGAAAGCTGCTCCTGCATGGCTTTGGCGTCTTCATTAAACACTAACGTATCGGCAGCGGCCGGGTTGGCCACAAAGGGATGATCAAATAGGCCAAGCCTGAATTTCACGCGAAGCACGGCAGCCACTCGCTCATTGATGGTTTTAATAGAGAGTGATCCTTCATTGATCAGTTCGCGGAGCGGTAGTACATAATCTTCCGGTTTGGTGAAGTCCGTGCGCACATCGAGCCCTGCTTCCACCACCTGCCTGATGGCTTCCTTGTAATTGCCGGCTACCATATGTTTCTTGTAGAGAAATTCAACGGCCCGGCTGTCCGATACTACATAGCCATTGAACCCGTATTGTTGTCGCAAAAGCTCAGTAAGGAAATAACGGCTGCCACTGACGGGCACTCCATCATAATCATTGTAACTGCTCATCACGCCCAGGATATGGGCTTCCTGTACCACGCGGCGGAAAGGGTAGAGGTGCAGCTGATGTAACTCACGGGGAGCAATATGCGGATCCGTTCTGGCATCGCCATCACGGCCGCCCTTGGGCATGCTGTAGGCTGCAAAATGTTTGACGGTACTGGCTACGCCCTGGTGCTGAATGCCCAGCGCCATTTGCTTGCCCAATTCTGCAATATGAAAAGGATCTTCACCATAACATTCCACAACCCGTCCCCAGCGCGGATCGCGGGCCAGGTCGAGGATAGGGGCATACACATTGGTATAGCCGGTGGCTGCTGCTTCACGGCCAACAACAATTCCCGCATGATAGACCAGTTGCTTGTTCCAGGTGCTGCCGATGGCGATGGGCGCGGGCAACAATGTGGCTCTGTCGTGGTTCAGTCCGTGGATGCCTTCATTGGTGAAATCTACAGGAATGCCCAGCCTGGTTTCTTCCACGAACCAGCGCTGCACCGTATTGATGGCATTGGCATGTTTGCTCTGAGGAAATGAATACTGGGTAACGGCTTTCTTATTGTAAGGAAGACTGTTCAGGTGTTCATCAATATTGGCGATGCCATCCTTCCAGAGGCTCTGCTTCCATTGCGGGGTAGGCAGTTCATCTTTGAGCACGCGCCCAAAGCCGTACAGTGTCACCATCTGACAGGTCTTTTCATCCGTGTTCATCTGGCTGATCAGGTCAATGATGCGTGCTTCGATGGACTGCTTCGGGTCTTCGTAAATATCTTTCTTCCCGTTCTTGTTGAAATCTATCCAGCCTTCATGATAGATGGATGCCTGCTGTGCCTGCAAAAAAAATGGTACTGCAATTACAGGCAGTACCATAAGAAGCGAATGTTTTTTCAATATGAACTATTTGATTTATTTGAGTTGATAAGCTGCAACCGTCTTACCATTGAACGTAGGCACATAAATGATCTTCTTAGCGGGATCATAACCGATATCGGCTGTATTCTTTTTCTGCTGATGGGTTTCCAGCAGGGTGTCCACTTTTCCATCTTTATGTACATAGAAGATATACCCCGACCAGGCAGTAACGATGAAGTCGCCGTTACCAACCGGCTCCACACCATCGCCACCCTGTGGCAGCGTGGCAACGGGAGTAAGGTTCCTGGCGGCGTCTGCCTTCCGGAAATCCTTGCCTGCTGCGATGTAGAGGTCTGTGCCGATGGCTTTCAGCCCGTTCACGCCTTTCTGATCCGTGAGGTATTGTGTGGCCACATCGTTCTCTACTTTCCAGATCACGCCTGTGCGGGAATCGGAAACATATACGATGCCCTTGTCTGAAATGGTCACATCGTTGAGTGCTTTGGCGCTGTCCGGACTGATCTTTTTTTCGATCTTTCCTTTCTTTATATCGATGATCACGATATCGGAAACGTCAGCTACATAAAGGCGGTTGCCGAGGATGCCAATTCCTTTGGGGGCATTGAGGCCCGTGATCCAGGTGCTGTCCCATTTCTTTCCATCGGGGCTCATTTTGCCCACACCGCCTTTGCCGTCCACACCCCAGCCTGGACCGTCGATCAGGGACACATACATGATCTTGTTCTTTCCATCGAAGTATACGGATTCGGGAATGGCGATCACTGTATCGGTCTCCCATATTTTTTCAAGCCGGTGTTGAGCAGAAGCGCTCAATGCTGTTGTAAGGATAAAGGCTGCAAAGAAGATCTTTCTCATATTAAGGTTTTTAAGTGTGACTCATGATCATTCAGCAATGATCTCAAAAACATTGCTGGTAACCGCAAATCCCCTGGGTGCAATATTCAGGCCAATGCTCATCAGGTATTCGCCTGTGTATTGCTTATCGTTTTCCGGATTGTTCGATTTGGTGCCTGGGTACAGGTTGATCTCGCGGATGCGGTAGGTCTTGCCGGGATCGAGGCCCTGCAGTCGGACATTCGTAAAGATATTCTTTCTGCGTGGAGTAGTGAAGTACTGGAACAGAATGCTGCTGGTCTTTTGTTCGTTCACATACATGAGTACGGCGCGATCTTCCTCATACGGGGATACCAGCCTGAACTGGTCGCCCTGCTGGATAACAGGACTGATCCTTTTATAAGTTTTGATGGCGTTATTGGTGAACTCGATATCCTGTGGTGTGAAGTTGTTGGTGCGGATATCATAGCCCAGCCTGCCCATCATGGCCACATCCGTACGGAACTTGAGGGTCTGGTTCTTGCCCATGCTGGTAACATGTGCAGAGATGGTATTGGCGGGGAAGAAATAGGAATATCCCCATTGAATGAAAACGCGTTCCAGTCCATCCGTATTATCGCTGGGCCAGAACTCGGTGAAATATTTCATGGCGCCATAATCCGCGCGGCCACCACCACCTGCGCAAAGCATGATGGGGAGCTTCGGATATTTTGTCCGGATGCGCTCAAGTACCTTGTATAACGATCTCGTATACTCGATATACAGATGCGATTGCTTTTCTTTCAGGAAAGGGGAATAGGCATTGGTCATGCTCCTGTTGCAGTCCCATTTGATATAGGCCAGCCTGGGATTCTGCGTCAGCAGGTCATCCACTGTTTTGAATACGAAGTCCTGCACTCTGGGATTGGTGAGGTCGAGCACCAGCTGGTTCCTGCCGTAATTCTCTTCCCGGTTGGGGAGCTTCAGGATCCAGTCCGGATGCGCTTTGTAGAGGTCGCTCTTCGGATTCACCATTTCAGGTTCCAGCCAGATGCCGAAATGCAGTCCTCTCTTTTCAGATTCCTCTACCAGGTAGCCGATGCCGTGGGGGAGCTTGGTTTTATTGGGCTCCCAGTCGCCAAGACCGGTCTTATCGTCATTGCGCGGATGATTGTTGCCGAACCAGCCATCATCCAGCAGGAAGAGGTCAACACCGAGTTTCTTTCCTTCATCGAACAATTCCACCAGCCTGTTCTCATCGAATTTCGTATAGGTGGCCTCCCAGTTATTGAGCAGCACCATGCGGTCTTCCTTTCCGTTCAGCACGGCATAGTTGCGTGCCCAGCGGTGAAGGTTCCGGCTGGCCTGGCCTTTGCCCTGGCCGCTCCAGGTGAACACCATTTCCGGAGTGGTGAATGTTTCGTTGGGGGCGAGGTAATATTCGGAGGCGTATGGATTGATGCCGGAGCGCACACGCAGTGCGTTGCGCTGGTCCACTTCAAAGGTGAACTGGAAATTGCCTGTCCAGTTAAGCGTTCCGGCAATCGTTTCACCAGTGTTTTCGTCAGAAGGTCTGTTGAGCGATAAAAAATAAAACTGCGTTTGATAGAAATTGGTCCTGGTGCCCAATTTACTTTCCAGTGATTTGATGCCATGGGTGAGCGGCTCTTCCACCATATTCACTTCGCGGGCCCAGTCACCATGGAATTGCGTAAGCCAGTACTGGTCTGCATTGAAGTGCAGCATACCGGAAGCATACTGCGTGAGCATCACCGGTTTTTTCTCCTGGTGCCTGATAATGGCCTGGCAGCTGAACACATCTTCTTCAGGCCAGGTGGTGTAATGCAGGGTCACTTCAACAGGGTACACGGGGTCCTTCATCAGGATATCGGTGGTGATCACTTTCCCATCCTGCCTGGTATTGTGTGATACGTAACGCAGGTCCAGCGATGGATTGCCGTCGTTATGCACCATGCGGATGGCGGGCTCGAACTGGTTTTCCATACCGGCTGTGAGATAGGCTTCACGGCCTCCGCTGATCTTTTCAATACTGGGCCTGTCTATCTTTTTGCCGAAATATGATTGGAGAACACGCTGATTGCCTGATACGGTCAGTACCATGCAGGCGTTCTTTGTTTCGATGAGGATCGGGGCAATGCGCTGCGCCTGAAGCTGGATGCAGGTGAGTACAGCCAGCGCCAGGGCCGGAAATCTGATCATAGAGGGTTTGTGTTAAGCCATGAATTCTTTCTGATAGTTCAACGGGCTTTTGCCGGTGATCATCTTGAAATATTTATGGAAGCTGGTGAAGTTGTTGAAGCCGCTCTCATAACAAAGCTGTTTGATGCTGAGGTTGTTTTCAATCAGCAGCTTGCAGGCCTGTCCCACACGGATCTCTATCAGGAACTGTGAATAGGTTTTACGCGTTCTTGATTTGAAATAGCGGCAGAAGGAGTTCGGGCTGATATTGGCAACAGCGGCGATCTCTTCCAGTTGTATCTTTCTTTTGAAGTTCTTGAGTGAGTAGTCGTAGATGGCATTCACACGGTCGCTCTCCGCTTCCACGAACTCCTGTTTGAAGCCGATGGAGCTGAGTGAGCTCATGTTCTTGCATTCCGCAATGGTGTTGAGCGCTTCAATGAGCAGCATGATGCGGAGGGAGCCGTCCGAATACAGCAGGTGCTCCAGCAACTCGGCCACTTTCTGGCGCGTCCTGCCGGTGATCTGCAAACCTCTTCTCGCTTTTTCCAGCATGCCCTTGATATTGAGGTTCTCGGGGAGTTGCAAGAACTGGTCGCCCCAGAAGTTCTCGGCAAAATGCACTACGCGTACGTCTGCATTGAGTTTGCTGCCGTCTTCAAAATAGGCGTCGTCGAATCTCCAGTAGTGGGGGAGCTGAGGGCCTACCAGCACGATATCGCCGGGCTTGAACCTTTTGATATTGTCGCCGATGAACTGGGTGCCTTCGCCCTTCTTAAAATGGATAAGTTCAATTTCAGGATGGTAATGCCAGCGATTGTTCACGTAAGGGACAATGTCCTGTCGAACACTGAACGAATGTCTGGGCGCTTTGGATACTTTCAGTAATTGAGGTCTCATTTCAAAAGGGTTTAAAAGTTAAACCTGATTGGATTTGCCAGGTGCGTGCTGCCCATTGACAAAAGGCAAATTTCCGGAAAAAGCCGATAATTCGGAGGGGAGATGACCTGTCCGGCCGGAACTGATGCCGGCTGGTGCACAGCGGCGGATGCGCTGGCAGGAATGTGGAAGATTTCTCGTGTCATGGCAAGACGTTTTTGTTGCAATCCGATATAATAATCTCTTCTACAAATTGAATTTTTTTTTGGCAGCTATGCGTTTTTTTGGCTCCCTTTATTTATGCAAACGTTTCCGGTCGGGTAGTGCATAACCCGTTAATAACCTTGCAACTATCTGTTCTAGTGGGGGCTCCGCAAACGGATTTGCGGTGATAATCAGCCTGATCTGCAACAAATACGTTTGTTGCAGCAATTTATTCATCAGACCACTCAGATGGCAGCCAGGCCTAATATTTAAATGATTGGTTAGCATGGTTTATGTTCGCATATATGTTCCCGTTAGTTTTTTCCCGCCCGGGCCCCGGTAGTACAGCTATTCCATTCAATCAGGCTGACCTGAAATTGAACAATTTTGGCATTCCGGCAACGATTGCGGAACGGTCTGCCAAGATAGCTTACTATTTAGATAATGG
>Ga0247823_10005421_pt1 | contig 10154 bp, 1 predicted proteins | sample 13C_PalmiticAcid_2_FD_192426 | JGI IMG/M metagenome (GOLD analysis project Ga0247823, IMG submission 192426) | Soil microbial communities from agricultural site in Penn Yan, New York, United States - 13C_PalmiticAcid_Day30 | ecosystem: Environmental > Terrestrial > Soil > Agricultural land...
CGGAGCCGACTAGCCGCTGCCCGGTCATGCACTATCCACCTATCCCATCCATCCCGACGGCCGCCCGTCGCTGCTGCGGCTGTCCGGCGTTGCCGATCATCTCACTCAGCGCGACTATCGTCGCGCCGGCGCCATCCCCCGGCGCCGCGACAGCGACCGCCGACTCGGTGAACACGTGACTCACCTCGTCGGCGCCGTCGTCGGGCGCCATCACCAACGTCGCGCCGGCGATCCCGGCCGCGACGATCTCCAACAGGCCGGCCACGGAATCCGGCCGGCCCGCCGCCCGCGTGCGCGACTCGAAGGTCAGCCCGGTCCGCTGGGCCACCCGCTCGGCGGCACCGGCCAGCTCGTCGTAGCTCAGCGACCGGCCACCGCCGACGAAGGCCACATCGTCACCGCGCAGGGCGCGGGTGCGATGGGCGTAGCCGATCGGGCGCGGCGACTCCGCGGCCAGCTCGGCGATCAGCGCCGGGTCGGCCAGGTCGTACCAGTCCAGGCCCTCGGGGGCGTCGACGATATCGATGGTCAGGCCCAGCTTCACCTCGAGCCGGTCGGTCACCAGCCCGTCGATGGTCGCCAGCGGCACCACCGCGGCACCGGCCTTGAGCACCGCCCAGGTCGCGATCGCCGCGTTCACCCCGCGATCGAGCCGCAGCGCCACCCCGGTGCCCGGACCGGCGCCGCGCGCGATCAGTGACCGCGCCAACTGCGAAGAGCGCGCGTCGAACTCGTGGTAGGTCAGCTCGCCGCCGCCCAGGTCGAGCGCGGGTGCGTCCGGATCCTCCTCGACGGCGGCGGCCAGCTCCTGGGCCAGCGCGGCGCCGTTGGCCGAGGGCACGGGCGCGTAGTCCGCGGCGGTGAGCTCGCGTTCGCGCTCTCTGGCGTCGCGCAGGTCGATGTCGCCGACGCGGACCTTCGGGTCGGCCGCCACCGCCGTGATGATCTCGGTGAACCCGCGCGCGAAGGTCGCGACGGTGTGCTCGTCGAAAAGGTCGGTGGCGTAGGTGAACACGACGCCGAGCTCGTCCGGGTCGCCGGTCGCGGTGTGGCGGGGCTCCACATTGACCTGCAGGTCGACCTTGGCCGAGCGGGCCGCCAGGTCCATCGCCTCGATGATGAGCCCGGGCAGCCGCAGCACCGGCGTCTCGGTGTTGTGGAACGAGAGCACCACCTGGAACAGCGGATTGTGCGAGACCGCGCCGCTGGGCGCGACCTCGTCGACGATCCGCTCGAACGGCAGGTCGGCGTGGGCGAACGCGGCCAGATCGACCTCGCGGGCCAGGGTGACCAGCTCGTCGAAGCCACGCAGCGGCGAGACCTCGGTGCGCAGGGTCAGCGTATTGACGAACATGCCGACCAGGTCGTCGAGCTCCGGCTCACCGCGCCCCGCGATCGGGGTGCCGATCGCGATGTCGGTGCTGCCGGAGATGCGCGCCAGCAGCACGGCCAGCGCCGCGTGCACGACCATGAACAGCGACGCGTTGTGCGCGCGGGCGATCTCGGCCAGCCGCGCGTGCACGTCGGCGGGCAGGCTGGTGGTCACATCGGCGCCACGCAGCGAGGCGTGCGGCGGTCGCGGATGATCGTGCGGCAGGTCCACGGTGCCGACCTGGCCTGCCAGCGTGCGCCGCCAGAAGTCGAGTTGGCGTGCGGCGGTAGAGGTCTCGTCGGACTCCTCGCCCAGGACCGCGCGCTGCCACAGCGCGTAGTCGGCGTACTGCACCGGCAGCGGCGCCCAGCTGGGCGAACGCCCCTCGACCCGGGCCCGGTAGGCGATCACCAGATCGCGGGCCAGCGGCGCGAGCGAGGCGCCGTCGGCGATGATGTGCTGCACCACCACGGCGAGCACGTGCTCTTCTTCGGCCAGCGGATCGGTGTCCGGGATGGTGAACAGCCCGGCCCGCAACGGGACTCGCTCGGCGACGTCGAATCCGCCTGCGAGCAGCCACATCACGCGATCGCGCGGGTCGGCGCACTCCTCGATCGGCAACCCGGTCGGCAGCACCGCGCTGACCGGCATGATCTCCTGGTAGGGCGCGCCGTTCGCGTCGGCGGGGAACCGGGTGCGCAGCGCCTCGTGCCGCTCCAGCACATCGGCGACCGCGTAGCGCAGCGCCGAGGTGTCCAGCGCGCCGCGCAGCCGCAACACCAGCGGGATGTTGTAGGCCGGGGAGTCCGGGTCGATCCGGTTGAGCAGCCACATCCGCTGCTGCGCGGGCGAGAGCGGGATGACGCCCCGGTCCTGCGCCGGGACCAGCGGCGGACGCGGCTCGGCCACCTCGCCGGGGCGCACCCGGGCGGCCAGCGCGGCCACCGTCGGCGCCTCGAACAGGTCGCGGACCACCAGGTCGGTGCCGAGCGCCTGATCGATGCGGGCGATGGCCCTGGTGGCCAGCAGCGAGTTGCCGCCGCGATCGAAGAAGTCGTCGTCCAGGCCGACCTCGGGGACCCCGAGCAGGGTGGCGAACACTTCCGCGACGCTCAGTTCGATCGGCGTGGTCGGTGCGCGGAAGGCGGCGGCCGCGGTGAACTCGGGCGCGGGCAGCGCGGCCCGGTCGAGCTTGCCGTTGGCGGTCAGCGGTAGCGCGGCCAGCACCACGACCGCGTCGGGAACCATGTAGCCGGTGAGGAATTCGGCGACCGCGGCGCGCACCGCGACCGGGTCGAGGGCGGCGCCGTCGGCGGGCACGACGTAGCCGATCAGCCGATCGCCCGCGTGTTCGTCGACGCGCACCACGACCGTGGCCTGGCCGACGCCGGGCACCCCGAGCAGCGCGGCCTCGATCTCGCCCGGCTCGATCCGGAACCCGCGCAGCTGCACCTGCTGATCGCCACGACCGCCGTATTCCAGTGCGGGCGTGCCGCGGAAACCGATCCAGCGGCCGAGGTCGCCGGAGCGGTAGCGGCGCGCACCGGGCGGTCCGAACGGATCGGCGACGAACCGGGTCGCGGTGAGCCCGGGCTTGCCGAGGTAACCGCGCGAGACCTGTCCGCCGGCGATGTAGAGCTCACCGGCGACGCCGAACGGCACCGGACGCAACCGATCATCGAGCACGGCCACCGACAGACCGGGCAGCGCCCGGCCGATCAGGCTGCTCGGCAGCTCCGTCGCCCCGGTGTCCATGGTCAGATGCGAGACATGCACCGTGGTCTCGGTGATGCCGTACATGTTCACCAATCGCGGTGCGCCGGGCCCGGTTCCGTAGCGGGCGTACCAGCGGTTGAGCTTGCGCGGGTCGAGCGCCTCGCCGCCGAAGACGACGTAGCGCAGCGGCAGCGGCGCGGCACCGGCGGCCTGGGCGGCCCGGTCGGCCTCGTCGAGCTGGGCGAACGCGGTGGGCGTCTGGCTCAGCACCGTCACCCGCTCGCGGGCCAGCAGCTCGCGGAACTCGATCGGCGAGCGCGAGGTGAAGTGATCGACCACGACCACCGACGCGCCGCCGGCGAGCGCGCACCACAGTTCCCAGATCGAGAAGTCGAAGGCGAAGGAGTGGAACACCGTCCACACGTCGTCGGCGTCGAACTCGAACAACTGCTGGGTATTGGCGAACAGCTCCAGCACATTGCGATGGCTGACGCCGACGCCCTTGGGCAGGCCGGTGGAGCCGGAGGTGTAGATGACGTAGGCGAGGTGGTCGGGCCGCAGCGGCGCGCGTCGCTCGGCCGGGCGCAGCGGCGCGGTCGAATAGCCGAGCTGTTCGTCCACCAGCACCACCGGGAGATCGGCGGGCACCAGCGCGCGCTCGGCCGATGTCGTCAGCAGCACAGTGGGTTTCGCGTCGGCGAGCACGTATTCCAGTCGCTGCGCGGGATACCCGGAATCGATCGGCAGGTAGCCCGCACCGGCCAGCAGCACCGCGAGCAGCGCGATCGGCAGCTCCTCGGTACGCGGAACCGCCACGGCCACCAGGGTTTCCGGGCCCGCGCCCTCGGCGATCAGCGCCCGTGCCAGCGCCGAGGCGCGGCCGAGCAGATCGGCGAAGGTCAGCGAGTACTCCCCCGCCCGCACCGCGATCGCGTCCGGCTGCTGCTGCGCCTGCACGCAGATCAGATCGGCCAGGGTCACCTCGGGGACCGCGATGCCCGGCGAATCCCCTTCGCGCAGCACGAGTTCGCGCTCACCCGGGGCGAGCACATCGATGTCGCCCACCGGCACCGACGGATCGGCCACCACCGCGGCCAGCACCCGCGACCAGCGGTCGGCGAAATCGGCGACGGTGGCGTGGTCGAACAGATCGGTGGCGTAGACGAACGAGGCGGTCATGCCCTGCGGCGCGCCGTCGGCGCCGATCCGCTCGGCCAGTTCCACCTGGAGATCGAACTTCGCCAGCGGCACCGTGAAGTCGGCGGCCGAGACGGCCAGGCCGGGCAGCGCCAGCTCGGAGCGGGCCAGGTTCTGGAAGGTCAGCATCACCTGGAACAGCGGGTGGCGGGCGGTCGAGCGCACCGGCTCCAGCAGCTCCACCAGGCGCTCGAACGGCACATCGGCGTGGCCGAAGGCCGCCAGGTCGTCGGCCCTGACCTCGGCGAGCAGCGCGGCGAAACTGGCCGCCGGATCGACCTGGGTGCGCAGCACCAGGGTGTTGACGAACATGCCGATCAGCTCGTCGAGCGCCTGCTCACCGCGACCGGCGACCGGGGTGCCGATGGCGATGTCACGGGTGCCGGAGAGCCGGGCCAGCAGCAGCGCCAGCGCGGTGTGCACCACCATGAACAGCGTGGCGTTGTGGTCGCGGGCCAGCGCGGCCAGGCCGGCGTGCACGGAGGCGGGCACCTGGACGCTCAGCGTGCCGCCCGCCCGGCTGGCGACGGCGGGACGCGGCCGGTCGGTGGGCAGCTCCAGCTGTTCGGGCAGGCCGGCCAGGGTCCGGCGCCAGAACGCGACCTGCGCGGCCAGCAGCGACGACGGATCGGTCTCGACGCCGAGCAGCGCGCGCTGCCACAGCGTGTAGTCGACGTACTGCACCGGCAGCGGCGGCCAGTGCGGCGCGCCACCGCCGCGGCGCTCGGCGTAGGCGGTCAGCAGGTCCCTGGTCAGCGGCGCGAAGGAGAACCCGTCGGCGGCGATGTGGTGCACCACGCAGACCACGACGTGCTCACTGACCGAACTCGCGGGAGCCGCATCCGGGTCGTACTCCGCTATCCCCTCCGGCCCGGCCGGACGCGGCTCGGTCAGCGCGAGCACCCGCACCCGCACCGGCGGCGCCGCGGTGACGTCGAAGCCGGTCAGCGCGGCCGCGGCGATGGCGTCGCTCAGCTGGTCCTCGGTGATCTCGACGACCTCGAACTCCGGCGCCGCCGCCGGATCGCCGGGGGCGAGCACCACCTGATGGCCCTCACCGTCGAGCACCACCGAATCGGCGGCCGAACCGTCCGACACCGGGTACACCGTGCGCAGCACCTCGTGCCGGGTGACCAGGTCGGCGACGGCCGCGCGCAGGGCGGGCAGGTCCAGGCGGCCGGACAGCCGCACCGCGACCGGGATGTTGTCGACGGCCGAGGCCGGATCGAAGCGGTTGAGGAACCACATCCGCTGCTGGGCGTAGGACAGCGGGATCAGCGCGGGACGCTGCTGACGGGTCAGCGGCAGCGCGTGCGCCGAGACCCGGTGCTGCTCGGCCTTGTTCGCCAGCGCGGCGACGGTCGGCGCCTCGAAGACGGCCTGCACCGGCACCCGCACATCCAGGGCGGCACCGATCCGGGCGACGGCCTGCGCGGCGAGCAGCGAGTCCCCACCGAGTTCGAAGAAGTCGTCGTCGGCGCCCACGCGGCCCGAGCCGTCGCGCAGCAACAGCGCGGCGAACACATCGGCGACCACCTGTTCGGCGGGCGTGGCCGGGGCGCGGAATCCGCGCGCGGTGAACACCGGCGTCGGCAGCGCGGCCCGGTCGAGCTTGCCGACCGAGGTCAGCGGCAGCGCGTCGAGCACCATGATGACGGCCGGAATCATGTACGCGGGCAGCGAGGTGGACAGGAATTCCGCCAGCGCCCCGGTGTCGACCGTGCGCCCGACGCGGGGCAGCACATACGACACCAGCGCGGTCGCGCCCGAGGGCATGGTCTTGCCGAGGGTGACCGCGTAGTCGAGGTCGGGGTGAGCGGTGAGGGCGTTGTCGATCTCGCCCAGCTCGATCCGGAAGCCGCGCACTTTGACCTGGAAGTCGGTGCGGCCCAGGTATTCCAGCGTGCCGTCGGGTTCGAGCCTGCGCACCAGGTCACCGGTGCGGTAGAGCCTGCCCGCCCCGAACGGCGAGGCGACGAACCGCTCGGCGGTCAGGCCCGGCCTGCCCAGATACCCCTGGGCCAGCGCGGGACCGGACAGATACAGCTCGCCGACGACGCCCGCGGGCACCGGCCGCAACCGGGCATCGAGGACGTAGAGGCCCATGCCGGGCACCGCGGTGCCGATCGTGATCGGCGCGCGCGGATGTAGCGGGGCGGTGCTGGTGGCGAGGATGGTCGCCTCGGTCGGTCCGTAGCCGTTGTGGAAGGCGCGGCCGTTGGTCGCCCAGCGGCCCACCAGTTCCGGACCGAATCGGTCACCGGCGACGACCACGGTGCGCAGGTCCGGCAGCCCGGCCGGATCGACCGACTCCAGCGCACCCGGCGTGATGAGCAGGTGCGTGATGCGTTCGCGCCGCAGCAGATCCGACAGTTCGAAGCCACCGAAGATCCGCGGCGGCGAGATCACCAGGGTCGCGCCGCTCGCGAAGGTCAGCAACAGCTCCAGCACCGACACGTCGAAGTTCGGCGAGCAAACATGCAGCACACGCGAATCCGGTTCGACACCGAAGTGTTCGCGCTCGGCGGCGACCAGCGCGCCGAGACCGGCGTGGGTGACCACGACGCCCTTGGGCTTGCCGGTGGAGCCGGAGGTATAGATGACATAGGCCGGGTGCCGATCGTCGATCTGCCGGACCCGGTCGGCGTAGCTGACAGCGTGTCCTGGACGCGCGGCGATCCGCTCCGCGACCACCGGATCGTCGAGCTCGATCCAGTACAGCCCGGTGCCGAGCGCGGCCCGATGGGTCGCGGTGGTCAGGCCGAGCGTCGCGCCGGAATCGGCGACGATGTGCGCGATCCGGTCGCGCGGGTAGGCCGGGTCGACCGGCACGTAGGCGGCCCCCGCCTTGGCGATGGCCCAGACCGCGAGCACGGACTCGATGGAGCGCGCGATCGCGATCGCGACCACGTCACCCGCGCCGATGCCCCGATCGATGAGTTCACGTGCCAGTCGCGAGGATTCCGCGTCCAGCTCGGAGTAGGTGAGCTGCCGTTCACCGCCCGGCATTCCGGTCGGGTTGTAGCGGACAGCTATCGACCCGGCCGCGGATTCGACCGCGGCCGTAAGCAGTTGACCGAACAGTGGTGCGCCGGTCGTTCGGCGGCGACCGGCACGGCCAGTGCGGCGGGGGGTTTCCACAGACCAATACACCTCTCGCGTCCGGCAGCCGAGTCGGACACAGCATAGCCACACCTATATCGCTGCCGCCGACCGTCGCCGAGGTGTGCGCCACGACACACCAACTCTCTGCAACAGAATCGTAATCTGCGCGGAGCCTGTTACGTGGGGCTATCGATGGACCGCCCGGAAATGGCGATGACCTGCGCCGTTACCGGGCCGACTGTGGTGGTGGCCACCGGGCCGAGCATCTGTTGATGACTGGCGTCGACCGGATGATCGGTGATGACCCCACTGAAATAGGGGCGCCAGCGCGAGGCGCCACCCGGCGCTTTTCCGGCTGTGCGCAGGGCCGTGAAGAAGGTGAGATCACCCACGAATCGATCCGGCGTCAGTTGGGTAACCAGTTCGACAGTGCGCAGCGCACCCCGGTACATCCCGACGAAGCGCGACAGCGAGATCGGTGTCGACCCGGCCAGCGCGCCGTGTAGCGCGGCGAGGGCGTCCGCGCCGAGACCGGCCATCCGGTCGGCGGCGGGCAATTGCTGATCGGGGATGCCGAGTTCGCGGAAGGCCTCCCGCAATTCGGCGCCGAAGTCGGCCAGATCGGCGCCGGGCACGCTGTCGAGCAGGGTCAGCGAGGCGACCGTCTCCCCCGCCGCCTGCAACCGGGTGGCGACCGCCTGCGCGAGCACCCCGCCCAGCGACCAGCCGAGCAGATGGTACGGCCCGTGCGGCTGGGCGGCCGTGATCTCGGCGAGATAGTGGTCGAGCAGCGCGTCCACGGTGGCGGGCCGGAAGTCCGGGTCGCTCAGGGCGGGCGACTGGAGCCCGATGATCGGGCGATCCTCGGGCAGATGCGGGGCAAGGCCCGCGTAGGCCCAGGCCAGGCCGGAGACCGGGTGCAGGCAGAACAGCGGTTCCCGGTCGCCGCCGCGGCGCAGCGGCAGCGTGGTCGCCAGTGCCGCGTCGAGGTCACCGCCGAGACCGGCCGGACCCGCGCTGAGCCGGTCGGCGAGCCCCGCGACGGTCGGATCGGCGAAGAACGCGGCCACGGTCAGCTCGGTGCCGGTGCGTTCCCGCAGCCGGTGCACCACCCGGGTGGCCAGCAGCGAGTTGCCGCCGAGGGAGAAGAAGTCGTCGTCGAGACCGGGCCGGGCGACACCGAGCACCTCGGTGAACACCTCCGCCACGGCGATCGCGTTGTCCCCCACCGGTTCCCGGTAACGACGCGGTTCGAGCACCGGTGCGGGGAGCGCGGCGCGGTCGAGCTTGCCGTTCGCGTTCAGCGGCAGCCGATCCAGGACGACGAAGGCGGCGGGCACCATGTACGACGGAAGCACCTGGGCCACCGCCGCTTTGGCTACCGCCGCGGTGAGCTCGGCGTCCGGGGCGGGGACCACGTAGGCGACGAGCCGGTCACCGAGCTGCGCGTCGGACTGCGCGAGCACGGCGGCCTGGGCCACCTGCGGTGTGGCCAGCAGCGCCGCCTCGATCTCGCCCAGCTCGATGCGGAAGCCACGGATCTTGACCTGGAAGTCGGTGCGACCCCGGTACTCGAGTTCACCCTCGGCGGTCCAGGCCACCAGGTCACCGGTGCGGTACATCCTGGCGCCGTGCGCGGAGCGGGACCGGACCTGGCTGTCGACCGCACCAAGGTGCTCGCCGACCCGACCGGAAACGGCGAACGGGTCGGCGACGAATCGGTCGGCGGTCAGGTCGGGGCGGCCGAAGTAGCCGCGGGCCAGCTGCTCGCCCGCCAGGTACAGCTCACCCGAGACACCCACCGGCACCGGGCGCAGCCGCGCGTCCAGGACGTAGACCCGGCTGTTCCATGCGGGCGCGCCGATCGGCACCGTCGTCCGATCGGCTGTGGTCACGCGATGATCGGTGATCGAGACGGCGGCCTCGGTCGGGCCGTACAGGTTGTGCAACGCGGCCGAATTCGTAGCCACGAAGCGTTGCGCGGTCGCGGCGGGCAGGGCCTCGCCGATGGCGAGTACCCGGCGCAGCGCGGACGGGAGCGCGCCCCCGGCTTCGGTGAGCAGGGCGTCGAGCATGGACGGGACGACATGCAGCGTCGTCACCGATCGACCGGCGAGCAGGCCCAGCAGGTAGGCGGGGTCGCGGTGCCCGTCGGGCGCGGCGATCACCAGCGTGCCGCCGCACACCGCCGCCGACCAGAACTCCCACACCGACAGGTCGAAGGTCGCGGCCGTCTTCAGCAGGACCGAATCGTCGCGGCCGAGTCCGAACGCGGCGGTCTTCCACCGCAGCTGGTTCACGATCGCGCCGTGCGAGACGGCGACGCCCTTCGGCTTGCCCGTCGAACCGGACGTGAAGATCACATACGCCGTGTTCGCCGGACGCAGCACTCCGCGCCGCTCGTTCGCCGCGATCGGCTGATCCGAGAGAGCGGACAGGTCCAGCGTGTCGACGACGATCACCGGGGCCGCGCCGAGTCCTGCACCAGCGGCGGAATGTTCGCCACGCGGCGTGTCACCGGTGGCAGCAGACCCGCCCAACACGCTACCGGCAGCAGCCGATTCGCCACGCAGCGTGTCACCGGCAGCAGCCGATCCACCGCCCGGTGCGCTCGTCGCGCCGGACGATTCGGCACCCGGCGCTTTGTCGGCGATGGCGGTGAATCCGGTTTCCGCCGTGGTCAATACGCAGACGGGAGCGGCGGTGTCGAGCACGTGACCGATCCGGTCCGCCGGCTGCGACGGGTCGACCGGCACGTAGGCGG
>Ga0247823_10005424_pt1 | contig 10150 bp, 10 predicted proteins | sample 13C_PalmiticAcid_2_FD_192426 | JGI IMG/M metagenome (GOLD analysis project Ga0247823, IMG submission 192426) | Soil microbial communities from agricultural site in Penn Yan, New York, United States - 13C_PalmiticAcid_Day30 | ecosystem: Environmental > Terrestrial > Soil > Agricultural land...
ACCGACCTGGCCACACTGGCCTGCACGCCGCAGGGCCTGCAGTGGATCGACGCCGTCGACGGCCTGAGCCACGCCGAACTCGAACGCCTGGTCGGCCTGCCGATCGCGCCCTGAACCTGCGCCCCCCGAAAGGCCCTCATGTCCATCGCCAACGCCGACCCCACCACGCCCGTGCGCACCTACCTAGCGCAACCCTCCGCCCCCCGGCTGCGCTTGCCGCCGCTGGCCTGCGACAGCCATGTCCACGTATTCGGCCCGGTCGCCCGCTTTCCCTACACGCCCAACCGCCGCGCCACGCCGGTCGAGGCCCCCAAGGAGACCTTGTTCGCGCTGCACCGGCAGCTGGGCATCGAGCGCTGCGTGATCGTGCAATCCATCGTGCACGGCACCGACAACCGCGTGGTCGAGGACGCCATCGCCGCCGGTGAAGGTCGCTACCTGGGCGTGGCGCTGGTCGCGCCCGATGTGCCCGATCCGGAGCTGCAGCGCCTGGCGCAGGCCGGATTCCGCGGCGTGCGCTTCAACTTCATGCGCCACATCGCCGGCGGCGTGACGGTGGACGAGGTGCTGGCCCTGACGCCGCGGCTGGCAGCAGTCGGCATGCACCTGCAGGTGCATTTCGAGAGTGAACTGGTGCACGAACTGGCCGCGCCGCTGCAGCGCAGCGCAGTGCCAGTGGTGATCGACCACATGGGCCGCGTGGACGCCACACGCGGGCCGGAGCATGTCGACTTCCAGGCCCTATTGCGGCTTCTGGAGAACCCACGCTTTCACGTCAAGGTCAGCGGCATCGACCGCATCGACGCGCATGCCGCACCCGCACAGCGCTACCGCCATGGCGTGAAGCTGGCACGCACGCTGGTCGAACGTTTTCCGGAGCGCTGCGTCTGGGGAACGGACTGGCCGCACCCCAACCACACCCACATTCCGGACGACGGCGTGCTGGTGGATGCGCTGGCCGAGATCGCGCCCGATGCCAGCCTGCTCGAACAGCTGCTTGTGCGCAACCCGCAGGCTCTCTACCAGTTTGTCAGCTGAAACTACACAGCAGTGCGCATGGCACAGCTCGGTCGGTCGCTCAACCCGGACCGTCAGGACGTACGCCTTCCCAGAAGTCGCGCAACAGCCTTGCAAAGTCGCGTGGCCGCTCCACGGCGCTGATGTGCGCTGCCTCGATGCTCGCCAGCCGTGCCGGCACGATGCTGCGTGCGATCTCCAGCGACATCGCAAGCGGCGTGGCGTCGTCCAGGCTGCCGGCGATCACCAGCGTCGGCACCCTGATGCCTTGGTTGCCTTGGCGGAAGTCGATGCCTGCCACGGCCTCGCAGCTGGCGACATAAGCGTCGGCATCGTTCGACAGCAGCGTTTCACGCAGCGTGGAAGCATCCGCAGCGCCTTGCGCGGTCGCTGCATACGCGGGTGTCAGCCAGCGGGCAATCGCCCCCTCGGCGATCGACACCATGCAGCGCAGCGGCGTCGTCCGCCAGCGCATCGATGGTCCACGTTCCCTTCCGGTGCTCCGACCAACCGTGGTTGCAGTGGTCGTACCGCAGCACGGTGTAGTCCTCGGTCAGCAGTGGCACCACGCGATCCCACATGCGCAGGTCCAGCCCCAGCGCGTGGCTGAGAACCACCATCGGTCCAGTGCCCTCGCGAATGCAGTGCAGGCGACTCATCCCTCATTCCTGTTGCCGTACGTTGCTGGCGTCCTGCGCGTCTGCAGCATCATTCCGCGGTGATCTTGTTGGTCTTGACCAGTTCTCCCCAGCGCCGTGCCTGGGCGGCGATGAATGCGGAGAACTCGGCTGGCGTTCCGCCCACTGGGTCGCCCCCCAGTTTGTGCAAGCGCGTCTTCGTGGCGGGATCGCGCACGGCCGCCTGAATCTCCTGCGACAGGCGCTCGACGATGCGCGGTGGCGTGCCACTGGGCACGAAGAATCCATTCCATTCAAGCACTTCGAACCCGGGAAAACCACTTTCGGCCACGGTGGGAACATCCGGCAACGCGGCCATGCGTGCGCGTGATGTCACGGCCAGCGCCTTGAGCTGGCCGGACTGCACATACCCCAGAGCGGAGCCTGCATTGGCGAAGTAGGCATCCACCTGTCCGCCCATCACATCGGCCAGCGCGGGTGCTCCCCCTTTGTACGGCACATGCAGCATGGCAGTCTTGGCCTCGCGGTTCAGCAGTTCGCCTGCCAGATGCGCGGGGCTTCCTGCTCCGTAGGAGGCGAACGACACCTGGCCGGGGCTGGACCGCGCGCGCTCCACGAACGACCTGAAGTCTGCGATCGGCGATCTCGCCGACACGACGAGGATGTTAGGCACGGTCAGCACCAGCGACACCGGCACCAGGTCGTCCGTCGGTGAGAACGGCATCTTGCGCAGGGCCGGATTGACCGCAAACGTCGAGGCGTCGTACAGCACGGTATAGCCATCGGCGGCCGCCTTCGCGACGGTGTTGGCCCCGATGATTCCGCTCGCGCCTGGCCGGTTGTCGACGATGACCTGCGTCTGCAGGCCAGCTCCCAGCCGCTGCGCCAGGATGCGTGCTGCGTTGTCGGCACCGCCCCCTGCGGAATAGGGCACGACCAGGCGGATCGGCCTGGTGGGCCAAGACGGCTCGGTAGCCCCAGCCGGCAGCAGTGCGGCACCGAGGGTCGCCATGCCGAGCAGCCCGACCGTGCGGCGAGATGTGGAGAAAGAACGAAGCATGGATGGATTCGGTGGGGCTTACACCGCAGCGGGCACGTCGCCCTTGGAAGGTGTCGGTGCGCGGTTGATGACGGTCCCCAGGCTCTCCAGCTCCTGCACGATCTCCGACAGATGGTGGTAGGCCGTGTTGGCGGCCGGAACGCCGCAGTAGATCGCCTGCTGCAGCAGGATCTCCTGGATGTCGCACAGCGACATGCAGTCCGCGAGGGCGCTGCGCAGATGCAGGCGCAACTCGTCCCAACGGCCCAGCGCGACCATCGTTCCCATCACCAGAATGCGCCTGTCGCGCACGCCCAGGGCTGGTCGCGTCCAGATCTCTCCCCAGGCATACCGCACGATCAGATCCTGGAAGTCGCGGTTCACATCGGTCGTACCGCTGCTGGCGCGATCGACGTGGGCATCGCCCAGGACACTGCGGCGCTTCGTGTCGCCCTGGCGGTACAGCTGTTCGGATTGCATGAGGGTTCCTGTCAATGGTTGGATGATTTGAAGAGGTTCGGTTCGACCGGCGGCATGCGGTCGAGCTGTCATGCGGACCCAGGCAAAAAGGGAGACGCAGGCAGGTCGGCCACGAGGATGGAGCCGGTCGCCGATTCGGTCATGACCAGCGTCGAAGTGCCAGGCCGCAGGGCCGCGTTGGTCACGGTCCGGCCGCAAGGGCTTCTAACCACGTGGGTGACCTCGCCAAGCGCGTTCAGGACGAATGCGACGCCAAGGCTGGCATGCGCCACGACCAGGCCGCCGCGCGCGTCGGCAACGAGTCCATCAGGCCCGCTCGTGCCGAAGAAGGTATGAAATGCGCCGACTTTCGTGAGGCTGCCATCCGGCATCAACGGCGCACGCCAGACCTGATTGGCGCGCGTGATTCCGATGAACAGGCCGCTGTCGCCGGGACAGAGCGCAATGCCGTTGGGACTGGGTGCGTTCGCCAGCAGCAGGTCCAGCCGGCCTTGCGGCGCCAGGCGATAGACCCGGCCGGTGGCGTCGTGCAGGCCGGTCTGCCCCTGGTCCGTGAAGTACAGGTTCCCCTGCGCATCGAACACCAGGTCGTTGACACCCTTGAACGACTCGCTGTTGCGGTGCGCAACGACCGGCTCGATATGCCCCAGGGATGGATCGAGCCGGAGGATGCCGCTCCTGTAGTCGGCGATCCACAGGCTGCCGTCGGCGTGGCGCGCCATGCCGTTCGGCCAGCCGTCGTACTCAGCGACGACCTGCCAATCGAGCGCCGGCGTGATGCGCAGGATCCGGCCCGAAGGAATGTCCGTCACGTACAGATTGCCGTGGTCGTCGAAGACCGGCCCTTCCAGGAAACTGTCGATCTGCTGGCCCGGCTTGTTGGCGTCGCTCCACGCGGTGCGCCCGGGACGGCGCAGCACGGCAGGCAGAGTGGTCAGGACCTTCGCTTCGACCACGTCCGGCGGCGCGAAGCTCAGGTTCCACATCGGTGCGCTCCCGGAAGGCTCATTCGGCCTGGACGCCAGCGGCCTTGACCACGACACCCCACTCCCGAGTCTGGCGACGCACAAACTCGCGGAATGCCGCAGGCGGCATGCCACCGACGGTCGCTCCCTGCTCGGCAAACCGTGCCACCATCTCCGGAGACGACAACGCGCGCTTCACTTCGCCATGCAGAGCGTCCACGATGGCCTGCGGTGTTCCCTTGGGTGCTGCGATGCCGAACCAGTTGGTCGCGGTGAAGTCCCTCATGCCCGCCTCGGCACTGGTTGGCGTGTCGGGAAGAGCAGAAAGACGCTGCGGCGCTGTCACGAGCAGGGCGCGCACCTTGCCGCCGCGGACCTGAGCGATCGCGGTCGGCGATGCTGTGACGAGAACGTCGATGTGGCCCGCCACGACGCCGAGCAAAGCCTCTCCTGCACCTTTGTAAGGTACATGCGTCAATGCCAGCTTGCCGTTCTGTTTGAGCAACTCGCCGCCCAGGTGCGTGGAGCTACCCACACCGCCGGAACCAAAGGTCAGCTTGCCAGGGTTGCGTTGCGCTGCATCGATGAGATCCTGCACTGTCCGGAAGGGCGATCCCACTCCGACCAGCACGACGAGCGGCGTATCGACGATGTTGGTGACTGGCGTCAGGCCATCGGCATGGTCCCAGGGGAGCCTGCGAAAAAGGTGGGGAAGCATGGCGTAGGTCGTGTCGTTGACCAGGAAAGTCGCGCCATCTGGCGCCGCCTTGGCGACAAGATCGGCGCCAATCGTGCCGCTCCCTCCCGCCTTGTTCTCGACATAGAAGGACTTGCCAGTCTGCGCCGACAGCGCCTGCGCGAGCTGACGCGCTGCATAGTCAGTGGTGCCGCCAGGGGGGTAGGAAACCACCAGCTTGGTGGCGCGGCCCGGCCAGGTCTGCGCTTGGACTTGGAAAGCCGTCGTGTGGAGTGTCAGTGCGGCGAAGATGGTGGTGATGATGCGTTGCAATGGCTTGCCTCCGTGTTTGAGGAGCGCACGATAGGCACGTGCCAAGCGCATGGCAAATGACAATGTTCTCTGGCTATGATCGACGCCATCGATTGGCAATGTGGGCAGTGACACATGGAGCTTAGGCATCTTCGCTACTTCATCGCACTGGCCGAAAGACTGAACTTCACCCAAGCAGCCGCCCAGGTCCACGTCACGCAATCGACGTTGTCGCATCAGATCAGCCGTCTGGAGGACGAGCTTGGACGAAAGCTGTTTGACCGCGGCGTGCGCCATGTCACATTGACCGCCGCAGGCGAGCTTTTTCTTCCGCAGGCCGCCAAAGCGCTGGCAGAAGTCGACGCTGGCATTGCACTGATCAATGCGCCTGCAAAGACTTTCGCTGGCACGCTTCGCCTAGGCACCACGATGACGTTGAACATGGGGTTGGTACCACGCTGCCTCGCCCTGTTCTTGGAGTCCCATCCAGCTATGCGGATCTCGGTCGAGGAGGACACTGCCGATGGGCTGATCGCCGGCTTGCGCGCCGGAAATCTCGACCTCGTCCTTGCCTACCGCCCGTTTGACCTCGATGGACTGCTGTTCGAGCCGCTGTACGCCGAAGAAATGCTGGTTGCAGTCAACGGGGCACACCCACTCGCGAAGCGCAAGCGGCTGCGCATGGTGGAGTTGCATGGCCGCGACCTGGTTCTTCCGGCACGCAGGTTCACTACGCGCATCCAGATCGACGAAGCGCTTCGGGCCTGCGGCGCAGAGCCGCATATCGTCGTTGAAACAACTTCGATCGCGGGGCTACTGGCACTGGTGCAGAGGTCTCCCACGGCCACCATCATTTCTCGCAGCGCTTTGGCTGATCACATGGGCTTGGTCGCCATCCCACTGGAAGGCCCTTCGCTGCAGCGCAGTCCCGGCCTGCTCTGGCTGGATCGACAGGTACGCACGCCACCGATCGCGGCGTTCGCGGGCATTGTCCGGCGAGTAGCCCATGCATTGAGTGCGGACTAGTTTTGCTGGGCGGTTTCAAAACCGAAGCGCAACATGAACAAGCAAGCCAAGCAAGCGGACCCGGCGTTCCAGGTGGACTGAGACCATGTGCGGCGAATCCATGCCAGCGACCATCCTTTGGACGTGCTCACAGCAGTGAACGTCTTGGACCTTTGGCAACCCAACCAGGCGGGCCAGGCCAAGCACCTAGACCAGCCTGGCCTTCGGCGAGCAATGCCGCCAGATGGGCGTTCGCCCTTCCATGGGAGTTGCTCCCCAAGCTTTCGAAGCTTCGCGTGCAACGCGGGCTGGCTGATGTTCAGTTGCCTCGCCGCTTCGCGGAGGTTGAGCGAGTCTGCGAAGACGGCGAACGACTGCAAGGCATCAAGGTTCGTAGCAGGGATGGCGGCCATCCAGCGGGCCAACGTTCGCTTCTGCCAAGAGCGCCCACAGAAGGCAGTTCATTGCCGTCAGCTGGGGATCACGCACTTCATAGACGACCGCGAAGACGTGTTGGCGCATCTCGACGGAGTGGTCCCGTTTCGCCTTCTGTTCGGGCCTCAGTCGCGACCCCGTCGTAGACCAGCGCTTGACGCGGTTGAAGACCTGGGCGGATGCCAGCGCAACAGTGATGCCCGCTCGACGCCGATCGCGGCAGACTCATCTCTCCGCGCAAACGGACAGCCGTCGGTCGATCAGCCCTCAGGCCGGCGCCAATTCAGATTGGCGCTGGGTGGCAGCTGTGCGCCCTCTGCAGTCCGTCGCCGTGAGGGACTTGGGCGGCGGCAGTGCAGCGGAAGCAGGCATTCGCAATTCAGGCGCGAACCCACGCAGCCGGCCAGAGGCGGTCAGTCGACGCAGTGCCGTGAATGGCAGGTTTGGCTGTCCGCGGTCGGTCGATGAAAGCTTCGATGCGTCGTGGGTAGAAGCCCACCGTCCGCACGACGCTGGCGGGCTGCCTGTCGGCAAGGGGCACACCGCTGCAAATTACACAACCATCTCTAAACGATGCATTGCGCGGCGTGCTGTTTTTCATCTGGCCGGCGATCCCTAAAGTTCTGCCCGTCGATGCACGCTTTCACCTACGTCATCGATGCCGCGGACCTGAAGTCCCTGCGGTCCATCCACCACCAGACGAAAGGTCAGACCATGTCCGCCAAGTTCTTCGCCATCGCCTTGATCGCCACCGCCAGCGCTGCACACTCGCCCGCCTTCGCGCAGCACCACCGAGGTGAAATTGGCGGCGTCGTTGTTGCGCAGCCTCTTGCCAGCCAACGCACCCGTGCGCAGGTTCACGAGGAAGTTTTGCAGGCGCGGCGCAGCGGCACGCTGCCGGCGTACGGCGAGAACGAGGACCACGGTCGCGGCACCATGACGGCTCCAGCCACCGCAGTGCGGGCCACGCGCTCGGAAGTGCGCAGCGCCTATCTGCAGGCTGCGCGCGCTGGGCAGTTGCCGTCCTACCGCGAAGGCGCAGACACGGACCACCGCGCCATCGCCGATCCGAAGGCCATGGCACGTTCGCGTGCCGATGTCCACGCCGAGGCGCTGTACGCCGTGCGCAGCGGCTTGACGGTCGGCGGCGAGATCTAGGTCCCTGTACGGCGCGCCAACGCGCGCCATGCGCACTGCCCAGCGGGCAGTGCTTCGAGCGCGGCGCTATGCACCGCGCTGGAGGACCGCATCCCATCACTTCTTGAAGGAACACCGTGAACCATCACGTCATTGCACCGCGCGCAGCGTCGGCGCTTGCTGGCGACACAAGCCGGCATTTCGATTTCATCGTCTGCGGCGCTGGCACCGCCGGCTCCGTGGTCGCCGGCCGTCTTGCCCGCAACCCGGAGGTTCGCGTCCTGCTCCTCGAAGCCGGCGGCCACGACGAACACCCGAATGTGCTGCAGCCCGGCAACTGGCCGCTCAATCTCGGCAGCGAGCGCGACTGGAACTTCGCGGGCGCCTCGAATCCACACCTGAACGACAGGCGCATCCCATTGAATATGGGGCGCGGCCTGGGCGGTGGGTCCAGCGTCAACGTCATGCTGTGGGCCCGTGGCCACCAGAACGACTGGGAGGACTTCGCGGCAGAGAGCGGCGATGCGGCATGGAGCTACGCATCCGTTCTCGAGATCTACAAGCGTGTGGAGGACTACCAGGGCACGCCCGACACCGTGCGCCGCGGCACTGGTGGACCGGTGCACATCAGTCCCGCGCGCGACCCCCAGCCGATCGCCAAGGCCATGGTCAGCGCCGCCCGAGGCATGGGCATTCCCACGTTCGACAACCCCAATGGCGAGATGATGGAGGGCCGAGGCGGAGCCGCCATCAACGACCTGATCGTCAAGAATGGCCAACGTCACTCGATGTACCGGGCCTATGTGCACCCGCTCCGGGAACAGCCGAACCTCACGGTCCTCACCCACACATTGGTCAGCCGGCTCGTGTTCGAGGGCCGACGCGTCGTGGGCGTGGAAGCGGTCAGGAATGGCCGGATGGAGCGCTTCACGGCCGACAAGGAAGTCGTGCTGTCGCTGGGCGCCGTCAACACACCCAAGGTGTTGATGCAGTCGGGTGTGGGGCCGCACGAAGAACTGGCCCGCCACGGCATTGCGCTGGTCCAGCACCTGCCGGGTGTCGGCGCCAACCACCAGGACCACGTGTCGTTCGCGGTCATCTTCGCGTACGAGGCGCCGCAGCCGGTGGGGTACGGCGGCTCGGAGGCAACGCTCTACTGGAGCAGCGACAGCGCCATGCGTCTGCCCGACATGTTCCATTGCCAGGTGGAGTTCCCGGTGCCCAGCGCGGAGAACGCGCAGCGGGGCGTTCCCGCGCATGGCTGGACGATGTTCGCAGGTCTCGCACATCCACAGAGCCGCGGCTGCATCACCCTCTCCGGCCCTCGCGTCACCGATGCGCCCATCGTGCAAGCCAACACGCTCGCGCACCCTGCGGACATGCGCTGCGCCCTGGAGAACATCCGGTTCGTGCAGGAACTCGGCGCGCAAGCCGCGTTCAAGGGTCTGGTGAAAGGCGAGAGCCTGCCGGGCAAACTGGATGCGAAGGCGCTGGACCACTACGTGCGCAATGCGGCGGTCACGTACTGGCACCAGTCCTGCACGGCCAAGATGGGAAGGGACGCCATGTCTGTCGTCGATGCCCAGCTCCGGGTCTACGGCGTGCAGGGGCTGCGCGTGGCCGATGCGTCCATCATGCCGCACGTCACCAGCGGAAACACGATGGCGCCCTGCGTGGTGATCGGCGAGCGGGCGGCCGACGAGATCTGCGCGCTTTACGCCATCTGAGTGCGCTGACGCAAGCGACGGGGGAAACGGCCCGGCATCCGCCAGCGGAGCGCCGGGCTGGCGCTTGCGCGAAGCATCTTCCCGAGAGCACCGATGGGATGCAGCCCGGGGTCGGCGCCCAGCCCCGATGGCCTCAGACGCGCGCCGCGCAGACCTCGTGGTTCAGCCACGGATCGCGCGGGTCTCCACCGAAAGTCTGCAACAGGAAATCGAGCAGCGCCCGGGTGCGCGCCGGCACATGCTTGCGCGTCGGCATGCAGGCCCAGATGGTGAACTCATGCATGCGCCACGCGGGCAGCACCCGCTCCAGCGCGCTCTCGAACACCGCGTCTTCGATCACGAAGGACGGTAGGCCGCAGATGCCCAGGCCGGACAGCGCACCGGCGTAGCACAGGTCGGCGTTGATCGTGCTCATGGGCGCGCGCGCCTGGGGCGTCACGGTCCACGTCGGGCAGGGCTGCGCCTCCTCGCCGGCCATGTTCGACGTGAACGACAGGTCGTTCGGCCGGCCGTTCATGGAGGGCGGCAGCAGCAACATGTGGGCGCTCAGCTCGCTCGGGTGGTCGGGCCGGCCATGGCGGTCCAGGTACTCGGGCGAGGCGCACAGGATGACCTCGGTGCAGGCCAGTCGGCGCGCGATGAAATCTCCGTCCAGTGGCCGGTGGCGCCACAGGATGGTGAGGTCGTGGCCCTCGTCGACGTCCTCTACCGCGCTCAAC
>Ga0247823_10005425_pt1 | contig 10149 bp, 10 predicted proteins | sample 13C_PalmiticAcid_2_FD_192426 | JGI IMG/M metagenome (GOLD analysis project Ga0247823, IMG submission 192426) | Soil microbial communities from agricultural site in Penn Yan, New York, United States - 13C_PalmiticAcid_Day30 | ecosystem: Environmental > Terrestrial > Soil > Agricultural land...
CGCCTGGGCGGCACCGGCGTTCGCCACCGCGGCGAGCACGGCCTTGTCGGCGGGGTCGTCGACGTCGTACGTGCCGAGCTCGCCCTCCTCCCAGCGGCCACCGACGTGGACGCCGGCGGCGGGGGTGAGGGAAGCGATGAGCTGGTCGAGCGATGTCACGGGTAGAGGCCTCTCTGCTGGTGGGCTGCGGCGACCCGCTCGACGGCGATGCAGGTCGCCGCCTCACGGAGGGTGGTGCGGTCGGTGGTGGCGCGTTCGTGCACCCGCTGCCAGGCGAGCAGCATCCGCTCGGCCAGGCGCTGGTTCACCTCGTCCTCGGACCACCAGTACGCCTGGTTGGCCTGCACCCACTCGAAGTAGGACACGACCACCCCGCCGGCGTTCGCCAGGATGTCGGGTACGACGAGCACGCCCCGCTCACGCAGGAGCTCGTCGGCACGGGTGCTCGTCGGGCCGTTGGCGCCCTCGACGACGAGCCGGGCGCGGATCCGGTCGGCATTGCCCTCGTGGATCACGCCCTCGACGGCCGCGGGGACGAGCAGGTCGACGTCGAGCTCGAGCAGCTCGTCGTTGGCCACCGCGACCGCGTCGCCGAAGCCGACGACGCTGCCGGTGGCGTCGACATGCGCGCACAGGGCCGCGATGTCGAGGCCCTGCGGGTCCTGCACGCCGCCGTACTGGTCACTGACGGCGAGCACCCGTACGCCCGCCTCGGCGAGCAGGACCGCGGTGCCGCGGCCGACCTTGCCGAACCCCTGGACCGCCGCCGTCGTGCCGCGCGGGTCGAGGCCGGTGCTGGAGATCGCGGCGAGCGCGACCTCGACGACGCCTCGGGAGGTCGCCATCGCGCGCCCGAGCGAGCCACCGAGGCTGATCGGCTTGCCGGTCACCACACCGAGGACGGTGTGCCCGCTGCTCACCGAGTAGGTGTCCATGATCCAGGCCATGGTGCTCTCGTCGGTCCCGATGTCGGGGGCCGGGATGTCCTGCGCAGGGCCGATGATCGGGCTGATCTCGCTGGCGTAGCGGCGGGTCACCCGCTGCAGCTCGGCCTGGCTGTAGTTGCGCGGGTCGATCCGCACGCCGCCCTTCGCGCCGCCGTACGGCACGTCGAGCAGGGCGCACTTCCAGCTCATCCACATCGCGAGCGCGCGGACCTCGTCGAGGTCGACCTCGGGGCTGTAGCGGAGTCCGCCCTTGGCCGGACCGCGCGAGAAGTTGTGCTGCACCCGGTGCCCGATGAGCACCTCGACCTCGCCGCTGTCGCGGCGCAACGGGATGCTCACGGTCATCTCGCGGCGCGGGGTCGCGAGCATCGTGAAGGTGCCCTCGTCCAGGCCGAGCCGGTCGCAGGCAGCCCGCAGCTGCCGGTGGGCGTCGCCGAGCGGGTCCTTGCGGACCGTCTCGGTGCTCGACGTCCCCGACAGCCCCGGAAGGACGTCGACGCTCACTGCCCGGCCGCCGCGAGCGCAGCCTCGATCACGTCGTACGCCTCGTGGAGCTGCTCGTCGGTGATCGACAGCGGCGGCAGGAAGCGCAGCACGTTGCCGTAGGTGCCGCAGGTCAGCACGATGACGCCCTCGGCGTGCGACCGGGTCGCGATCTCCTTGGCCAGGACGGGGTCCGGCGTGTCGGTGCCCGCCTGCACGAGCTCGACCGCGAGCATCGCGCCGCGGCCACGGACGTCGCCGATCCGGCTGTCCCGCTCGCCGATCGCCCGGAGGCGGCCGACGACGAGCTCCTCGATCTCCCGGGCGCGCTCCACCAGGCCGTCGGCCTCGATGGTCTCGATGACGGCGAGTGCCGCGGCGCAGGCGATCGGGTTGCCGCCGTACGTGCCGCCGAGGCCACCGACGTGGACCGCGTCCATCATCTCGGCGCGGCCGGTGACGGCGGACAGCGGCAGGCCGCCGGCGATGCCCTTGGCCGTGACGATCAGGTCGGGTACGACGCCGTCGTGCTCCGAGGCGAACATCGCACCGGTGCGGGCGAATCCACTCTGCACCTCGTCCGCGACGAACACCACGCCGTTGGCGGTGCACCACTCGGCCAGCGCGGGCAGGAAGCCGGCCGCCGGGACGATGAAGCCGCCCTCGCCCTGGATCGGCTCGATCACGACGGCGGCGAGGTTGTCGGCGCCGACCTGCTTCTCGATGACGTCGATCGCGCGGGCCGCGGCGGTCGCGCCGTCCAGCCCGCCGTCGCGATAGGGGTAGGACAGGGGCGCCCGGTAGACCTCGCCCGCGAACGGGCCGAAGCCGTGCTTGTAGGGCATCGACTTGGCGGTCATCGCCATCGTCAGGTTGGTGCGGCCGTGGTAGGCGTGGTCGAAGACGACCACGGCCTGCCGGCCGGTGTGGTGGCGGGCGATCTTGACGGCGTTCTCGACCGCCTCGGCGCCGGAGTTGAACAGTGCCGTCCGCTTCTCGTGGTCACCGGGGGTGAGCCGGTTGAGGTGCTCGGCGACGGCGACGTACCCCTCGTAGGGCGTCACCATGAAGCAGGTGTGGGTGAACGCCGCGACCTGCTCCTGCACGGCCGCGACGACGCGCGGCTCGCTGGCGCCGACCGTGGTGACGGCGATGCCGGAGCCGAGGTCGATGAGGATGTTGCCGTCGACGTCCTCGAGCAGGCCGCCGCCGGCGTGGGCGGTGAAGACCGGCATCGTCGTACCGACGCCGGAGGCGACGGCCGAGGTCTTGCGGGCCATCAGCTCGACCGACCTCGGGCCGGGGATCGGGGTGACCAGGCGGCGGGCCTGGCGAACGGCGGGGGCGGAGGTCTCGGTGGTCACGTCTCCATCGTGCTCCGCTCCCTGCATGTCGTCCAATGCCGTTCCGTTCAGATTTGCATGTTTCCACGGCATACACTCGCGGAGTGGACCTGCGCCTCCTGACCACCTTCGCCACGGTCGCCGAGCTGGGCTCGGTGAGCGCCGCCGCCGAGGCCCTGCACGTCACCCAGCCGGCCCTGTCGCGGCAGCTCCAGCAGCTCGAACGACAGACCGGCATCACCCTCTTCCACCGCCATCACCGGCGCCTCAGCCTGACCGCGGCCGGCCACACCTTCCTCGCCGCGGCGCGCGACGTCCTCGCCAGCGCCGGCGCCGCCCGCTCCCTCGCGGAGGCCCTGGCCGCGGGGCGGCTCGAACGGGTCCGGGCCGCGGCACCGACGACCACGCTGACCGACGTCGTGGCGCCGTTCCTCGCCACCCTCGGCCCCGACGACCCGCTCATCACGGTGCACGAGGCGAACGCCGCCGAGGCGATCGACGGGCTCGGCGACGACCTCGACCTCGCCGTCCTCACCGTGCCCCCGCCCCGGCACCTCGCCAGCGCACCGGTCGCCCGCCTGCCCGTGTGGGCCTACGTCCGCCCTGACCACGTGTACGCCGGCCGGTCGGCCGTTCCCGTCGCCGAGCTCGCCGACGAGCGACTGATCACCCTCGAGCCCGGCGCCCGGCCCCGCACCCTGCTCGACGAGGCCCTCGCCGGTGCGGGCGTCGCCGCCTCCGAGGTGATCGCCTGCAGCAACCCGCAGGTCGCCCAGGCCCTCGCCGCCGCCGGGCGCGGGGTCGCCGTGGTCTCCGACGACCCCCGCTTCGAGCTCGAGCGCACCCTGGTGCTCGACAGGGCGGGCGAGCCGCTCACCCTCGCCCTCGTCGCGGCCTGGGACCCGCGACACCACGCCGCCGCCGTGCTCGCCGGGCTGGCCCAGCGGCTGGAGGCCTTCTGCAGCGAGCGATACCCGCCGCTGGGAGGACCAGCCGCTCAGTGACTAGTCACCAGCGGATGTACGGCGTCGTCGACGGGGCGCTCAGGTCCTCGGAGGCGAGCCGGCCGTCGCGGTAGTAGCGGGACCAGGCCTTGGAGACGCGGTAGCCGGCCGGGCTGCCGATGCAGCGGCGCGGGAACTTCATGCTGTATTCGTCCGGACCGTCGTCGACCCCGGCGAGGACGTTGAAGTTCGTCCCCGCACACACACCGACCCAGCTGCCGGTGCTGGTCCGCACCTGGAGCGTGGCCTTGAGGTCCTTGACGGTCACCACGTAGGTCTTGGCGGAGGTCGTCCGGAGGTAGGCGCGGAACATCTGCGTCCCCGGCCCGTAGCTGAGGTACCGGCGGAAGGTCCAGTGGATCGAGCCCTGGTCACCGAAGGAGTAGTGGTCGGCGTAGTACGAGGTGCGGTACAGGTCGATGCTCTGCACATAGCTCACCGAGCGGAAGACCCGGACACCGCCGGCACCGTCGTTGATCGAGTACGTCGCGGCGTGCGCCGCCGGTCCGGTCACCACGAGCAACAGGCCCAGGGCCGGGATGACCAGCCTCCGCAGGAGAACCACGAGCAACACCTTTCGATCTTCGACACCAACGTCTGGGCCCTACCCCGGCGCCCGGACCCGGAAACCGGCGCCGGACAGCACGCGGGCCCGGCCCCTCGTCGAGGGATGCCGGGCCTGTCCTGTGTAGTACCGCTTGGTGACGACGTCCGTCGCATGCACACCGAAGCCTGCTGCCACAGCCGAGCCCGCCAACCGGTCGGCCTTCGTCAGCATGTGGAGCCGTCTTGACAGCCCCTCCGCCCTGGGCGGTGGCGAAGACCGGGTGATTCGGCTCGGTCCAGGGCGACGTCCTGCGTCGCTCAGACAGCATTTCGAGCGCTGGCGGTCGATCAGAACCCACGGAGCGGCCGGGTGGTCGGCTGTCAGCTTCAGCGCGGAGCCTGCTGAAAGGCACAGGATGAGGCCGTGTTCCGACAGATCGACGAGACAAGTTCGCATCGTGAAGGTGTTTCCGTTGGGCTCGGTGCAACGCTCGACGTTGGGCGATTCGAAGAGCCAGTCGGCAAGCAAGTTCCGCGCCGGAAGCATGCCCATCACGTCGAACCCTGTCAGTCGCGCGAGATCGATCGCGGCATCGTGGGCGTCGGCGGCGGCTGCGGAGGCTCCCTTTCGCGAGGGAGGATCGCTGTTGCGCGACGAGGAGCAGGGGCTGCCGCGAACTGGCGACGTGTCAGATTCTGCGTCAAGAGTTGAGCGGTCGCTGGCGAGGACCATTGAGGTGCGCGCGGTCGAACTTCGGCCGGAGTTCACGAAGCGGCTAGCCACTCCTCCGGTACATGTTCGGCTCCGTGCAGCGCACCGACCCTGCGTCGGCGAGCCGCGCAAGACCGGCTCACCGTCTCAACGCGACCACTGGTTCGACCCGGGCTGCCCGCCACGACGGGTAGATGCCTGCAACCAAACCGGTCAAACAGCCCAGCAAGGGGCCACATGCCAACGACCACGAAGGCAAGATCGCAGTCCAGTCCTTCGCCACAGCTAGTCCAGTCGTGATGAGAACCCCGAAGGCGGTTCCAATGATCCCGCCGGCCGCGCCGAGGAGCGCGGCCTCCGACAGGAACTGGATGGCGATCTCTCGACGAGCGGCGCCCAAGGCTCGACGTAGGCCGATTTCGTGCACTCGCTCGAGCACTGCAATGAGTGTCGTGTTCGCGATCCCCAAGGCGCCGACGACAAGTGAGATGCCGGCCAGCAAGAGGAACACAGATCTAAGGTCTCGCGAAACTTGATCCTGGAGGATCGTGGGCCGGGACGGGGTTGTCGCCTCAAACCGCTCTGGCGTGTATGGATCGACCGCCAGCAGAGCTTGGCGCTGCACCACCTGAGCCGCCCCGAGTCGTGTCTCGATCAGCAGCTGAGGGGGCGAGGTTGACCGACGCGGACCAAAGGTGCTCGCTGCCACAGATGCTGGAATGTAGACGACACCGGGCGCCTGCGGATCGCGGTCGCTGCTTGCCAGGACGCCGACCAGGAGAAACGCAACGTCGTTGACGAAGATGGTGGCGGGAGTGTCGAGATCGTCAATGCCGATCGCTTCGGCGACGGTCGAGCCGACCACCGCAACCCTTCGCGTCGCGCCGTAGCCGTCGAAGAATCGACCCGTCTTCAACGTTGCTCGCGATGCTTTCCAGAAGCCTGGGGTCACGCCGATGACAGGGACCTGTGCTCTGCTGGCGGGTGTCAGTGGGGCAAACCGGCTGATGTCGGCTTGCGACATCCACTCGAGGCGCCTACCGGCGCCAACCACCCCGCGGATGCCCTCCACGCGCACTTCCGCGTCATCCGGGAAGACGAGCGGAACTCGGCCATTCTCGACCTCTGGTCTCGGCACAACCGTGACCTGGGTCGCGGACAGTTCCGTGAAAGTCCTCGTGATCTGCCCGTTGGCCGTTGCGGCGCCGCCTAGCACCGCGACGAACGTCGCGACGCCGAATATCGAGCCCAACATGGTGAGCATGCTTCGCCCCGGACGTTCCCACAGGGCGGCACCTCCCTCGCGCACGAGTGCGGCCAGCGAGATGTGTTTGCGAGTCCGAGTCAATCCCCTCATTCGACTCGCCCGTCCCTGAGCCGAACAGTCCGGCGGCCAAGCTCGGCAGTGCGGGCGTCGTGAGTGATCACCACGACCGTTGTGCCGTGTTGGTGCAGTGATGTCAGGAGCATGCCGATCTTGTCGGCGTTGGCGCTGTCGAGATTGCCCGTGGGCTCGTCGCAAAGTAGTAGCCGCGGTTGGCCGGCAAGGGCGCGAGCTATCGCGACCCGTTGACGTTCGCCGCCGGACAACTCGCCAGGGAGAGCGTGGATTCGGTGGTCCAGCCCGACCTGAGCCAACGCAGCCACACTGTTGTCGCGGCGTCGTGGGGTGGGTACGCCGCCGTACAGTCCGGCCATCATGACGTTCTCAAGTGCGGAACGGTGCGAGAGCAGTTCAAAGGACTGGAAGACGAAGCCGATGCTGCGTCCGCGGAGCCGGGTGCGCTCAGCCTCGCGCATCTCTGTGGAGTCGACACCGTCGAGAATCACACGACCTTCCGTCGGCCGATCGAGGAGACCGATCAAATTGAGCACGGTCGACTTGCCCGAGCCCGAAGGACCGGCGATCGTCACGAACTCTCCCGGTCCTATCGCAAGGTCGACATCGACTACGGCGTGAACAGGAGACGGACCCGGATAGGTCTTACTGACTCCTTGGAGTTGGATGACGGGCGTCATCGCACACCGACAGCGACCTTGTCGCCTTCACTGAGTTCGTTGGCACGCGCGTCGATGCTGGCTCGACCGTTGGATTCCCCGAGAACCACGACCGCGACCTCCTTGATCCGATCGCCACTCACCTTCCGGACGAATACGTGCCCGGAGGCGTCGGTTTCGAGTGCCGATGTTGGGACCAGGAGGGTGCTCTTCGTCTCAGCCACGGACGCTGTCACTCGCATCTCGCCGCCGACAAGGGAGGGGCGCAGGTCATGTCGCGGCACGATGACCACCGGCACGACCCTTCCTTCGCGCTCGTCGGTGGTCGGACGTCCGATGGTCCGGATGCGCCCCTTGACGGTGACGCCCCCATCGCCAGACGACGCGGTGACGACCTGGCCCACACGAAGGAGACGGGCGTCGAGGGGATTGACGTTTGCCCGCAAGGTCGGCGCTGAGGAGCGCAGCATGATCGACGCCTGCTCGCTCGAGATGCCCTCGGTCACCTTCAGTGCTGCCACCGTTGAGGGCAACTGTCGAACGAATAGGAGCTCATTCTGGGATGCGACGAAACTCGGGTCCTCCTGTGCGGGGCGGGAACCGCCGTCCGGTCGGGACCCGGCGGCTTCCGTGCTCGGGACGGCCAGCCCGGTGGGGGGTTGCAGTCCAACTTGCGCGTAGAGCGCGACCAATGCGTCCTCGGTCGACGGTCCGAAGACCCCCAGCTGATCTGTGGTGGGATGTCCGGCCGAGTTCAGTGACTCCTGCAGCCGCTCCACGTCGCCGCCGTGATCGCCTCGGCGGAGGTCGCGGTACATCGGTACCGCGCCTGCCAGCACGAAGACGGGGCGGTCATTGACGCTCAGCACCTTCGTCCCGGATGCGACACGTGCCCCGCGTCTGACGTCCACCGATGTCACAACTCCGACCGCTGAGGGGGCGACGGTGAAGGTGCGTCCGGCGCTCACGTCAGCCCGGAAGATGACGGTGGTGGTCAGCCTCGCTCGCGCGACATCCGCTGTGATCAGGCTGGCTGGTGGCGCCGCCTGCTCCGCACGCGCCTGCTCCGGCGACTGGACCAGGCGCCCTGCGAAGAAGCCGAGTCCGACCGCCACGAGAAGCGCACCGACGATCGCCGCTGCCCCATAACGCCGGCGTCTTCTGATTCGGGGCCCGCCGTCATCCGCCACCGGGTACCCCGAGGCTGGGAGCAGGCAACTCTGTACGGTTCTTCGGAAGCGCGTGGGAAGCGATCACTTCGGCGGCCGCAGTCAACGCCCGGCCTTTCCACGAGTCGAACGCGGCAAACAGGTCCAGATTGTCGTCGATTAGGCGCTGCTCGTGCGCGTAGAGAAGCGCGACGTAGGTGTCGATGTTCCGCGCCGTTCGCTGGCACTCCAGCGACGCGGTGGCAGCGGTGATCTCCTGCTGGGTGATGGACGACGTCTGCGTGAACTCCCGTTGTACTTGGGTCGGGGTGTCGTAGCTGTAGCCCTGCTTTCCCATGCACTGAGACCACCGGTCTTGAGCGGCCGTGAACCGCTCATCGACGGTGACGGCCTTACCGGCGTCGAGGATCATCGACGGGAGGCCGCGGGGCGGCTCCCCGCCGAGTTGGTTGACAACCTTGGTCGTGCACCTGTCAAGCAGCGCCTTGCCCGTCGTTCGTCCCTCGAACACCACCGTCTCGCTGCCCAATGTGGCCTCCGGATCATGGAAGCCGTACTGGGCAACTCGACGTTCATTGACCGGCCCGAGGGGTTGAGCGGCGTAAATCGGCGAGACGAGTTCGAGAAGCCATTCAGGACGTCGACTGTCGTCCAGGACGAGCGTTTCGCCCTCTTCCTGAACGCATAACGCCATCTGGGTGTCGTAAGCGCGCAGGAACGTGCGGCGCTCGCCCGGGTCGAGCAGGTGACGCTGCGCGGGCCCAACATACTGACTGGTGCTCGTCACCGGCTCGACCCGGATCTCGATCGGCGAACGCCTCGGCTCGTCGGCGCTACATCCTGAGGCCATGACGCCTAGAACCATGAGCGCAGAAGCCAGGCCCATGGTGAGCTGTCGGTCATCGGCGCGTGGAAGGTCGATCAACGGTCGGCGGCCGACACCGCGGTGCCACTGCCGCACCCGTAGTCAATCCCTTCGGAAACGTTCTGGGAGCAGGCGTAGATGGTCAGGCTGCGTGTCTCGTCGATGTTGTAGGGGTAGTAGTCCCAGTAGGTGTCGGTCGCCTGGCCCGAGTAGTTGTTGGTGCGCAGCCACTTCTGCCCCGAGACGCCGGGCGAGTAGAAGTAGGCGTAGCCGTAGGCGCCGATGCCGTCTGTGTTGATGTCCTTCCAGTAGAAGACGTCACCGGATCCCTTGAAGCACATCTTGGCTCGGTTGGTGCCGTCGAGCGCGCGGTAGTCCTGCGCGGTCGAGCCAGTGGGGCACGCGCGGTCCAGCACGGCAGCCTCGGCCGGCACTGCGAATCCCACCGCTCCGAGCGCAATGAGCAATGCTCCGACTGCCTTCACCTTTACCTGCACCGTGAGACTCCTTCTGTCAGGCCGGGACTCCGTGCCGCGGCTGTTCGACCGGCTGGTCGCAACTGGTGCTGTCCGGCGGCCCCAGAAATCTCACGTTCATCAGCCATCGCCTGACGGCGGGCCCTGCGAGGGGATTCAGCCTCGTGAGACCACTTCAAGACTCGTTTCGGTCTGTGCAAGGGTCATCACAGGGAGGGAGGGCGCCTGCGCTCGGCTGCAGGATCTCTTGGGTTTGCTTCTTGACTTCGCGGTGCGGCCGGAGGTGCGGTTGCCGTCAACGGCGTATGGCTGACCAATGCAACGGGCGCGCTACGCGCTCTGCCGGGCTCCGTCCGGCGGAGGCGGCGGGCGAACCGGGCCAAGGACTATCGCGACGCTTGAGAACTCAGTCAGGTTCGCGGCTGGGCACCGGCGACGGCTCGCACGCTGAAACGTGGGTCGCTTCGTAGGCGTTCAAGAACCGCGTACCGCGCCCCGCCCAGGTCACCGGCCCGCTCCTGCTCGACAGTGAGGAGTTCGGCGGCGATGGCTCGTCGCACGCGCGGGTCAGAGTCCACAGAGAGCCTGTCGCCGACGCCGACAGGC
>Ga0247823_10005426_pt1 | contig 10148 bp, 8 predicted proteins | sample 13C_PalmiticAcid_2_FD_192426 | JGI IMG/M metagenome (GOLD analysis project Ga0247823, IMG submission 192426) | Soil microbial communities from agricultural site in Penn Yan, New York, United States - 13C_PalmiticAcid_Day30 | ecosystem: Environmental > Terrestrial > Soil > Agricultural land...
CTGTTTGAAGTTGGAGAAGCAGCAGGCGCGCGGTTCGCGGCGGGCGTCGATGATCGTGGCGTTGGGCAGGATCAGCCGGATCAACACGACGTGCGCCCAGTTATTGGGAAGCTTGTCGACGAAAAGCGGGCGATCGGTCCGCCGCTGGACCGCGGTGCGGCGCAGATATTCCTCGCCCAGTTCGCGGGCGCCCTCGACAGTGAGCTCGACCAGGCCGTGCGGGTAGTTCGGGATTCTCCGGGCGAGCGCGGGGAGATCGGGGAGTTCCGTGGTGCCTTCGATCTGGCTGTGGCTGGCGAGGATCTGCTCGACCAGAGTCGAGCCAGCGCGGGGCATGCCGAGGATGAAGATCGGATCGCGGGCATCGCTGCCCCGGCCAGCCCGCGCGGCGAAGAAATCGGGAGTCGCCAACGCAATGCAATCATCAACGAAGCGCTCGGTCTCGCCGGCGTCGTAGATCAGTTGGGCGCGGCGTAGCGCGTTGCCAGCGGCATAGTGTGCGAAGGCGCGGTCGGGCTCGCGCCGATCTTCGAATGCTTTGCCCAATGCGAAATCCAGGTGGAACCGGTCCTCGTCGCCGATTTCGGGATTGGCCCGGGCCGCTTCCATCGCGGCGATGTCGGAATCGTCGAAGCGAACGGTCTTGAGGTTGGCGAGGCTCCACCACGCCTCACCCAGAGTCGATGAGAGCTCGAGTGCCTTGCGATACGCCGCGACACCTTCCGCCTGGCGGCCCACTGTCTTGAGCATATGGCCGTAGCTCATCCACAATTTGGGCTGTGCCGGGGCATCGGCGAGCACGCGCTCGTACAGCGTGATCGCCTCCTCGAATGCGCCGAGCCGGCCGAGCGTCGCGGCCTTGAGGTTGGCGTGGCCGGGGTGATCGGGCTCGGCCTCGATCAGTCGGTCGAGTTCCTCGAGCGCCTCGCTCGCGCGGTTCTGGCGATAGAGGACGAGCGCCAGATTGGCGCGCGCCGCCGTGAAGGCAGGCGCGATCTCGACCGCGCGGCGCAACAGGGTCTCGGCATCCTTCAAGCGTCCGATCCTTCCGGCGAGCTCGGCGAGCATGCGGATGGCGCGGGCGTCGAACGGGTCGCGCTTGAGATAGGCCTTGAGCCCGCGTTCGGCGTCGGGGAGGCGATTGTCGTGCAGCGCGAGCGCGGCCGTCATCAGATCGGGGGGGAAGCGCGTCGCGAGCATCGCGCGAAGATGACCACGCTGCTGTCCCGCGATCAAGCGCTGGTCGCGCTTTTCACGCTGGACGCGCCTCGTCATCGCGGTGACAACAGGCGCGTGAGTGAACCCGCATCCTCGCCACGACGCGTGCTCGGCTTCTGGCCGGCGCTGGCGCTGGTGGTGGGCAATCTGATCGGATCGGGCATCTATCTGCTGCCCGCGACGCTGGCGCCGCTCGGCGCCAATGCGCTGATCGGCTGGGGCGTGACGATCCTCGGCGCGATGGCGCTCGCCTTCGTTTTCGCGCGGTTGGCGGCGGTGATACCGTGCGCGGGCGGGCCCTATGCGTTCGCCGATGCTGCGTTCGGCCCGGTGGTGGGATTCGCGGTGGCGTGGAGCTACTGGATCCTCATCTGGGCGGGCAACGGCGCGGTGGCCATCGCGGTAGTGAGCGCACTGAGCGTGCCGTTTCCCGCGCTGGCGGGCGGCGTGCCGGCCTTCGTGACGGCGCTGGCGCTGATCTGGGCATTGGTCGCGGTCAACATCCGCGGCGTCGCGCTGGCGGGGCACATCCAATTGGTCACCGCTTTGCTCAAGCTCGCCCCGCTCGCGGCGATCGTGCTGGTTGCCTTGTGGCTGCTGTTCCGTGACGGCGGGGCAGCGATCGCAGTCAACCCGCCGGTGCCGCTCGGCGTGGGCGCGGTCGCGGGGGCGGTAGCGCTGACCTTCTGGGGTTTTCTCGGCGTCGAATCGGCGACCGTGCCGGCAGACAAGGTGAAGGATGCGGCGCGGATCGTACCGCTGGTGACATTGCTCGGCACGGCGCTGGCCGGGGCGGTCTATGTCCTCGTCGCCGGCGCGATCGCACTGATGATGCCCGCCGATCTGATTGCCGCATCGCCTTCGCCGCTCGCCGCCTTTCTCGGCCGATCATGGGGAGGCGGGGCTCTGCTCATCGTCGCGGTATTCGCTGCGATCAGTGCGCTCGGAACGCTCAACGGCTTCATCCTGCTCCAGGGCGAGATGCCATGGGCGATGGCGCGCGGCGGCGTGTTCCCGGCATGGTTCGGCAAAGAGAGCCGCCACGGTACCCCGGCGCGCGCCCATCTGGTGTCGGGCGTGCTGGTGACGATCGTGATGGCGCTGAACTATACCGGGTCGACCGGCGCGCTTTTCGCCGAAATCGCGACGATCAGCCTTGCCGCGGGGATGCTGGCTTATTTTGTCAGTGCGCTGGCGGCGCTCAAACTGCTGGGCGGCGACCGGATGGTGGCATTCGCCGCGGTGATTGCCACCGGGTTCGTGCTGTGGATGATCTACGGGCTTGGATTGCGCGCGAACCTCTGGGGCCTCGGCCTGCTCGCGCTTGGGCTGCCGGTGTTCCTGTGGGTGCGGCGAGCGCGCGTCACACCGGCAACAATCGCCTGAACAGCGTGCGATCGCGCAAAATCTCGTGCGCGGCATTGTGCCCCGGCGCGCCGGTGACGCCGCCGCCGGGATGGGTGCCCGCTCCACACATGTAGAGCCCGGCGATGGGCGCGCGGTAATCGCCATGGCCGAGCACCGGGCGCGCCGCCCAGAGCTGATCGAGCGACATATGGCCGTGCATGATGTCGCCGCCGACGAGCCCGAATTTGCGCTCCAGATCGAGCGGGCTGTGGATCTGGCGCGCGATGATCGACGCCTTGAAATTGGGCGCGTGCTTCGTGACGGTATCGACGATGTGGTCCGCTGCGGCCTCGCGCTCGTCGTCCCAGTTCCGTCCGTCGGGCAGCACGGGGGCGAATTGCTGGCAGAACAGGCTGGCGATGTGCATCCCCGGCGGAGCGAGCGTGTCGTCTACCGAGGTGGGGAGCTTCATCTCGACGATGGGCGCATCGGACCAGCCCTTCGCCTTCGCGCTGGTATAGGCCGCGTCCATATAATCGAGCGTCGGGGAGATGATGATCCCGGCGGTGTGATGCTCGGCTTTCTCCTTGCCGGGAAGGACCGTGAAATCGGGGAGTTCGGAGAGCGCGAGATTCATCCGGAAAGTGCCCGATCCCGCCTTGAAATTGTCCATGCGGCGGGCAAATTCGGGCGTCATGTCGGCGCGGTCGACGAGCTGGCGGTAGAGCAAGGCGGGGCCGACATTGGCCGCGACGACCCTGGCCGCGATCTCCTCGCCGGATTCGAGGCGCACGCCAGCGACCTTCTTGCCGTCGACCAGCACTCTGGCGACCGGCGCCTCAAGGCTGATCTCGACGCCTGCCTCGATGCACGCCTCGGCCATATATTGCGTGATCGCGCCCATCCCGCCGACGCTGTGGCCCCACATTCCCTTCTTGCCGTTGATCTCGCCGAAGACGTGGTGGAGCAGAACATAGGCGCTGCCCGGCGTATCCACGCTGGCATAATTGCCGACCACCGCGTCGAAGCCGAACGCGGCCTGGATGTAAGGGTTTTCGTACCAGCTGTTCAGGAAATCCCGCGCCGATTTGACGAACAAGTCCATCACATCGCGCTGCGCCTCGATGTTCATGCTCGCGAGCCGCTTGCCCTGCGCCGCGGCGGCGAGCAGCGCGCGAACGCCACCGCCGGCGTTGGGCGGGGTCTTGAGCGCCATGTCGCGCAGCACCTCGGCGACGCTTTCGAGTGCCTCCTCATACTTCGGGAAGATCTCGGCATCCTTCCGGCTGAAGCGTGCGAATTCCGCCTGCGTCCGAGCTGTGCCGCCGCCGAGCTTGAGATAGCCGTCATCGCGCGGGAAGAAGTTGCTGATCGTCCGCTCGATGATCCGCCAGCCGCGCTCGCGCAGCTTCATGTCGGCGATCACCTTGGGGCGGAGCAGGCTGACGGTGTAGCTCGCAGTCGAGTTGCGGAAACCGGGATGGAACTCCTCGGTCACCGCCGCCCCGCCGACGACGTGGCGTCGTTCGAGCACGCGGACCTTCAATCCGGCACGGGCGAGATAAAAAGCGCAGACGAGGCCGTTATGCCCACCGCCGATGACGATCGCGTCGTACTTCTTCATGATTTTCCCCAAAGTCAGACGGTGTGCGGGCGGCGCGACCAGCCCGGTGCCGGCGCGCGGTGCAGCCGGGCTTCGGGGATGATCGCGCGAACCTTGGCCGCAAAGCTGCGCAGGCAGACTTCACTCGCGCCGATCGGTCCTGCGGTATAGCTCTGCGACGCCATGCCCTGTTGGACGCGCTCGATCAGCCGGGTGTCCTCGGCATTGACGACGCGGTTGATCCGCCAGTTGGCGTAGCGGACCAGCTTCATTTCGCGGCGATCATCGGGGAGCGCGAACGCCATTTCGCGCAGCACGCAACTCGTCGGCGAGGTCGGCAACCATTGCATGAAGTCGATCTGGTCGGCGTAGATGTCGAACGCCATGTTCGGCCAGAGCTTGTAATAGAGCCAGCGGCGCTGGTTCGCCTCGGGCAGATGATCGACGCGCGGCAGATGACGCTGGTAGAATGCCTCCCACGGATTCGGCGAGACGCGATCGACGAGATCGCCCGACATCTTGTCGACCCAGCCCGACGCTTCGATCGCATAGGATTTGCCGAACAGCCGGGTCAGACCGTCATGCGCGACCGGGATGTGGAGATTGTCCGAATAATTGTCGCCGACATTTTTCCAATTGACTGCGCGATCACGCGTTCGGATGTCGCCGATGCGGCGCATTTCCCCGAAGCGGTAGGGCGCGATTTCGGCATCGTAGGGCGCCATCATCTCGGCGGGGGAGGGACCGCCATCGTCCTCCAGCCGCACGAACACGAAGCCGCGCCAGACCGACACGTCGACGGCCGTCAGTCCGCTGGCATCCATGTCGAGCGCCGGATAATCGCGTCGCATCGGCACGCCCGACAGGCTGCCGTCGAGATCGTAGGTCCAGGCATGATACGGGCAGACCAGCTTCTTCGCGCAGCCGGAATCTCCTTCGACGATCCGCATCGCGCGGTGGCGGCAGACATTGTGGAATGCGCGGACCTCGCCCTCGCGGCCGCGCAGCGCGACGATATTCTCGCCGATATAGGAAATCGTGCGCCAGTCGCCGGGTTTGGCCAAGTCGCTCTCGTGGCACAGGATCTGCCAGGACGGGCGCAGAATGCGCGCGGTCTCGAGCGCGAGGAATTCGGGATCGGTGTAGATCCAGCCGGGCAGCGACCAGTCGGCGTCGGGGTCCGTATCTGGTAAGGAGGCGATGGTCGCCATGGCCGGCTCCGCGATTGCTTGTTGTACGATCGTATAATAAGCTTGCTGGATGAGCAAGCCCGCCTTTACCCGCGCCGAACCCGATGCGCGCCGACTGTCGCTGATCGAGGCGACCGCGCGGGTGTTGGCCCGCGACGGGGCGAGCAGCGCCTCGGTGCGGGCGATCGCATTGGAGGCGGGCGTGTCGCCGGGACTGGTCGCGCATCATTTCGGCGGCGTCGACGCGCTGATCGTGGCCACCTACCGTCATGTCGGCGACCGCGTCTCTGCCGCGCTGGACGCGGCGGTGGCCGCCGCCGGCAACGATCCGCGGGCGCGGCTCAGCGCCTATGTCGCAGCTAGCTTCGCGCCGCCGATCGCCGATCGCGCGTTGCTCGCGACGTGGATCGCTTTCTGGGGGCTGATCATCGCGCAGCCCGCGATCGCGGCGCTCCACGACGCGCAATATGCAAGCTATCGCGGCGGGCTTGAGACGTTGCTGGCGGCGTGCGAACTTGCGCCCGCCGCGCGGCGGCACGCGGCGATCGCGATCACCGCGCTGGTCGACGGGCTATGGCTGGAATTGTGCCTGTCGCCGAGGGTGCTCGACGCCGAAACGGCGCGCGGAATTGCGGAGGCGCAGATCGCGGCGCTGCTTCGCTAGGGTGCGCGGCGCTTCTCCAGCGTCTCGGCGAGCGAACTCCATTTCGCTTCGCCCGCGCTGTTCGCGATCATCGTCTCGACGAAGGTCATCGTCCGCAGCCCGTCGGCGATTCCGGGGAACCAGCCGGCCTTGCCGCGAGCGGGCGGGGCGGTGATCCCTGCGTGCACGGCGCGGCCGAAGCTGCGATATAGATTGGCGAACGCCTCGATATAGCCCTCGGGATGGCCGGCCGGGGTGCGCAGCCGCGCGGTGGTGAGTGCGTCGAGTCCGGGCCCGCCGGCGCGGACGATCTCGGCGGGCCGATCGAGCCAGCGCAACGTGAGCGTGTTGGGCTCCATCTGCGACCAGTCGAGTCCGCCTTTTTCGCCGTGGATGCGCAGGCGCAGTCCGTTCTCGTCGCCCGCCGCGACCTGGCTGGCCTTGAGCACGCCGCGCGCGCCGCCTTCGAAGCGCAGCAATGCCGCGACGTCGTCGTCGAGGCGGCGGCCAGGGACATGGGTAGTGAGTTCGGCGCTGAGCTGATCGACCGCGAGGCCGGAGACGTGCTCGGCGAGCTGGAAGGCATGGGTGCCGATGTCGCCGAGGCAGCCGCCAAGCCCGGCACGGGCTGGATCGGTGCGCCATTCGGCCTGTTTCTGACCATCGCGATCGATCGGCTGACTCAGCCAGCCTTGCGAATATTCGACCTGCACCAGCCGGATAGCGCCGAGATCGCCGCGCGCGACGCGTACCCGCGCCTCTTCGACCAGAGGATAGCCGCTATAGGTGAAGGTGAGGCCATACAGCTTGCCGCTGCGGGCGATCGCCGCCTCGATCGCCAGCGATTCCGCAAGGTCCAGCGCCATCGGCTTCTCGGATATCACATGGAAGCCGGCGTCGAGCGCGGCGATCGCCGCGGGCGCGTGGAGATGGTTGGGCGTGACGATGGCGAGCATTTGCATCCGCTGGTCCTCGGGCAGGGCCCTCTCGGCGGCGAGCAGAGCGTCCAGCGTGGGATAAGCGCGCGCCGGATCGAGGCCGAGCCCCGCGGCGCTGCGCCGGTTGCGTCCGGCATCGCTGCTGAATGCGCCGCAGACCAATTCATACTCGCCGTCCAGCGCGGCCGCCATGCGATGGACCGCTCCGATGAACGCGCCTTCGCCGCCACCCACCATGCCGTAACGTATTCTGGGTCGCGTGCTCGTCTCCATCGGGCTCTCCGTCTGTCGATTTATGTCTGATAAATGGTTGCGCGCGGCGCGAGCAACCGCTTAGATGGCGGCACCGATCGTTGCCAGACCGGAGAGGATAATGAAATCTCTGATCATGTTGCCGCCTGTAGCGGCAACATTATGCGTATTTGCTATGACAGCGTTGCCGTCCGTCGCGGCGCACCCTGCTCCCGATCAGGGAGCGCAGGTGTTTGCGGCGTGCCGCGCCTGTCATACGCTCCAGGCCGGCGGCAAGGGCACGATGGGGCCCAACCTCCATGGCCTGTTCGGGCGCAAGGCGGGCTCGGTCGCGGGGTTCAACTACAGCCCGGCACTCAAGAAATCGAACATCGTCTGGAACGCGCAGACGCTCGATCAGTATCTCGCCGCGCCGACCCAAAAGGTGCCGGGCACGCGGATGGTGATCAAGGTGACCGATCCGGCCAAGCGCGCCGCGCTGATCGCGTATCTCAAGGCCGAAACGTCGAAGTGAGCGCGGATCACAGGGAAGGGGTGGCATGAAGGGGCCGGCGGTATTCCTCGCGCAGTTCATGAGCGATGCCGCGCCGTTCGACACGCTGCCCTCGGCGGCGCGCTGGATGGCGGATGCGGGCTATGTCGGAGTGCAGATTCCGACATGGGACAGCCGCTGCATCGATCTCGCCAAGGCAGCCGAGAGCCAGGATTATTGCGACGAACTCGCCGGGACATGCCGCGAGGCGGGCGTCGAGATCACCGAGTTGTCTACGCATTTGCAGGGCCAACTCGTCGCGGTGCATCCGGCCTATGACGTGGCGTTCGACGCCTTCGCGCCCGAGGCGCTGCGCGGCAAGCCTGCCGAGCGTCAGGCCTGGGCGGTGGAGCAGCTTCTTCTCGCCGCCAGAGCCAGCCGACGGCTGGGCCTGAACGCGCATGCGACCTTCTCGGGCGCGCTTGTCTGGCCCTATCTCTATCCGTGGCCGCAACGGCCTGCCGGATTGGTCGAAGAGGCGTTCGGCGAGCTCGCGAAGCGCTGGCGGCCGATCCTCGATGCCTTCGACGCGCAGGGCGTCGACCTGGCCTACGAGATCCATCCGGGCGAGGACCTCCACGACGGGGTGACCTTCGAGCGGTTCCTCGCGGGCGTCGACAATCATCCTCGCGCCAACATTCTCTACGACCCCAGCCATTATGTGCTGCAGGCGCTCGATTATCTGGCGTTCATCGACATCTATCACGAGCGGATCCGGATGTTCCACGTCAAGGACGCGGAGCTCAACCCGACCGGACGCTCGGGCGTCTACGGCGGGTTCCAGGATTGGGTCGATCGTCCCGGCCGGTTCCGCTCGCTGGGCGACGGGCAAGTCGATTTCGGCGGGATCTTCTCGAAGCTGACGCAATATGGCTATTCCGGCTGGGCAGTGCTCGAATGGGAATGCTGTCTCAAGCATCCCGAAGACGGCGCGCGCGAGGGCGCCCCGTTCATCGCCGCGCACATGATCCGCAAGGCCGACAAGGCATTCGACGACTTCGCCGGAGGCAGCGATCCGGGGCTCAACCGCAAGCTGCTGGGGCTGAGCTGACGGGCCGGGAACGATAAAAGGGAGGGGACGCGAATGGCGACGACATTGAACAAGGGGCGGCTGTTCTGGCTGGGCGTGCTGGCGCTGTTCACCGCCGCGTCGAGCCTCGCGATTCGGGGCGCGATCGCCAGCGGGCTCAAGGCCGAATGGATCGACCCGATCGCGCCGCTGCAGGCGGGGGAACTGCTCGCTGCCGCTTTGGGCGCGGCATTTCTCAGCTTCGCGATCACTTTGTTCGTCGCCAGCGCATTGCTCGACCAGATCGGCATGAAGCGCTGCCTGCTCGGCGCCGGGGTGTGCTTCATCTTCGGGCCGTTGCTGATCGTTACCGCGGGCAATCTCGCAAGCGGAATGACCGTCTATACGATCGTCTGGCTCGGCATGCTGCTGAGCGGGATCGGTTGGGGGCTGACCGAGGCGACGATCAACCCGCTGACTGCGCAGCTCTATCCCGAGGATACCACCCACCGGCTCAACGTGCTCCATGCCTGGTTTCCGGGGGGGATCATCGTCGGCGGGCTGATCGGCTTCTTTCTCTCTGCGACCTTGCCGTGGCAGGGCATCATGGCGCTGGTGATGCTCCCCGCCGCCGCGACCGTGGTGATCGCCGCGACGACGACCTTCCCGCCGCCGCTGCGGAGCGAGAGCGGTGTCAGCTTCGGCGAGATGGTGAGCGAAGTGTTCCGCCGCCCGAGCTTCTTCATCTGGTTCGGCGCGATGTTTCTCACCGCGGCGTCCGAGCTGGCGCCGGGCCAGTGGATCGACGTGGCACTCTCCAATCGGGTGGGCATGCGCGGCATCCTGCTGTTGGTCTATGTCAACGCGTTGATGTTCGTGTTCCGCCATTTCGCGGGCCGGCTGGCGAACAAGATCTCCAATCCGGGGCTGCTCTGGGTATCGAGCCTGCTCGCCGCTATCGGGTTGTTCATGCTGAGCCAGGCGCATTCGCCGGTGACTGCGATCCTCGCCGCGACGGTATGGGGACTGGGCGTCTGCGTGATGTGGCCGACGATGCTCGCCTCGGTCGCCGAACGTTATCCGCGTGGCGGATCCTGGGCGATGGGGCTGGTCGGATCGGCGGGCGCGCTCGCCAGCTTCTTTGTACTGCCGCTGCTCGGCGGGATGTTCGACAAGGCCAAGGTCGATTTCGCCGGTGGGCCCGAGGCGTTCGCGCAACTTGCCGGCGCTGCCAAGCTGGCGGTGGAGGATGCCGCAGCGTCGGTATCGTTCCAGCGGCTGGCGATCCTGCCGGTCGTGCTGCTCGCGGTGTTCGGCTTCATCTGGCTGCGCGAGCGTGGCAAGTCGCGCGCGGCGCTCGCGGGAGAAGCTGCATGAAGCTTAGCCGGCGATCAATATTGGCGGCCAGTGCCGTGA
>Ga0247823_10005427_pt1 | contig 10148 bp, 9 predicted proteins | sample 13C_PalmiticAcid_2_FD_192426 | JGI IMG/M metagenome (GOLD analysis project Ga0247823, IMG submission 192426) | Soil microbial communities from agricultural site in Penn Yan, New York, United States - 13C_PalmiticAcid_Day30 | ecosystem: Environmental > Terrestrial > Soil > Agricultural land...
TTACGGAGTCTGAAACATCTGAGGAAATCAGTACGTGTTGAATATCGAGCCCTGAACCTACCGCCTCTTCGAAAAGGCGGACGCCCTCGATGAAGATCAGCGACGGGTCTCGGCCGTCGCGAACCGCTCGGGCAAGTTTTAGTTTAGTATTGTCGCGGCTCGTTATTACTTCGGTTTCGTTCATTTGGCTCTGCAAATTCTACATCCTGGAGATCGAGATATGAAACACCGCATCCTGAGTGCCTTGCTGTCCGTCTTATTTCTTTCGATGATCAGCGTCGGCCAAAACGCAGGCCCGGAACAAGGCCGGCAATCCGCTCCCCGCTCGTCGGACCCGATCGAAAATATTTCCAACGACGTGGCCCGAACGGCGCGGGCCGTGGAATCGCTCAGCCGGACCTGGACGGAGTTTACCAAGACATTCTCGACAAATCAGGGACTGCAATTGGACGATCGCCAACGAAGCTTAATCCTGGCTCTGGAGGTCCTAAACCGGTTCGAAACCAGTCTCGCGAATATGCAAAAACTTCGGTTTGACCTGACCGAACGCCAGACAACCGCCGGGACGCGAATCGCCCAACTGAGCGATGACCTTCTCCCTGAAAGTATAGATCGATGGATCTCGACTCGCGGCACGACCGATGCCGAAGGCCTTCGAAATATTCGCCGTCAGACACTGACTAAACAGTATCGTGAATGGCAAACACTCATGCTCCAGATCACAAAAGAACTCGACAAGACGCTCGATGATATCCAGCGGACTGAAATACAGGTCAGGAATCTTCGCTCCCGTGTTTTTAGCGAAGCGACAAGACAGCTCGGTGATTTTTAACAATCTTGCAAACCGGCCGTTTCTCGGTAAACTAAATCTCGATGAAACCTGAGACTCGGCCGATGAGCAAGTTGGAACTGCTAAAAGACAGATCGAAACGCGCCGAGGAAGGCGGCGGACCGGCTCGCGTTGAAAAGCAGAAAGCGAGCGGCAAGATGACCGCACGCGAACGTATCGAGTTCTTTCTGGACGAAGGGTCGTTCGAAGAGTTCGATAAGTTTGTCGTACACCGGTCGACTGACTTTGGTCTGGACAAGCAGAAATATCTCGGCGATGGTGTCGTTACCGGCCATGGACTAGTCGACGGCCGGGAGGTATTCGTCTTTGCTCAGGACTTCACGGTCTTTGGCGGGTCCCTATCTGAAACCTTCGCAGCGAAGATCTGTAAGGTAATGGACCTCGCGATGAAGGTCGGTGCACCCGTTATCGGACTCAATGATTCCGGCGGGGCTCGCATTCAGGAAGGGGTCGTTTCGCTCGGCGGTTACGCCGACATCTTTCTACGAAACACGCTGGCAAGCGGTGTAATCCCACAGATCTCATGCATTATGGGCCCGTGTGCCGGCGGAGCGGTCTATTCGCCTGCGATCACGGACTTCAACGTGATGGTGAAGGACACGTCGTATATGTTCATCACCGGTCCGGACGTGATCAAGACCGTTACGCACGAGGATGTGACGAAGGACGATCTCGGCGGAGCAATGACGCATAACGCTAAGTCAGGCGTAGCCCACTTCGCGGCAGATTCCGACGAGCATGCTCTGCGGATCACGCGCGAACTGCTCTCGTTCATGCCGTCGAACAATATGGACGACCCGCCGTTCGTTGCGACGAGCGACCCTTCAAATCGAACAGATGAGAAGTTAAATTCGGCAGTTCCGGAATCATCAAACCAACCCTACGACATCCGCGACATCATTCATCCGGTGGTCGATGACAGCTACTTCTTCGAGGTTCAGGAGCATTTCGCTCCGAATATCGTGGTAGGCTTCGCACGACTTGGTGGCCAGTCCGTCGGCATCGTCGCGAACCAGCCGGCGTTTCTCGCCGGCGTTCTGGACATCGATGCCTCCGTAAAGGCCGCGAGGTTCGTACGCTTTTGCGACTGTTTTAATATTCCGCTCATCACGTTCGAAGACGTCCCGGGGTTTCTGCCGGGCGTGAATCAGGAACACTTCGGGATCATCAGGCACGGTGCAAAACTGCTTTACGCTTTCGCGGAGGCAACCGTTCCGAAGATCACGGTGATCACCCGCAAGGCATACGGCGGTGCCTACTGCGTGATGGCATCGAAACATATCCGAACGGACATCAACTTTGCGTATCCGACAGCCGAGATCGCTGTGATGGGGGCCGAAGGAGCTGTCGGCGTTCTCTACAAGAAAGAGTTGCTCGATACCACGAATCCGGAGGAGACTCGAAAACGGATAGTAGACGAGTTCAACGAGAAGTTTGCGAACCCATATGTTGCCGCCGAACGCGGATTTATCGATGAGGTTATTGAACCTTCTCAGACGCGGCCAAAGCTCATTCGCGCTCTTTCGCTGCTGAAGAATAAGCGAGACTCGAATCCGCCAAAGAAGCACGGCAATATTCCGCTCTAGATTTCACTTTAAGGGTCGTATAGTGACCCTTAAAGTTTTTGTTCACTTCAAGAAATTTCTTTAGAGATCACTTCAACCTGTCGATGAGTTCCCTTTCCTCAATAAGACCGACCGTGGCTGAGATCAGTCTCGATAACCTTGCGTTCAATTTCCACTCCGTCAGGGAATTTGTCGGCGAGGCCGTGCAGTTCATGGCGGTCGTCAAGGCGGACGCATACGGACACGGAGCGGATCAGTGTGCAGCGAGGCTTGAATCCGAGGGTGCCGACTGGTTCGCCGTCGCTACGCTCGAGGAAGGTGCTGAACTCCGCGAAGCACGAATCGCTAAACCGATCCTTGTACTTGGTGGATTTTGGCCTGGGCAGGAGACCGCTCTGCTCAACTTTGACCTGACCCCGATCATCTTTCGTCTCGATCAGGCTCGTTCGATCGCCGAAGTTGCGGGACGACAGGGGGCTACGGCGAAAGTTCATGTAAAGATCGACACGGGAATGGGCCGTGTCGGGGTTCCGCTTGACGATGTGTCCGCGTTTGCCGTGGAGCTTTCTGCTATCGAGAACCTGGAAGTCGAAGGCCTGATGACCCACTTTGCAGTTGCTGACGACCTTGATGCGACGGACTTTACAAACCACCAGATCACCGCGTTCGAGACGGCGGTCGAGATGTTCCTCGCTCATGGCCATCGACCTAAATACATCGACATGGCCAATTCGCCGGGTGCCGTAGTTCATCCACTGTCGAGGGCAAAGATGGTGAGGATCGGCGGATTGCTATATGGCTTGGGCGGCGACGTACTTCCCGGCGGCGTTCCGCATCCGGACCTGAAGCCGGTCATGTCGATAAGGTCGAAGATCGCCCAGGTAAAGATATTGAAGGCGGGCGACACGGTTGGATACGGCCGAACATGGGTCGCAAAGCGTGATTCCGTTGTCGCAACGGTCCCGATCGGTTACCACGACGGCCTTCCCCGCTCACTCTCGAACAAAGGCCATTTTCTGATAAAAGAAACTCGGGCTCCCATTATCGGACGTGTTTCGATGGACTGGACAACGGTCGATGTGACCGGCATCCCGAATGCTGCGGTTGGTGATGATGTTACGATAATTGGGGCAGAGGGCGAGGAGACGATCCACGCCGAAGACATTGCAACGATCGCTGACACTATTTCCTACGAGATCACATGCGGGATCAGCCCACGAATTCCCCGACAATACTGACATTATGAACTATCCCCTGAAACTTTCTTTCAAACTGATCGCCCTGGCCAGCCAGATCTATATCCGCGACGCGAAAGGACAATTGATCGGCTACGTGAAGCAGAAACTGCTGAAACTAAAGGAAGACATCAACGTCTTCGCCGATGAGCAGCAGACGCAGCATCTGTACAACATCAAGGCAGACCGTGTGATCGACTTCTCGGCTAAGTACAACTTCACGGACTATCGCGGATCACATATAGGTTCGATCAAACGAAAAGGGATGCGGTCGATCCTCAAAGCGCATTACGAGATCTGCGAGCCGAGCGGTGCCATGACGATGGAGATCCACGAGGAAAACGCCTGGATCAAGGTGGTCGATTCGCTCGTTGGTGAGTTGCCGATCATTGGAATGTTCACCGGATACTTTTTCAATCCGGCGTACCTCATCAGCCGTGGCGGAACTCACCTTGCACGGCTCCAGAAACAACCGGCGTTCTTCGAAGGCGTGTTCCAACTTGAGAAGCTCACCGAGATGTCGGAAGAAGACGAGGCTCTCGTACTGCTAAGCTTCCTTACAATGACACTACTGGAGCGTGCGAGAGGTTAGCTAGTTTTTAGCGTGGCGATATCAGGGATCATCGGCTTCGATTGGAAACGGTTCCTTTGGGGGCTGTATAAAAAAACCATCGACACCGACATATTCAGTCGGGCGGCCCAAGTAGCGTTCTATTTCTCGTTTTCCCTCTTTCCGCTTCTGTTTTTCCTCGTTAGCCTTTTCGGTATCGTGCTGGAAACAACCGACGGTCTGAAGGCCGAACTGTTCACATACATTCGCCAGATAATGCCTTGGACGGCCTTCGAACTTGTACGCAAGACTGTCGAAGAGATCATCGAATCGAGTTCCAGCGGCAAACTCACGATCGGGCTTGCTATCACACTTTGGTCCTCGTCCGCCGGAATCGACAGTATCCGCAGCGCTCTAAACGCCGTATACGAGCTCCGCGAAACTCGGTGGTGGGTAAAGACGAAAGCGCAATCTCTGGCGATCACGCTCCTGCTCATTCTTCTCGTCGCCGTTGTACTGGGGATCGTTTTCTATGGCTGGCAAGCCGCCCAGGTTGCTCTCGCCTATATTGGACTGCAGGTAACATCGCCGCTTGTTCTCGTTTCCATACAATGGTTGTCGATATTGGTGGTAATGCTTTTCGCCTGTGAAGTCATCTACAACCTCTTGCCGAATTTCAAGAAGTACCGGTGGGATTGGGTCACTCCAGGCTCGATCGTCGCAATACTTCTATGGCTGCTGCTTACCCGCGGATTTCGCTTGTACCTTGAATATTTCAACAGCTATAACAAGGCCTATGGATCACTCGGTGCGGTCATTATCCTCATGTTATGGCTCTATCTAACGGCTATCGTTGTGATGATCGGCGGGGTGATCAACGCTGTGCTGCGAGAAATGCGAGACGAACGCGAGGCGGCTCTTGAAGACGTTGCTGTCGAAGAAACTGACGACGACCCGTACGATACTATTCACTGATCCTTCCCGGTTTTGCGCCTGAGAACGGCATCAGCGATACTTGTTATTGGCCCATCCTAATCTATGTCTTTAATGCTTCAGGAAATCTCCGAACAGCCAGAAGTGCTGGAACAGACAATTGCAGCCGAGCGCGAAAAGCTCGTCAAGATCGGCGATTATCTCCGCCAAAAGGATATCGACCTGATCGTACTGGTCGCCCGCGGCAGTTCGGATAATGCATCCCTCTTTGGACGGTACTTGCTGGAAGTTACAACCGGCATTCCGGTATCGCTCGCGGCCCCCTCTGTCTACACCCTTTACAACGCAAAAATGCGGTTGAAGCGGGCTGTCGTTATCGGCGTTTCGCAGTCGGGCGAAGGCGACGACATTAACCATGTCCTGGAGAGTGCGAAAGATAATGGAGCCTTCACGCTGGGCATCACGAACGAAGCTGAGTCGACAATGGCGAAGCTTGCGGACGAAACACTGCTGATCCACGCGGGACGTGAGAAGTCCGTAGCGGCTACGAAGACCTACACCGGGCAGATGCTGCATTTCTATCTGCTCTCATCGGTAATTGGTGATAAACGGATTGATTATCATAAGATACCTGACTTTACCTCGAAATCACTTGAACTTAAAGAATCAGTTGAAGAAATAGCGCAGAGGTATGCGTTCATGGAGAATTGCGTCGTCGTCGGGCGCGGAATGAACTACGGGAACTCGTACGAACTCGCCCTAAAACTGATGGAGACGTGCTATGTTGTCGCCGAGCGCTTCTCCTCAGCAGATTTCTTTCACGGTCCGCTCGCGATCGTTGAACGACGATTCCCCGTGGTCCTTTTTGCTCCGACGGGCGTTACGAAAAAGAGCAACATCGAGCTGCTGCACCGGCTCAAAGAACTTAACGCTGATTCCCTTTCGATCACAAACGACGACGAGATCGCAGACCTTTCGTCCTTGAGCATTAGAATGCCGGCCGAACTTGACGAGTTCCTGTCGCCGATCCCGTTCATCGTTCCGGCCCAGCTGTTCGCGGCATATCTTGCAGAAGCGAAGGGGCTAGATCCCGACGCTCCGCGATCGTTAGCTAAGGTGACCAAGACCCTTTGATGTCCCCGGCCTTGGAAACAGATGGATCCGGCTATTTTGTCAGGTTGGCAAAGGGTGGCTTCCTTGTCTACGTAGTTGCCCTTCCCCTCGTACAACTTTTCAGTTTTAGGATCGGCGGATTGCAGGTCTTGTTCGCTGATCTGCTGTTTCTGGGCACGACTATTCTTTGGCTACCCGCGATCGCGTTAGGGCAAGCGAAATTTCGTTGGTCCAGGCTATATCTTTTCGTGGGTCTTTTCGTTGCCGCAATGGCACTCTCGGCCGTATTTTCGACGAACCCGCGGTTAAGTGGGATCAAGCTACTCGGCGTTTGCTACTTAGCCACGGTCGCGGTACTTACATTCAATCTTTGCTGCGAGCCCGGCTTTGTTCGAAAGGTCCTGACCGCATTTGTGGTCGGGCTAGTCTTGACCGCGGTCGGCGTAGTCGCTGCCGTATTTGGATACTATTCCGATTGGGAAATTACTCGGCCGCTTCTTTCACATATCGGGAGCCTTCCCGCAGGCAACTATCCACGCGTTCGATCATTTTTCGAAAACGCAAACATGGCGTGCAATTTCCTGAATGTCGCACTCACCGCGGCGCTCGCAATGCTTGGGACCGGAAGACTCACCTATCCCATTGGCATTGGAATCGCCGCGGCGGGATACCTCGCGGCACTGTTCACGATCTCTCCCGGCCTCGGCGGGATATGCCTTTCAGTTGGCGTTTTTGTTTGGGGGATCGGAAGGATCAAACGTTCGACCGCTGCAAACGCCGTCCTCGTTGGTTCGATCGCTCTCGCGATCATATTCCTGGTTTCCACCATCGTATCGCCGGCGTGGCTTCTTAACTCCGGTTCGCAGAACGAACCGAAATACTCTGTTCGGGTTATGGTATGGATGGACGCGATAAAACGAGCCGGAGAATATCCGGTTCTTGGTCGTGGAACGGGGACGAACGCCGCCGACCTGTCTTACGTAACCGTATCAGGCCAGCCGCAGTACCTGACCGATGCTCACAATGCATGGCTGAATATTCTCGGCCAATCAGGACTCGTCGGACTTGTCGCATTCACTCTGCTTTGCTGGTATTTGTGGTCGATAAGCAGATTTCGCTTCGATTTGCTGAGTAAGGACAACGTCCTTTTGCTAGCTCTTTCGACCGGCCTTCTCGGCTCATTCTTCTATCAGAATATAGCCGGTTCCTTTGAGGATGCACGGCATCTTTGGGTATGGATCGGTATTATTGCGGCAGTTCACCGACAGGTATCGTCTTCCTCAGCCTCCGCGGCCTTCCCTGGATCAAAGTCACAATTGCCCTGAAGCCATCGTGCCAGCGGATCTTCTTCCCTTCCGACTTGGATCGAGGATTGTATGTGATCGGAACTTCCAGGATTGAATAGCCGTTTTTCACGATCTGACAAGTGATCTCCGGTTCAATATCGAAACGATCACATGTAAGTTCCAAACGATCCGCAACCTCGCGAGTGAACACCTTGTACGCCGTCTCCATATCGGTCAGCTCGGTACCAAGGAGCGTATTAGCCAACCTTGTCAATGCCTGGTTAGCCAGCCGCCGCAGGATCGGGATCCCATTCGAGCTCAAGAACCGGGAGCCAAAGACGACAGCGGTTCTGCCTTGAATCAGCGGATCAAGGAGGCGGTGATACTCGCCGGGATCTAGTTCGAGGTCCGCGTCCTGTATCAGTATGAAATCTCCAGTCGACCTAGCAATTCCGAGTCGGACAGCGTATCCCTTACCGACATTTCGATCGCTCACATGAATTTCTTTGACCTTATGTCTAACCGAAGCGAGATTCTCGACCGTCGCATCCGTTGACCCGTCGTCGACCACGATGATCTCCATGTCGATGGAAATATCGGTACTCGATACACGGTTAATGACCTCGGCTATGGTCGCTTGCTCATTGTAGACGGGAATGATGATGGACAGGAGTTGGCGAGGAGCCATAGATTTCACGACTCCCCTTCGTCAAAACTCGGAGGCAGCTCTCAGCAATGCCTCACGCATTTCGCCCGCGGTTCGCCATCTGAGCTCTACCTGCTTTGCAAGCGCGGTCTCGATGACCGCTGACACTTTGAGCGGAACGTCCGGCATCCGTTTGGAAATCGGGATGATGGGTTTTTCGAAGATCGCTTTGACTGTTTCGGAGATACCGGCATTAGGCGAGATGTCTAGAGCGTGTGCTCCGGTAAGCAGGCTGTAGGCAGTCATCCCGATCCCATAGATATCTGCAGGTGGGCGAACTTCTTTAAAGTCTCGGACCTGTTCGGGCGGCATATAGGCGATCGTGCCAGCTACATCGCCAACCATCGTGACGCCGCTCATACCGGTTTGCTTGTAGCTCTTCGACAGGCCGAAGTCCGTCAGCTTCGACACAAAATTCGGGAAATTACCATCGACAAGGATGTTCTGTTCCTTGATGTCACGGTGAACAAATCCCAAGCTGTGTGCAAAATCGAGGGCCGCCAGCGTTTGTTCGATGACTTTAACGACTTGCTGATACGGCAGCTTGCCACCACGCTGTTTTGCGAGGCGTGCAGCATCCATTCCCGCAACATATTCCGTCACCAGATATACGATCCCGTTATGCGTACCGTGCTCGATGTAGCTGACTATGTTCGGATGCTGTAGCGAAGACGCTACTTCGATCTCACGCAGAAATCGCTTAAGCGATTGTTCGCTAACGGCAACTTCCGGGAGCAAAGTCTTGATCGCGACCAGCTTGCCGTCGGCCACAGCACGAGCCAGCATAACGCTGCCCATTCCACCCTGTCCGAGCACCTTGATCATCTGGTAGTTCGGAATCGGCTGCGGATTCTTCTTTAACTGTTCGCGGCAATTCTCACAGAGGAACGAAAGCTTGGCATCGGGACGCGAGGCCTCAGCTTGAGCGGGCAGCCCGCAATTTATACATGCGATCGTGATGAGCGACGGCTCAGTCTTCTCGGAAAGCCGGTGTCCATCGGGAACCTGGCTATCGAGATCACCGATGACCTGAACTTCTAGTACGGTCTCGCCGCCCTGGATCCGGTCTCCATGCTTGAGATATGTTGATTCGACGCGGAGGCCGTTAACAAAGGTTCCGTTCGTAGAACCGAGGTCGCGAAGGAATGCCTGCGGCGGTGCAATTTCGACTATGCAGTGATGGCGTGAAAAAAAACGGTCGTGCGGAAGACAAAAATGCGAGTCCTCGCTTCGGCCGATCATAAATGTGTCGTGTTGGTCGAATGTGAAGGCACGCCCCGTTTGCGGACCCGCCACGACATTTAAGGTTACACGCATGAGAAACTGAAAGCTGAGAACGACATCCCGAGTATCACCGCGGACTGATGATCAGTGCTGCTCCGTACAACAGTATAAACAATACCATGCCGACTAGGTAAAGCCCGCCGAGAACGATGCCTCCGATCGCCAATCCCTTGCCACCGTACCGAGTCGGATCGTTCTTATTCTGGAACAGTGCGACCGCACCCAGGATCATTGCTGCGGGGCCGAGAAGCATTCCCGTGTAACAGCACCAGCCAATGGTTATGCTGCAGGCACCGAGAACGAGTGAGAGAATACCAAGGACCTGATTCGGAGAGGTGTACGCGGCGTACTGAACCGGCATGTGGCCCGGTGGAGTCACGATCTGCGGTTGCCCTTCCCAAACAGCCGGCGGTGACGAATTCGCCCAACCCACCGGGTTCGTATCCCTCGGGCTGTTCATCATCAGCGTCGGAGGCGAATCGTCTCCGGCAAATTTTGTAGGCGGCGGTTCGTCGAGGAATGGCCGAGATTCTTCCTGCTGGTACATCAGCAGTTCGCCATCATTCAGGCAGAAATTGAGATTCTGATCGGCGAATGTCTGGCCGCATTTTGGACATCGCTTATTC
>Ga0247823_10005428_pt1 | contig 10147 bp, 18 predicted proteins | sample 13C_PalmiticAcid_2_FD_192426 | JGI IMG/M metagenome (GOLD analysis project Ga0247823, IMG submission 192426) | Soil microbial communities from agricultural site in Penn Yan, New York, United States - 13C_PalmiticAcid_Day30 | ecosystem: Environmental > Terrestrial > Soil > Agricultural land...
CTCGGCAAGGTGTACTTCGACCAGACCCACGGGCAGTGGGTCGGTGAGTACGAGTTCACGGTCAGCGGCGAGGTGCAACGTCGGACCGAATGGTTCGACACCGAGACGCAGGCCAAGGTCTTCGTGCAGACGGGGGTGGCGTTGCCCAACGAGCCGCCCTGCTGAGCCGCATAGCGTGACACAATAGGTTTCTGGAAACCGGGGCCGGTCGTGAGAGACTGACCGCCCCATCACAAGACAGGAGAACGACATGGCGTTCAACACGGACCTCAACTCCGTCACAGCCGACGACATCGAGAGCCATCTCTCGATCATCGAGAACAACGGCGGTCTCGGTGCGTTCGAGACCGACGAGGACGACCTGACCGAGCGCTGGTTGTTCCAGCGATTCGACGGCGCCGACAAGATCGGCACGTGCAAGGGCAAGACGGCCGCCCACAAGGGAATCCACAAGAAGGCGGCGCAGTGCAAGTCCTTCACGCCCGACCCCGGCAACATGTACATGTCCCGTGCCGGTATCGGAAACTCCGATACCGATGTGGAGACGGTCGTGTCATGGCTGACCGCGCCACGCAACGTCGTCGGTGGTGTGCTGCTGCTCGGTGAGCCGGGCACCGGCAAGACCGCACTGGTCGAGGCGGCTGCCACCCACGCCGAGGTCGGGTTGACCACCCACCTGTGCACCCCCGACGACACCCGCGAGTCGCTGTTCCTGCGCTTCGTCGGTGAGGGCAACGGCGAGAACGGCACGCCGTTCGTCAAGGGCACGCTGCCCGCCGCCGTCGAGCGGGGCGACTGGTTCTACGGGGATGAGTGGATGCTGCTGGTCGACGGTGTCAAGCCGATCTTCTACGAACTGTCCGACGGACGACGGTTCCTGTCGGGTGGCAACGTGGACGGCTCGGCGCTGGAGGTCCACCCGAACTTCCGCCTGATCATCTCGTCCAACCCGCTGGTCCGTGGTGCCTCGCTGCCCGAGCCGGTGGCTTCGCGGTTCGCCTCGACCACGCTGACCATCGAGACCAGCGAGTCGCTGCTGCACGACCTTGGCATCGATGACTCCATCATCGCTGCGTGGAAGCACCTCGGGCAGCAGGGGCTGTGGCGTCCGCAGATCCGGGAGTTGCGCCTCGCCAACTACTGGTTGGACCTGTCGCCCGCTCAGGCGGCCAGCGCCCTGATCCCCGAGCACTGCCCCGAGTCGCAGCGCCGAGCGGTGCGTGACGCCGTGGTGTCCCACCTCGGTGGGTACCTGCGCGAAGACGGCCGACTGGTGGTGTCGTGATGGAGCAGACCAGCGGGGACTACTTGGTGTTCCAGAGCCTGCGATATGACGGCGTGTGGTACGACCGTCTGTCCTCCCAGTGGAACACCGAGCAGTATGTGCGTAAGGTGTACGAGTTGTCGGCCGGGGAGAAAGATGTGATGTCCCGGCTGATCCGGCGAACGGTCAAGGTCATCGAGACAGAGACGGTGGTGTCGTGATGAACGAACGAAGCCCCATGGGGTACATCGAGTTCGCGTGGATCCATTGTCTGTTCTGTACCGGGTACCACTACCACCGGAGCGCTTTGGACACGGCGAGGGAACGGAACCAGAAAGCCGGTAGCAAGATCTACAAGGTGATCGCCTGGGACAGTCACTTCCGCGTGGTCAAGGCGGTGTCGTGATGGCTGACTACGGGAAGTTCTCCCTGTCCGCTCCGTTCGCTGCCCTGCTGGCCGAGTTCATCTTCGAGCAGGATGGTGAGGACACCGTCGTCGTTCACGATGCATGCAGCGACGTGGTGTTCGACGACGTTCTCGACGAGAGCCTGACCGATCTGGTGAGGGCTGCCATCGACCACAACTGCGACACCTGACATCGGTTTCCAGAAACACGAAAGGAGAGTCATGACCAAGCCCGTGAACATCAGCGGTGACGCGCACCGCGACCTCGCCAACCTGATCCGCAAGTGGTCCGGTTGGCCCGGCGCAGCGCTCGTCTTCGGCGAGCCGATACCGGAGGTCTCGCCGTACGCCATGACCGAGCAAGACGAACAGCGTTTCACGATCAACGCCAACATGTTGGTGCTCAACCCGAACCGGGTACTGCGCACCATCACCCCGTTCCGCCTACGCCAAGAGGCGGTGCTGACCGGGGTCATGCTGCACGAGGCGGCGCACGCCCGGTTCAGCCGGTGGCGTCCGACGAAGCCCGGTCAGACGTGGACCCACGATGACACGGGTGAGCCGGTCACCAAAGCGGAGGCATCACTGGCCTGCCTCATGGAAGAGGCCCGCATCGAGGGACTGATGGCGCTGAAGTCCGAGGAGTTCGGGGCCGATGGTCTGGACTGGACCATTCGTGCATCCGCCGCTGCCCTCTTGCCGATGACGAGCGAGGCGCTGGCCGGTGCGACGATCATGGACCTGATCAAGTCATGGGCACTGCGTGCCGGACGACAGATCGCACTGACCCACACTGTCCACCTGACGCAGCGCACGTGGGTGAACGACTTCAACGCCCTGCTTCAGCGGTCGCTCGTCGACCACTGCCGGGAGGTCTCAGGCCGGGAGGTCGACGGGATCACGGCGACCCAGAAGTTGATCGAGATGGTCAAGTGGGACGGCAAGGACACCGGACTCAGCGACGATCCAGCACCGGACAACACAGAATCATGGATGGTGGACATGGCCCGCGACGTGCTGGCCCTGCTCTACCCCGACGGCGGTGCGCCTGAGGCGGGCGGTGGATGCGCCATGCCGTCCCAGATTCAAGGGCAGAGCGGCGCCGAGGGCGACGATCAGGGCTCGGGCGGGGGATCGGACCCCTCCGAGGATGACAGCCCCGGAGACGGCGAATCTGAGAGTGGTATCGGAGCCTCCGATACCGACGACGAGGGCTCCGGTAAGGGGGAGGAACCTTGGTGGGCACAGGACCTGCGTCATGTCGAGAACGAGGGCTCCGAGCAGTGCAGGTTCGAGAGCAAGGAGAAGCAGGGCGAGACACCGCCCAAGCCCTCGATGATCAAGTCCGCTGGCGGTGGTGATGGCGGTGCGATGGGCGGGTGGCGTGAGCCCGACAAGGATGAGCGCGGTGTGGCTGCGAATGCGGAGAAGTTCCTACGCGACCTGATCAACCCGTCCGAGTCGAGCACGGTGACGGTCACCGACCAGCCTTCGGCCACGGTCGATGGTGCCGCGCTGTCGGCATGGCGGGCGGCAGGGGCACGGACAGACCCGAAGTTCTTCCGTCGCACCCGCCGTGAGGTCGAGCCCACTCCGCCCGTGAAGATCGCTGTCCTCGTGGACGTGTCGTCCTCGATGAGTGCTCTCCAGAAGCCGAGCGCGCTCCTGTCATGGGCGCTGGCCTCGGCTGCGTTGGACCTGCGCAACTTCGCCGGGCGCGGCGCTCAGGTGTCGTCGTGCTTGATCCACTGGGGCACTGCCGTCGAGGTGGTGCAGGGTGTGGGCGGAACACTGCCCGGCATTCGTGAGGTCCCCTGCAATCAGGGCACCCGAGCCATGGACCGGGCGCTGGCGCTGGTGGAGGAGCAGATCCCTGACTTCTTCACCGTACCGAGCAAGCCGGAGAACCGCCTGCTGGTGCAGTTCACCGACTGGGAGTTGTACGGAAGCCTGTCTCAGACCACCCAGTACGTGAGTCGTGCGCTGGAGGCTGGCGTCACGATGCTCACGGTCGCGCCGCCGTCAGGACTGGGCCGCTCGTCGAGGTTGGCCACGATCCTGCGCGAATGCCCCATCCAGCGAGGGCACAACACCGTCATCAACTACAGCGACAGCGAGCCCCACGCCGTGTGGGACGAGGCCGCCCGGATGCTGCGCTGAGCGGGGATGACGTTTCCAGAAACCACGAGAGGAGAAGACCATGCCCAATCCGAATGACCCCGAACAGGCTGAGTGCCGTCGGTGCTACGACACCGGGCACCCACCCGGTTCTGACCGGCTGTGCCAGTGCGTCAGCGGCGGAGAACCCAGCGCCCCGCCACTGCTTCAGGAGGTGTGGTACCGATGAGCATCATTCAGTTCAAGTACTTCCATCTGGACGTGGGCTACCCGGTTCGATATCGGAGGTTCAGGTTCCTCCACAACAGGCGTGCCTCGTCGGTCTACATCCAGATCCTCTGGGTCGAGATCGGGGTGTGGTACCGATGAGGACCTCGTTCGTTGATGGGTGGGCCATCACCCTGCCCTTGATCATCATCGCGCTGGCGTGGCTGTGGGCATGGGTGCTCAGTCCCAACGACACCGACTGTGAGGAGGACCAATGAGCAGGGGCAAACCGGTCTACTCGGACGGCAGGGTGCACGTGATGCGTGCCAAGTGCGACACGTGCATCTTCCGGCCGGGCAACAAGATGAACCTGAACACCGGACGAGTCAAGCAGATGGTCGAGGACTCGATTGCGGAGGGTGGTGGGATCACCTGTCACAAGACCATCTACGGGGGCAACAATCAAGAGGCCACGTGCCATGGGTTCTTTGACTCCTACGCCGACAGGGTGCCCGCACTCCGACTGGCCGAGGCATACGACATGGTCGAGTACATCGACCTGACTGAACCCGCCAACTTCGAGGAGGATCTGTGAGCACCAAGGCAACAGAGGCGGCAGGGCTGCGCTCCTTGCTGCACAGGCTGACCACCTTCAAGGTCACGAATTGGGTGAGCGGGAGCTCGGCCAGTGAGGGGGGTACAAGCCGTGACGACAGGGTCGAAACCGATCTGGACAAGGCTGATGTGGCATCCAGCCTGCGACCTGACGGGCGGCATGCGGTGGTGCTGGACATCGACCACCCGGCATGGCTGGTGAGGTCGACCACGCCCGGTCACTACCACCTGTACATCGATGTGCCGGAGGGGATCCCCAACAACCAGTACATGGACCTGCTCAACACCCTCGCCGCCTGCGGGGTGATCGAGGTCGGATACGCCAACGCAAGCAGGCAGCGAGGGCACAGCGACGTGCGCCTGCCGTGGGTGAAGAAGCCTGCTCAGATTGGATTCGATCAGATCGGACTCGACCCGACAACGGAGTGGGCCGACAAGATTGACGCCGCTGCGAGGGCTAAGTGGAACGAGACACTACCAAGTCTGGCTGCGTCTGATCCGACCTTCGAGTGGCTGAAGCGAGACCTCTGATGGGCAAGCCGGGACCGGAGACCCGTCTGGTGGCAGCGATGCGCAAGGCGGGCAAGGAGAAGTACGGTGAGCGACTGGTCACCATCAAGTACCACGGCAGCCCCTACTCCGAGGCGGGGGTGAGCGACCTGTTGAACTGCCTTGACGGTGTGTTCATCGCTGTCGAGGCCAAGGCGGGCACCGGGCACAAGGTCACGATGAAGCAGCAGGCGTTCCTCGACCGGGTCGAGGCAGCCGGTGGTATCGCGGCTGTGTGCTGGTCAGTGGAACAGTTCATGGCCGTCCTCGCCGCAGCGGAAGCGCGTATCGGATAGTCCGATACCGTATAACAAACCTTGACGTCTGTGGTACGATCAGACCGTGACCCGACACAGGGGCGAGCCACTCGCACCTCGGCAGGGGCGACCCCACCGGCTGTGGGGCGCTAGCCGGGAAGGCGGGGCACTGCACCGATGTCTAGGTCACGGTCTGCCCCACCCAGATCGGGTACAAGATAGGAGAGAAAGAGATGGCAAAGAGCAGGGGGATGTACCCCGATGCTGACCCGACTGCACCGGGTGGGATGAGTCAGCAGGCGCTCGTTGACGAACTGCTCGACAGCCACGGCTGGTCCGAGGATGACGTGCAGCCGTGGCGAAAGCCCAAGGGCTGGAACCTGCGGGCATGGAACGAGATGATCGATGCGGTCTGCCGTGAGAGGCTGGCCCGAGAGAAGGAGAGCAAGGTGGAAGCACAGCCGATCTTCATCGGGATGCCCGACACCCGGGACTACATCTTCGATGGACACGCTGGTGCCGGACCGTCCGGTGCTGAGCGATGGATGAACTGCACCGAGTCACTGGGTGCGGCTCGGGCGTTTCTGGAAACGCTCACCCCCAACCAGCAGAAGGCGTACGCGCAAGGCAGTGAGGCCGCAAGGCAGGGCACGACTGCCCACGCTGCGGCCGAGGCCGAGGTCCTGTTCCTGCTGGGTGAGATCACGCAGGAGGAGCGCGACTCGACCCTGATGGAACTGGCCATCAACCCGGTCAACGAGTCCGAGGCCTACGACGCCGACATGGCCGAGCACGTCTCGGTCTACGTCGACCTCATCTCGCAGTACCTCGACGAGGACGATCGCAAGGTGTTGGTCGAGCAGCGAGTCGAGGCCGTGATCCCGCTGACTTTCAAACTCCCCGACGGCAGCGACTACTACATCGTCAAGGGCAATGGCGACTGCATCATTCTGCCGAGCGCATCCGAGCCGACGCTGACGGTCGTCGACTACAAGCACGGCGAAGGTCTGGACGTGAGCGTCGATGGCAACCCGCAGGTCCGCGTCTACGGGCTCGGCGGACTGGACCTGCTGACCGACGCCGATGGCAACCTCACCGCCGACATCCACGAGATCGAGTACGTGATCGTGCAGCCCCGGCTCGGCGGCATCAAGGTGTGGAAGGAGAGCGTCGACGACCTGCTCGACTGGCGCGACGACGTGCTGTCCCCGGCCCTGACCGCTGCGCTGACCGGCGAGGGTGCGACCTTCGCGCCCAGCGATGAGACCTGCCACTGGTGTCCCGCTCGTGGCGGGTGCGCCGCGCTGGCCGAGCAGCGGATGGCCGCAGCGCGGGAGTTGTTCGACGTGATCACCGAGGCCGAGTACGAGAACGGCGTCGGTTCGTTTCCGGAAACCGGCTCGCTCACCGATGCCCGTCTCGGTTCCCTGCTGGGCCAGATCAAAGGGATCATCGGGATCTACGAGGACCTGAAGGACGAGGCACAGCGCCGCCTGCACCGTGGCGGTGAGGTGCCCGGGTTCCACCTCGTGAACTACCAGCCGCCTCGGGTGTGGAAGGAGAAGGCAGCCGAGCGCCTGCCGAACTCCGGTGCCACCTCGATTCTGTGGACCGAGCCGAAGTTGCTCTCTCCGACGCAGGCTCTCGGTGTGCTGAAGGCCGAGAAGATCGAGGACACCAGTGTGGTCGAGAACCTGATCGACAAGCCCGCCGTTCGTCCGGTGGTGGCACCCGTCACCGACCGGCGCAAGGCTTGGGAGGGCGTACCCCCCGAGCAGATGTTCAAGGTGGAGCAGTGATGTGTGCATGGTGCAGTCAACCGTCTTCGACGGTTGTCGTTGACACCGACAAGACAGAGAAGCCAGCCTGCCAGATGCATACCGAAATGGTGGAGCATCAGGGTGGATACAGAAAGGAAGAAGTGTGAAGATCAACAGTGTTGAGTTTGCGCAGTTGGGGCTCGGGATCCACAACTACCTTGGTGACCCGCGGGCTCGATCCGCACTCAAGAGGGCACTCGACGATATGGGCGTGGAGATCACCGAGGACGACGAGCCCGAGAGCCTCGACTACAGCGCGCTGGCGCAGTCCGTCGAGCAGATGAAGGAGGTTGTCATGGCCCTGACCGCTGGCATGGAGGCGAACGGATTCACCCCGCGTGAGGCTCGGGCGCTGGTCGCTGGCCTGATCTCCATGCACAACAAGGAGAAGGGGGAGGAGGACTCATGAGCAACGTGATCCGCGAACCCCAGATGTCTGGCTGGTGTGGCACCCCGTCCAACACCAACGGCGTGGACTCTCACACCCGGTGCGCTGGCGGCAACACTGCCAACCCGCGCAAGGAGTTCTCCCCTTGCCCGTGCCCGTGCCACCTCGGCGAGACCTTCGAGTGTGGTGGCTGTGGCAAGGACATCCGCGAGGCACCGGCATGGCCGCTCGATGAGGACGGCGACATGCGCTACACCCACATCGACCCGAAGACAGGTCGAGCGACGGGAGAGGACTGCTACCGATGAGATGGTTCAAGAAGTGGGTGGCTGCGTCGCCCGAACCGACACCACCTGTTGGTGAATGGGTGCCAGACCTGTTCGGTCAGAAGTACGAGATCGAACACCTCGACGGTCTTTCCCACTACGAGGCACTTGTCCCTCCCAAGAGGCACAAGTGCTGGGCACAGACCCGAGGTTGGATCGGCGGCGGTTTCACTCGGATCGAGCGCTGCCCCTGCGGAGCCGTTCGCCTCGGTGGATCAAGCGGCTACTGGGACGAGAGGAACACACGATCATGAAGCGTTTCTGGAAACGCGACCCCGACCGATGCAAGGTCAAGGTCAAGGTCAAGGTCGAGTGGTGCGGTGCGTTCATCGGCAGGCGCTACTGCTCGACACACGGTGTCCGGTGGGATGGCGGAAGCGAGACGCAGTGCCCCGCCAACCCCCCGCACACCGCCACGGTTGAGGCCGAGCCGGGCAAGACCACCTTGCGGCTGACCCGTGATGGTGAGGTGGTCGCCGTCGTAATCCTCACTCGCCTCACGCGCAACCAAGACGGAACCTCGGCTCAATTCGAAGACTACTTCCGTTACATGAGGGAGCGTCGGATCCGATGAAGCCCCGCATCGGTGACTGGTTCAGTCCACCACTCACGGGTCTGAGCGACGTGCCCGTCGAGCGGGACACGGTCGGCGGGATGTCGGTGACCTGCACCTACCCGGACCTGTTCAAGCCCTACGTCTACCGGGGTACGGGCGAGGACCAGTTTCCGGAAACCCCCTATCCGGGAGCCTCCACGTCCCCGAAGAAGACGAAGCGCAAGACACGGCGCCGGACCTACCGGCCACCGGCTCCGAAGCGGCCGGGCCACGGGCTGCGGGTGCGACGTGCCCGTCATCCGAGGTACCGGCTGTACGCACCTCGCCGCAGGCCGGTGTCAGTGTCGCCCGTCTGGATGTTCCGCCCTACGCCTCCACACCGCAAGAAGCCGTGGAAGACGTGGTCCAACCCGCTGTCCCTCGCCGACATCGACGCGTTGCTGGACGACTGATGGAACGTCGAGACAAGAGGGGCAGGCGCATCGGGTGGAACTGGTGGCGCGAGTACAACTGCAACCTCCTGCTCGACGCGGCACTGGTGTGGGAGGCAGAGTGCGAGGCAGTCGCCGTTGGGTATGAGACAGAGATCGCTGAGTACGCCGAAGCCAACCCGCGCCCCAACCTGAAGGACTTCCTGATCCGCAACAAGGGCATGGCGCAGATCGCCATGTGAGAAAGGAGGTAGATGATGGAAGTGATGTGGGGCAGGGAGTTCCCCGAGACGGATCCGGTCGCAGTCCGGTGCGAGATCGTGCTGGTCTCCTACTCGATCTCACCCATTCCGGCCCATGCCTACTGCCACTACTGCAAGACGCGACCGGGCGCAACGAGGGACCACATCGTGCCGCAGTCCAGAGGCGGATCGTCCGCTTGGTGGAACCTCGTGCCGTGCTGCCAGTCGTGCAACGCGAAGAAGGCCGACTCGGGTGGCTGGTGCAACTGCGCATTCTGCGCTCGGGCCAAGATGAACCACATCCCGATCGTGAAGCAGAAGCACGGTGGGCACTACCCGTGACACATCCCATAGTGTGTTACACTAGATACCTAGTGGCCCTCACCCTGATGGGGTAGGGTTTCTGGAAACGCAACACCTCAACAACCTCACCGTCCCAACCGGGACACCTCACAGAGAGAAGGCCATCATGGCTGAGAACAACCGCGTGACCGTGGACATGACCACGGGTATCGGCACCCTGTCCTTCCCCCACCTGTTCGAGTCGACCAAGACGAAGAACGACAAGGGCGAGGACGTGTACGACCTCCAGTTCCTCCTCCCCAAGTCGGACCGCGAGTCGGTCCGTGCCCTCATGGCCGCGATCAAGAAGGTCGGCGAGGCCAAGTGGGGCGCGAACTGGAAGAAGGTCCGCAACCCACTGCGCGACGGTGACAAGGAGAAGGACGAGATCACCGACGACGGCAAGACCAAGGGCGAGAAGTACCCCGAGCGACTGGGGTGCTACTTCATCAACGCCCGGTCCTCGCGCCCGGTCTCCGTCGTCGACCGCTCCCGCACCCCGCTCCTGTCGGCCGACGCCGTCTACGGCGGGTGCAAGGTGAAGATCAACATCTCGCTCTACCCCTACGCCAAGCAGGGCAATCAGGGCATCGGCGTCGGTCTCAACGGCGTGCAGAAGATCTCGG
>Ga0247823_10005429_pt1 | contig 10145 bp, 8 predicted proteins | sample 13C_PalmiticAcid_2_FD_192426 | JGI IMG/M metagenome (GOLD analysis project Ga0247823, IMG submission 192426) | Soil microbial communities from agricultural site in Penn Yan, New York, United States - 13C_PalmiticAcid_Day30 | ecosystem: Environmental > Terrestrial > Soil > Agricultural land...
GGGGAGGGGTTGCCGGGGTTGTGAGAACTGACCAACGTGGGTCTTTCGCGGTGAGCACTTACAAAGTGGTCGGAATGCGGGGTGGGCGGAAGCCGGGGTGTTTGACTTAGATGATGTCGATGGTCTCGACTTGTGCCAGGTTCCGGAACAGGCCCAGGCTGTCGACGTGGATTCCGTTGATGGAAGGGATGAACGTGCCAACTCTCCAGTACCTCCCCGGCTCACCAGGTACCGCCTGAAGAACCAGACCGAAGGCAGCCCTGAACGCGTGCCGTGCGTCTCCGCCATCACCTCCTGGCGCAGACGACCTGGCCCACATCTCGGCACTTCCTAGCAACGCCCATCTGAAGTCCCCGATACCTGGAATCTCTGCCGAGGTTTCCGCGTTGCTCCTGGACCATGTGGCGCGTCCCTTTAGGTCCAGTCGATACACAGTTCCGGGCTCGAAAAAGTCCGGGCCACTCTGAAAATCAGACTGCCACAGAAAGCCACAATGCTTTTCATTCATTGCGATGCTGTCCTCTTTTTGCATGAGCATGCTTGTCGGTTTCAGCACCCAGGTCGTGATGCGAAGGGTGGCCTCCCGGACCTCGCCAAAGGAGTTCGCACCCGCAAAGGACACTTTGGGAGCGACGTCTTGGTACTCGACGTGGACCGTTCGAGACATGAGGTATCCGCAGATAAAGAGGTTCTCGGTCTTGCGGGACTGCAACAGCCGGCTCCAAGATGGGACCAGACCCCCGCGCGCGATGAGGTGGCCCTGGTGTTTATCTTGCGAGGGCAGGTCCCGTTTGAGATGGTAGTTCCACATCAAGTCCCGCACGAGGTCCTTTTCCCAGTGGCCGCAGAGGTAGTCGCTGTTGAGGTGCTGCTGGAAATGCCTTGCCAGTCCCGCAAGCGCGGGCAGGATGTCGGTCGGCCGGGTAAGGGATGTTTGGTTGAAGAGGCTGTAGGAGCTCAGGATACGATCCCACAGACGATAGTGCTGCTTTGCGTCTACCGGCTTCGTGTTTAAAGATATGTGGTATCCTTTGACCATCGGCTGCGGCCCGTCGCCCCTGGACTCGTAGCTGTTTCCGCACAGGAAATGAATGTTTGAGTTTCCAAACATAATCATACGTGTGGCCAACGCCCTCTCCTGAAACGTCCAGGCTCTGTACGCCCAGTGGCAGAAGTTCAAGTCACAGGTGAGCACATTTCGGTAGTCCGGAGTGCTCAGCGCGCGGACATGTTTGAACTGCAGGTCGTATGATCCCGAGAGGTCGGGTTCGCATTGCGACTGGAAGGGGAACCGGAGACGCAGTCCTCGCTGGGACAAGAAGCCCTCGTGGCACGAAGCTTACGAAGCCGCGCAGAGCGTGACATGGGCGCTTCCGTAGACCTTGCCCATGTCCAGGCAGTGCCGCTCCCAGTCTGCCGGGTCGTCTTGGAGAATGCAAAGCGAGTCGATCCAGAGATAGGGAATGGACAGCTCCCTCGTGATTCGCACGGCGTCGCGCAAGACGGCCGTCATGTCGGTTCCAGTCAGGCCCGCCATTCTCTCTGCCAAGGTTGTTGTCGTGGTTTTGGTCTGTGTAGAGCAGTCGACCGGCGAGCCCCAACAGTAGCTAAGGGCGGCATACTTGACTGAACGACTACCAGATGGAAGCTTGACGTGGCAGACAAGCCGTGGCGGTTTTTGGATAACGTCGAGCAGTCGTGTTGGGATGAACCCTTCGTCAGCGATGCCGTGGGAGTGGTTGCTGCAGCAATCGCTGATACGGTCCTGTATCCAACGAATGCAGTCCTCTTCCATATAACTCTGGCTCAACGGAGCTGGGATTCTGAGCCATCCGGCCACATCCTCGGAGCCTTGAAGACGAAGAACCGAGTTAAATGACATGGAATCAGATTGGCGACGGAGGAAGCGAGGTGTCGGTACCTTTCGCGCCCTCGATGAAGCACTGAAGCTCGATCCTTGTTGTGATCGATTCGAGTTCGAGCATAATCTTCATCAAGCCGACAGCTGATCCCACGCGCGTCTTTGCCCTCCAATCGTAGCTGATGTCGATTTCGATTCGGCGCTTGCCTAGCTCGACAAATCCTCTGCCAAAATCATGGACTAGCACGTCGTTGGTGTCTCCCGAAAGGATGATGGCACGAAGAAAGCGACAGAAATCACAACCTCTGCGTGCGGAGGCCTCCAAGCCGGCGAGTTCTGGTAGCTTATTGGTGAAAGAATATTCTGTTGAGGAAATACGTCTGTCTCTATAGTGGAGTACCTGAGCTTTCCAGATGTCAACGGGGTGTGTTGTGTCGTCAAACGATGCTTTTTGGCAGGACTCGCAAAGCTGCGCGACGGCTAAGTCGGGAGCCAGAGAGGTGGTCATGTTTTGGGAAGCGGTGATTGGAGTAGCTGGTTGAGAATAGCTCGCTCTGGATCTCATGTCTGAGAGCCCAAGATGACCGAGAAAAGTAGGTAGATCAAAGGCTGGAAAATGCAGACTGCTCCCACAATGGACTGGACGAAGTGGCTTAGAACTCAGCCTCGCCAGCGTGACCTCCAAACAGAAGCGGGGTTTGAATTTGCAGCCAGATAATTGGGTACCAATCATTAAACTTCCTGCCAAGGCGTGCGTTTCAGCATTCATCTTGTGTACCATTGTGTTGCAACAGCCTGAGCGGGTGCTCGATCTAGGTTCTCATCAACCCAGAGACACAATCGAGGCCTCCGGCTTCCCCGCTAAACTGCGTCTTTGTCTCTGTTGCATCCACAAACCCATTCCTTCTTCTCGCCCAAGGCGACCGTGGATTGGCGCCCATAATGGCGCAGCCACAGCCAAGTCGCGACGACAGTCCGTCTCCAGACCCAGTTGCCGTTCTTACACGGCTCAAGCTTCTCGCTCGCGAAGCCAAAGCTTGCCGTGTTCCCTTTTGGAATGACCGCTCGGCTCATTACATCGTGTTTGTCCGTGCCCGGCGTGCCGTGTCCAACCTTCTGTCGACGGAGCCGGCTCTTTCCACGACCGCACAGATAATCGACGGTCTGCTCACGGCCGACGTAGCATGGGATCGTCGAAGCCCTGCCCTCAGCGGAGCGCACCCCATTGGGGAGCACGAGGATCTCTGTCCCGAGGTCACCTCATCAGCCCTGCGATCCCTCGCTCATGTGAAGGTGATCAAGCTCTTTCTGTATTCTCTCAACCCCCCTTTCCTTGTTCTCAGTTGCCACTGTACTGGGTTCGATGGACAATGACCCTACGTCAATCGCTTCTCCATCGTCGCTAGGGTCCGGCCGTTTTGAATACAGCGCCGAGTCCACCTTGAGCTGCGACATTGCCGCGAAAATGGGATCGCGAGCGCGGACCGACTCCGGCACCACGCCGCCTACACGTGGGTTGTTAATCAAGACCTCATACATGGAGAGATGAGGTAGGTACATACCGGGAAACCTCCACGGGGTGACCTCGAGCTTGGGATCGAACTTGAAGCCGAGAAAGACGTCGGTCTCGGTACGCACGATGGCGCGGCGCATCCGGTTGGGCCGCAGGCCTACCTTGTTCAGGGCTCTCAGGATCTTTAGCGAGCGTTCAAAGTGGGCAAGGTCTGGTAATTCGTGATACTGTGCCGGGATGTCCATTTCCTTCATGTGCCACGCCTGGCTGGAGAGGTTGAGGATAGCTCGGTCGTAAACGTTGTACGCTTTCGCATCTAGCAGTCCCAGGTTCATCTCGTCACCGACCTCGCTGAGGAGGTACTCGAGACCGGCACTGTTAGCTGTGAGCGCCGCGAGCATGATGGCTGTCGATCCGCGCAGCTGGCCGTCGGGAACCTGGTGGTTTAGAAGTTCGGGCGCATCCCACCGCTCCAGAACCATCCGCAGCATGCTCCCGCCCATGAGAACACCGCTCCCGTACTCGAAGTAAAAGGCCGCCATCTGGAGGGCTGTTAAGGACGAGCCCATGATGGTGCCGACATCGAAGAAGACGCTGTCTGGAAGGCCATCCAGTCTCAGAAAGTGAGCAAGAGCCCGACGCGCGTCGGCCCGCTTCTTGGAAAACAGGAGGAGATGGCCTAGCAGCGTGCTGCCGTCTTTCCTATGAGCGAGGTCAACCCGAGTCCGCGCGTAGACCCAGCTCGCGACGGTCAGATGGCTTTTTTCCATGGCAGCCCACAGCATGTCGATCCCGTCGGTGTCGGCGCCCAGCTTGGCCTCGAGCGGAGTGAGGAAGCCGATGTCGTTGGAAGAGTGGCAAACAGCGACGAAATACTCGATCCAGGCATCGGAGTTCGGCTCCGTCTCCGGCGGGTGCTGCAGCAGGAGGTTGAAGATGATGGTGTCCTGGGCAATCACTGCACGGATTAAGCAGTCCATCCAGTTAGCAGCTTCCTTGATAAGAAGACCATCGCGCCACTTTATGAGGAATTCAACAATATAGGGCTGGCCGTGTGCGATGGCGGCCCCGAGGACGGTGGTTTGGTGCCCGTCCACGTCGAGCGGATCTGCTCCGTGTCGAACAAGAAGCTCAAACGTCTTGACAAAGGCCTCCTGATACCGTGCCCCGTTTGCACTCATACGACACCGCAGCCCCCGAACCTTGAAGTTGACAGCCCACTCAAGGCAGGATGTCGTGTGCTGCTTCCCCCGGGTGCCGAGCGCTCTCGAGCGGGGCCCGATGAAGGAGGCCACCCGCGCAGCATCCGTCTGGCCGGAGAGAAGGGCTTCCAGGATTTTCGGTAGGTGGTTTCTAGCGGCCAAGACGACGGGCGATATATGCATCATGTTGTGAAACTCGTCGCCGGGCTCGACCGCCTCGCCAGCGACGTCAAACGGGTCGGCCCCATTCGCAATGAGCGCGCGAACGGCGTGCAGATTGGCCGCGGATGTCGCGAATGACAGAGGCGTGCCGCGAGCGGTGCGCAGATAGGAATCCGAAGGGGGCTTAACGCTAGGTCCGTCGGGACTCTGGGCCTCAAGAGGCGCACCGGCCTGGATCAGGACCTCGGCTGCGGCGGAAATGTCTTCTTCGGGAAACGAGCTGAGATAGTGGAGCGGTGTCGTTCCGTCGGAGTCGGCGATGGTTGGGTCCGCGCTGTGCTCCAGAAGCTTCCTCACGATCTCGAGATGGCCGGCGACGCAGGCCGTCAGGAGTGGTGTCCTGTGCAAAGAGCCAGTCGCATTTATGTCCAACTCTGGTCGGAGGCCGAGAAGCTTGGTCAGAGCACTTTGATAACCCGTCATGGCAGCGAACTCAAGTATTGCCTTTGAGAAATCCTCGGTGGTTTCCTCGTATATGTCAATATCGTCTATGGTGTCGCAGTAGAACAACAGGTCGCCGTAGTTCGGGATGCGAAGACCGAGCCCTGCCCTCTCGGCCCGGAGGCGATAGGTGGCAGAGCTGTGCAGATGGCTAGCATCGATCTGCCTGAGTCGTCGAGAGGCGGTGTCACTCCCAGACAGGACCCCTTCAAAGAGCCAGCTGCGCTCCTCATCGAGTGGCAGGGGATTGGGTTTCCCGAACGCGGCAAACCACCAACCAACGATGTTTCGAGAACCTCCAACATCGTGGACCGCTGCCAGTGACAGCAACTCCAGGGCTTCGTCGATGGTAGCCTGAGTTTCTTGGCAGACCTGCACGCTGTCGAGTGTGTGCAAGGAGTATTCGAAGGCTGCATCCCACCGCCTCTTTTCGTCCTTGGAGTGGAGCGCAACATCTTTCACCTCGTCGACAATGCGCCGGTAAAGATCACGAGGAAGAATACGCAAAGTACCAAAATTACTAATCATCTAGAGAAATGCGTGGATTTTCAGCAGCCAAACCGAGACACGGGCAAAGGCCCGAGCAGTCAGACAGATCAGGGCCAGGGTGGTAGACCTACATTCGGGATCTGATCCGCCTCAAGAACCGCTAGTTTGGAGACTTGCGAGAAGTCATTTCTCGTGTGCCTGTCAAGAGCTGGCGTTAGACATCCTTCGTTGAACGTTGTCTTGAACGCAGCACTCACGCTCGTCCAAACAACAGCCTGAGGAACTTGTCGGCCGGGTCCTCATCCTCATCTTCAAAAAAGTCAAGTGCCCGGCGGAGATTCGAAAGCACAAAGCCGGCTTTTTGTCGAGCGTGCGGTGGGCCGAGCGACAAGCCGACAATCCCCGCTAGGTGAATCGCCATGGTATAGTCGTCGTCGTCATCATCAAAGCCTGGTACGTCCACCGAGGACAGCCCTGATCGCACCGAAGCAAGGGCGAAGCGCGCCAGCCCCCCAGATTGCTTGAGTTCTTCTAGTTTGGCCTCGACAGCGCTGGTATCCTGAGAATGTGCCTGCTCTTGGAGATCATTCATCAGAGCGCCCAGGCTCAAGACTTTCCACAGGATCATGCCGAGGGAGAAGATATCTGCATGTTCCAGCTCGTCTGCTAGAAGCGGGCGTGTCGTCTCCGGAGCCTGCCAGAACCGGGAGCCAAATTCAACAATTATGCGGCCCTTGATTTTTGCGCGGATGAGAGACGAGCCAAAGTCGGCAATCTTCGCAATCCACTCTGTTCCTCGCTGGAACATCAAGATATTCTGGGGCTTGAGGTCGCCGTGGATGACGCCGACAGCATGGATGGCCTCGACGCCGGATGTGATCTGAACCGCGAGCTTCAGCAACTGCCGCAGGAAGACCGGCCGTCCTTGGACAAAGAATTTGTCCATATCCATGTGGGCGGCCTCGAGGATCAGCGCGGGCATGGGCGTGGTGTCCGCGCTCGGCTGCCAGCACACCCCCAACATTCGGACAATGTTTTCGTGCTTCTCAAGGTGTGCGTTCTTCAGAATTGCAAACTCGGTGGCCATGGCGCTCCAGATCTTGCGATTGCGCGGTGAGTTGCGGGACCCGACGATGATGGGCGACTTGAGCGCCACAAGCTCCAGGGCGTTGCCGCCCTCTCCGAGCACAATGGGATGGTCTTCTTCGCGGACGTCGTAAAGAACATCGCGGGGCGAAAGTAGAGTTACCTCAAAGTAGGCCCCCCTGGACTGTGACGGGTACACATCGCTCGGCAGCAGCACGCCCAACAGGATCGCCGCTGCATTGTAGCTGTCGCACGCCTTGAGGACGATGGACAGAAAGGAGAGGAGGTCATGCTCCTTTTCATCCTCGGCGGCGGGCGGAGACTCATCTACCATCCGGATCTGAGGAAGCTGCTGGAGCAACCGGCGAAGCGCGGGGTCCATGGCCGTCGAGAAGGGCGTTGACGCGGACATTGGGGGAGGTTGGACCTGGAGAGGTGAGACTTTCAACCAGGGCCAGGAGCTCTCCCAACGCAACTGCATACTTCAACAATTCGCCAGTGAGGGGTTTTTCGAGCAGTCTCACAGGAGGTGGTGCCAATCAGCCCTCGGCCTGCGGCGCTGCGCCACGTTGAATTCCGACAACTGGCATGAGGTTCATGCATTATCTTCAGCTTTGGGAGCCTGGCCATCCTCTTCTGTTGCCTGACGCAACCTCCGTTCTCGGCAGTAACCCAACTGTTGTTTCCACAACTCCAAGAGTACGCTCAATCAGAAAGAAAACCAAGCAAAATGGATACAGCAGGAACAGGGGTTGGGGTGACTTCTCTGATTCTGCAACTCGCCGGCGGCTGCGTCCAGGCATTTTCCTTCTGGGGCAGAGGCAAGGCCATCACCGAGGAGGCCACCATCTTCCAGGTCCGACTTGAGGGGCAGGCGGCGAAGTTCAAAGCCTGGGGCGTCGGATGGGAAATCGACCCTGGCTTTGGCTCCAACCCGACGCTCGTGAGCGACGAAAAGTTCAAGGAGAATGGCGACCTGGTCATAAAGTACGTCGTCATCATCCACCAGTTCCTGGACGCCCTCCGCGATCTGGGCTCAGAGTTCCCCATCATCAAATCCGCGGAAGAGGCGCCCCCGCTGTCGGCCGCGACCCTGCTGGACCGCGTGGGTGATTTGTCGGATCCGGAGGCGGAAGCGCGGCGCGAGTATCGGCAAAGGCTGCAGGAGCTCGCACAACAGACAACAGTTCAGGAGAGGGTGAAATGGGCATACCAAAACGGCGGGCCCCTCAAGACGCTGGAACTCCTGAGAGACATGATCGAGGATCTGTACGACGTCTTCCCGCCCCCGAAGAAGGATCCCATTGCAGAGCACGTGCTCAACGCACTTCTCGCCTCACTCGACATTGCCAAGCTGGAGCGACTCAGCCGGGACTCGGAGAGCTCGGTCCTGGGAGGACTAGCGTACCTGAAGACGATGATCCTGCAGATGGAGGCCCGCAACCTGCTCCTTGAAGTGGACGGTGGCGTGTGGGAGAAGAGCCGGCATCTCAAAGACGCTGGACCAAGAGATGAGACGAACGGGAGGAGCCTCGCCAAGTTCCGCGAGCAGCCCGTCCTGGTTGAGTGGAAGTCTGTCGATAGCAGCTCCGGCACAGCCCATACGGACATGGTGGAGCAGCGTATTGCGCTCCTCGCCCGGCTGCTCAAGGCAAAGCTGAAGCCGCGGGAGCTGCGGACGCTCGAATGTCTCGGCGTTGTGCGCCAGCCAGGCCCTGGCGACGGCGACATCAGCTACGGCATGCTCTTTGCCACTCCGTCAGCCACGCCGCCGCGCAGTCTGCATGATATCGTCGACAACAGTCCCGATGAGCCGGCCCTAGGCGACTGGCTCGCCATCGCCAAGAACGCCGTTGAGGCGGTTTTGTTTCTCCACATGGCCGGGTGGTTGCACAAGGCCATTCGGAGCGACAATGTCTTGTTCTTCGATGCCGCCGACTATTCGAATCTCCGCATTGTCGGCTTCGAGTACAGTCGGCAGGCCGCTTCGGCCCAGCAGACAGAGGGGACGAAGGACGATTTGCGGTTCAATCTGTATCGCCACCCAGATGTCCAGAGCGGGCTCGCCAATCGTCAGAGGGTGCCCTTTATGGCAAGGCACGATGTGTACAGTCTGGGGATTGTTCTTCTTGAGATCGGACTCCGCCAGACAGTGTCGAGCCTGTACAGGGCAGCCGCGAAAACTCTCCCAGCCGACGCCGACCAGTCTGGCCAGCACTTCATGCGCCATCTCGTCGAGATTCAGGTCCCCAAGCTCAAAGGCTCCATGGGAAATACGTATTGTGACATAACGTGTCGATGTCTTGAGGGCAGCATTCTCGACGACCAGGGGAAAACAGAGCCCGAGGCTTTGTATCTTGGTGTACTCCGACCACTCGAGCGGCTGCGGGTGGACTAGACTCACTCGAGGGTCAAGCGGTGTTATACGGATCTTCGAAAAGGCCAGTGTCTGTCTACTATCCATTATGTTATTGCGACACTCTTCATGTCTGCTTGTCCATGTAGGCGTGTCATGTTTGGGTCATAGGAGGACAATGGGAACTCGTAGATGACAAAACTCGGGGTGCCATCGTTGCTGGGTGCCGGCTCTAGGACCACCATTGCGAGCTGTTCCCCTGGTGAGTGCTGGACGTTGATTGACATGTCACATATTGGGCGCAGTCGAGAGTTCGGCAACAGCACGAGGTGATAAAAGGCTGAAGGCAAAAGCAAAAGGTGATGTGAGGTGATGGACAAAAGGAGAGGTCCTACCCGGAATCGAACCGGGGTTGCCGGAATGTTCTGAATCAGAATCCGGAGTGATAACCGCTACACTATAGAACCTTGCACTGATTAAAAGTCAAAATTTGGAGTCTATTAGGGTTTCGCAAGCTGTGGATTGTGATTTGTTGAAACTTCCCGCGGTTCCACACTTGTGATTTCGAGGTGGACAACAAGACAACCGCGAACTTGCACAGACACATCCAAAACCTCAACAATACAGATGTAGTGTCTAGCAAATACACACTGGCATGCCATACATGTGCATGATTCATCCTTCTTGGAACCTTTATGGTAACGTCTAAGTACAATCTAAGCGAAGTTGCGCCATTCCAAACGCCGATCCAATTCCAAGTTCCCAATTTCCCATCCGGATCCGACCTCTGTGGTGGGCACGACGCACCATCTAACAACTCCAAGAGAAGAGCGGCAGTCCCCCCTTCCCATCCGAACTTCTAACTAGAACCCAAACAAAAACCCACAACTGTCCTCCCATTCTCTCCTTCCCTACCCCTCACGGCCTCACCACCCTTCAAAGTTCAAACCACCTCCCCACCCGCACCCGAGCCAC
>Ga0247823_10005430_pt1 | contig 10143 bp, 6 predicted proteins | sample 13C_PalmiticAcid_2_FD_192426 | JGI IMG/M metagenome (GOLD analysis project Ga0247823, IMG submission 192426) | Soil microbial communities from agricultural site in Penn Yan, New York, United States - 13C_PalmiticAcid_Day30 | ecosystem: Environmental > Terrestrial > Soil > Agricultural land...
CCCCCCGCGGGCACGTCCGCCCTCTTCTGGCGCGGGTCGAGTTCGACCGCCGTCGGCGGCAACGTCAGCGTCGAGCTGTGGGCCCAGTCGGCCCAGGGCCTGTCCGTCGTGCCGATGACGCTGCAGTACGACCCGCGCGTGCTGTCGGTCGTGTCGGTCGACGCCGGCAACCTGATGGCCAACGCGGGCACGTCGTCCACGCTGAACAAGCGGGCCGAGGCCGGCAGCGGCACCATCCGCGCCGTGCTGACCGCGGTCGGCGGCGCGGGAACCCCCGCCGAGGGCTCGATGGTCAAGGTGGTGTTCAAGGCGCTGTCGTCCAGCGACGGCACCCGCATCGCGCTCGCCGAGTCGGTCAAGGCGGTCACGCCCACCGGCGAGTCGCTGACCTTCGCGGCGCCGGCCGAATGGCTCGTGCGGGTGAAGTGATGCACACGCGCGTCCGCGGCTTCACGCTGATCGAGCTGCTCGTCACGCTCGCCATCGTGGCGCTGCTGGCCCTGTTCACGGTGCCCGTGGCCGAGGTGGCGGTGCAGCGCGCGAGCGAAGCCGAGCTGCGCCACGCGCTGCGCGAGATCCGCGACGCGATCGACGCCTACAAGGTCGCGGGCGACGAGGGCCGCATCGTGCGCACGCTGCAGTCGCACGGCTACCCGAAGACGCTCGCCGAACTGGTCGACGGCGTCGAGGACGCGAAGGACCCGAAGAAGGGCAAGCTCTATTTCCTGCGCCGCATCCCCCGCAACCCGCTGGACGCGAGCGGCGCCGCGAACGCCGCCGACACCTGGGGCAAACGCGCCTACGCGAGCGAACCCACCGCACCGCAGGAAGGCGAGGACGTCTACGACGTCTACGTGCCGTCCGACGCGACGGGCCTGAACGGCGTGCCGTACCGCCAATGGTGACGCGCCCTCCCCGCCGCGGCCGCGGCTTCACGCTGATCGAGCTGCTCGTGGTGCTCGCGATCGTCGCGACGCTGCTCGCGCTCTCGCTGCCCCGCTACGCGCAGAGCCTGGACGTCGCGAAGGAAAAGGTGCTCGTCGAGAACCTGCGCACCACCCGCGCGGCCATCGACAAGTTCTACGCCGACACCACCCGCTACCCCGAATCGCTCGACGAACTGGTGGAACGCCGCTACCTGCGCGCGCTGCCCATCGACCCGATCCTCGACAGCGACCGCGCCTGGCGCATCGTGCCGCCGCCCACCGACCGCAAGGGCCAGGTGGGCGACCTCAAGAGCACGGCCGACGGACAGACCGTCGACGGCAAGGCGTTCAGCGAGCTGTGATGCGGCGCCGGTCCGCCCACGGCTACACGTACATCGCGGTGCTGCTGCTGCTCGCGGTGATGTCGATGGCCGCCGCGCTGACGCTCGAACTCGCCGACACCAGCGCGCGGCGCGCGGGCGAGGCCGAACTGGTGTCGCTCGGCAAGGAGTTCGAGCGGGCCTTCGCCAGCTACTACCGCCAGAGCCCGGGCGGCGCCCGACGTTTCCCCGACCGGCTGGAGGACCTCACGCTCGACCCGCGCCTGCCCGGAGTGCGCCGCCACCTCCGCCGCGTGTACGTCGACCCGCTGACCGGCCAGAACTGGGGCCTCGTGCCCGCACCGGGCGGGGGCATCATGGCCGTCTACAGCAAGGCCGAAGGCACGCCGTTCCGCGAAAGCCTGGGCGTGCTGGCGATGGCGCCGGCCGCGAGCGCACCCGACGCCGGCGCGCCCCGGACCTATGCCGAGTGGCGCTTCGGCTACGACCCGACCGTCGACCTGCGCAACCGCGAGAACATCATCCGGCCCACGCGCGGTCCGGTGCCGGTGTCGGGGGCCGGCATCGCGCCGATGCCCGTCCCGCAGCCCGGAACTGCACGTTGATGCACAACTTGTGACAAACCTGCACCCTCGGTTCGAGGGGTGAGCGGCCCCTGACAGGGGCGCCAGAAACGAAAATCGACAGAACAACATCGGGGGCGATGCCGCGACACACCACGCGTGCATCGAAGGAGAAATCATGAGAACGACATGGGGGACGGCCCTGGGCCGCATCGCGGGAGTGGCCTTGGGCCTTTGCCTGGCCTTCGGCGGCGTGACCGCCGCACAGGCCGCCAACCACGCCTACCTGACCGGCGCCAACGAACCGTGGGACGACTACGGCAACCAGGCCGCCATGACCGGCGCCTTCGGCAGCGACTGGGACCGGCTGCAGTACGGCGACTCGTTCAGCGACCATGCGCTGCTCTACATCGATGGCGGAGCGTTCACGAGCGGCGAGATGCTCTCGTACCTCGACGCCAACCGCGGCGCCCTCGAGTCCTACGTGCAGGGTGGCGGGCGTCTGTTCATCAACGCCGGCACCGAATTCCAGGGAAGCTTCGACCTGGTGTTCGGCGCGACGTCGACCGAACTCCCCTATGAAGACCGCGGCATCCAGGCCGATGCCGTCGACCCCACCCTTCCCCTCTTCGATGGCGCGGGCAGCAGCTGGGCCGGCTTCTGGTTCTCGCACAACGCGCTCGACGCGCCGGACACCTTCAACTCGCTGATCCGCGACAACTTCGGCAACACGGTGCTGGCCGGCGGCTTCTTCGGGCAGGGCTACGTGATGATCGGCTCCCAGACCAACACGACGTGGCACGCCGGCATCGATGGCAGCGACCCCTTCCAGCTGCGGGTCAACGAACTGCTCTACGCCCTGAACGTGCAGCCGCCGCCGGTGCAGCCCACGATCCCGGAACCCGAGACCTATGCGCTGATGGTGCTGGGCCTCGCCGGCGTGGCGATTGCCGTGCGCCGCCAGCGCCGCCCCGCCCCCCGCATCGCGGCCTGACCTTCAGCGCAACGCGGCGGCCGGTGCTTTCGGCCGCAGCTCGCGGCAGCCCAGGCAGCCGGCCGGCGGTTCACCGGTCCCGATCGCCTGGCGCAGCCCCGCGATCGACACGATGCCCGTGGTGTCCTTGATGAAGGCGCACGGCAACGCGGGGCCTTCCAGCGGATGGAAGCGCATCAGGTCGCGTTCGACGAACCGGCACGTCATCGGCAGCCGGGGCAGCGGCTTCGGCGGCGCCACGCGGTAGCGCTTCGCATAGTCCGCCTTCGGCTGCAGCGGCTGCACCACGTGGTGCTGGAAGCGGTTCAGCCGCACCCACTCGCGCAGCAGGTCCATGGGCTGGCCCACGTCCACCGACATGATGACGATGCGCCCGGCGCCCATCGCGGTCACCAGCGCCTCCACGTTGTCCATCACCTTCTGCAGGTTGTGCCGCCCGATGCGCTCGGCCTCGGCCGGGTCCAGCGTGTCCACCGACACGGCCACCGTGGGCAGGTTCGCGGCGATGCGGTCCGCATCCACCCGGCTGCCGTTGAGGATCGTGTAGGGCACGTGGCCGCGCAGCTTCACGTGCGCCACCATGTCCCAGAACCGCGGGTGCAGCGACGGCTCGCCCTCCCCCTGCAACGACACCGTCACCCGGGGCTTCGCGATGGCGTCGACGATGCCCACGAAACGCTCCCAGGCCATGTCGCGCTGCGGCATGTCGCGGCCGGCGCAGTAGAAGCAGGAGAAGTTGCAGCGGGTGGTGATTTCGAGTTGGTGGAGCATGAAACTGCCGGTGCCGACGTGGATGCGGCCGCGCGCGTCGAGTGCTACCCGAGCGCCAGCATCACTCTGCGCCCCAGGTCGCCTGATAGACCTGCACAGGCGACAACTCACCTGGGCCGTCAAGGGTCAGGTCGAACACAGGCAACTTCTCGAGCTTGTGCTTCGCGATTTCAGCCGATAGGGTCTCCTGCATGACCTCGGGCCGCGCGAGATCGCGGACCGTTGCGCGCCACTCGGGGACATCGAAGGGAAGATTCCATTCGCCCATGAGACGCGACGCACCATCGATGGCATCCCGCGCATACGCGTCGTGCCCGCCCCAGGCCGCCAGCAAGGCCACGTCGCGAAAGATGTTCCAGCATCGTTTCGCAACGGCGTAGTCACGCTTTTCTCGAACGAAATCGAAGTGGAGCTGGATCACCCGGGACAGAGAAAGATCCGGCGCATCCAACTCCGGGGTCGCCTTCTTGAAGAACCCCACCGCATCGAGGTATGCCCCCTCGTGCCGATCCACCCGGATCTGTCTCGCCATCCGGGGTTGCTTCTCACCCGGGGCCCTGTAGGCCAGCGAAAGCACGATCGCGGAGGATGGCGCCAACAGGTTGTGGACGTGGAACGTGGGAATGTAGAGCTCATTGGAACTGTCGCGGTCCAGCATCAGCCCGACCAGCAAGGGACCATGGCGCTTCAACAGCCACATGGGCTTGTAGGTGGCAAGCGCAGGGAACTCGCGCTGCCAATCCGCCGTGATCTTCCGCTTTTCGGCAGCGTCCAGTTTCTTCGATTGACTCATTGAATCTGCTACGGGTTGATTTCAGTCTGCTTGGTCACGTTCGGCACGTTCTTCACATTTTTCGCTCGCTGCGCAGGCCCCAGCCCCTTGCCCGGGTTGCGGACGAACTTGTAGTCGAAGATCTCACCCGAGACCGGATTGAACACGTCCGGCCGGGAACTCCCCGCAGTCCCATAGGATGCCTGGTTCCCTCCCAGATAGGATTTCTCCGCCAGAAGATCCGGTTTCTGGCCCGTCATCTTCTGATATCGCTCCAGGACCTTCTTGGCATACGTGTGCTTCCAGACGCCCTGGGCCGAACCGGTTCCTGCAGCACCCTGGCCAGCACGCATGCCCGTTGATTCTGCCTTGGCGGCAATCCGTTGGAGGAAAACGGCATCCGGAAGCGCACCCGCGGTGGATCGCGCCGCCGCCGGCCCCGGGGCACCGCCGAGCTGAGCCGCCGCCGATCTCGCATTGATCCCCTCGTGCAGGCCTTTCGCCGCGGCATCGCTGTTGTTCGCCGCAATGCGGCGCAGGGAAGCGATCTCGTCCGACACCTTCGCCGCCGCCGTCGTCGCTTCCGCGGCCACCGTCTTCACGGTCTGGGTCGCCGTCGCTTCCATCGCTGCGCTGGCCGTGCCCTCCACCACCGTGCGCCCGATCGGCTTCGCCGCGGCGGACTGCGCGACTTCGCCGACGTTCTTCGCGACGGTGGCCGTGCCTTCCAGCGCCTCGCGGACCGCCGCGCGCTCGACCGTGCGCGCCACGGCGCTGGCCGACTTCGCGGTGTTGGCCGCGGTGTTGACCGCGTTCTTCGCCGCCCCGCCGCCGCCGACGAACCCGGCGCCGAACTCGAACACGTCGCTGATGGCGGCGCTGTCGCCGGCGAGGGCCTTGTCGATCGTGCCGAAGGCCTTGTCGCTCAGCTTCTCGCGGCCTTCGGCGGTGCTCACCGCACCGTACAACGCCTTGCCGGTGTTGATCGTGCCTTCGATCTCGGCCGCGTGGGCGTCGATGTTCTCCTGGCTGTTCAGGCCCAGCGTGCCGAGTGCCAGCGACGCCGTGTTGCCCAGCAGGTTCGCACCGCGCAGACCGAGTTCCCCGAGGCCCACCACCGCGCGGGACACCCCGACACCCGCGCCCAGCGTGCCGCAGACGATGCCCTGGCCGCACTCCTCGACCCGGCCGCGCAGCCAGCCGTTGAAGTCTCCCAGCAGGTTGGCCGCGTCGTTGAGCAGCGCGATCCGGCCGTCCGGGTCCACGTACAGCATCGGGTTCGCATAGGCGTACAGGTACTTGTTGTACGACGCCGGCTGGTCGTCCTGCCCCTCGGCCGGGTCGACGCTGATGAAGCGCCCCGTCTCCGGGTCGTAATACCGCGCCTTGAAGTAGTACAGCCCCGTCTCGGCGTCACCCTGGTGCCCGGTGTAGAGGAACTTGTTGGCGCTCGCGCCTTCCTTGACCACCGGGTTGCCCCAGGCATCGTACAGGGTCTCGCTCTTGACGCTGCCGTCGGCGGCCGTCGTGGCCACCACCGAACCCAGCGCGTCGGCGTGCAGCACCTGGCTGCCGTCGGCCGCGCTCCACATCGCCACCGGCTGGCCGCCGGCGAAGTCGTAGCGGGCCACCACGTTGCCGGCCGCATCGCGGTCCTGCACCGCGTTTTCGTCGTCCCACTGCGTGTTCAGCAGGCGCGGCGGAGCGCCCGGCTGCAGCGGGTCGATGGCTTCCTTCTGCACGCGCATGCCCAGCGCGTCGCTGCCGTAGCGTCCCAGCAGCGTGCCGTTGCGGCTCACGCTCGACAGCAGGTCGCGGGCGCTCCACACGTAGTTCGTCGTGTCGTTGCCCCGAACCTTCTGGGTCAGGTTGCCCTGGACGTCGTAGGTCAGCGTCGTCGAGCCGTTCGCACTGTCGGCGATCTGGCGCAGCTGGTTGCGCGCGTCGTACGTGTATGAGCGCGTGACCGTGCCGGCGTTCGCACCGGTGCTCCTCACCGTTTCGGTCAGGCGGTTGTCCGCGAGGTCGAAGGTCCATTCGGTGTCCACGCTGTTCGGTCCGTCCAGGCGCGTGGTACCGCGCAGGCGGTCCGCACCGTCGTACCGGTAGGTCGTGACCTGGGCACCACCCGGCCGGTTGACACGCTCTTCCGTGCGCAGGCCGTTCGGGTGCCCGTACGTGTACTCGGTGAGGTTGAGCACCGAGGTGCCCTTGGCCAGCGAGATCCGCACCGGACGGCCCGCGGCGTCGTAGGTGCTCGACGTCGCCGTGCCGTTGCCGTTGCGCTGCTCGCGCACGAGGCCCGTGCGGTCGTAGTCGTACTGCACGCTGCCAGCGGCGCTCGTCAGGCCCTTCAGGCGGTTGAGACCGTCGAAGCTGTACGCGGTGAGCTTGGCGTCCTGGGTCGCGAGCGACTTGCGGTTGCCGTTCGGGTCGTACGTGTAGGCGATCTGACCGCCGAACGCGTCGCGCGACGTGAGTTCGCGGTCGAACGCGTCGTACGTCTTCGTCGTCGTGCGCGTCGCCGCGCCGTAGTTCTCGTCGATCGTGACCACGTTGCCGTTGGCGTCGTACGTCGTCGTGATGCCGGCCAGGCCGTCGCTGCTCGCGCTGAACGATTTCGTGCGCTCGCGGCTCAGCTTGTCGAACGTGCGCGTCACCTGCACGCCCAGCGCGTCGATGTGCCGCTCGAGGTTGCCCGACGCGTCGTACTTGAAGGTCTGCGTCGCGCCGCCAGCGTACGTCACCGACGAGCGCCGGTTCATCTCGTCGTGGTCGTAGTCGATCGAGCGGTTCTCACCGTCGGTGAACCGCTTGAGGTTCCCGTTGTTGTCCCGCGTGTAGGCCGAGTTGCGGTTCAGCGGTTCGGCGACCGCGACCAGCCAGTTGCGATCGTCGAACGTGAACGTGGTGCGGGCGCCGTTCGGAGCGATCGACGCGGTCCGGTTGTTGTTCAGGTCGTGTTCGTGGCGTGTCGTCTCGTTCGCCGGATTCGTGGCGGTCTCGACGCGGCGGCGCTTGTCGTAGGTGGTCTTCGTGACCCGGCCCTCGGCATCGGTGCTGGACGTGACGTCGCCCATGCTGTCGGACACCCGGCTCGACGTGGCGCCCTCCGGCGCGGCCGTGGTCTTCAGCAGGCCCCGGCGGTCGTACGTGTAGGTGGTGCGGTTGCCGTTCGCATCGGTGCGGGTGGCCACCTTGTCGGTCGGCGTGTACGTCAGCACCTCCAGCTCGATGCCCGCCTTGCGCGAGGTCTCGCGGCGGTTGCGGTTGTCGTAGGTGTGTTCGGTCACCGTGCCGCGCTTGTCGGTCTCGGTCTTCACGTTGCCGACCAGGTCGTACGTGAAGCCCGAGCGGCCACCTTCCGGATCCAGCACGGACTCGACCCGGTTGAGGGCGTTGACCGTGTAGATCGTCGCGAAGCCGCGCTCATCCGTCTGCGACGTCTTGTTGCCCGCGTCGTCGTACGCGATGTCGACGACCCCGTTGTCGGGGTTCACCGTGCGCTTGAGGCGGTTGAGCTTGTCGTGGCGGAAGGTCGTCTTCTGGTTGCGCGCGTCGGTCGCCTCGAGCACGTTGCCGAACACGTCCGGCACGAACTTCAGCGTGCGGCCGCCCGTCAGGTGGCTGTCCGTGCGGAAGTTCAGCAGGTCGTATTCGTGCGTCGTGCGGTAGCCCTTGCCGTCTTCCTCGGACAGCAGGTTGCCGTTGCCGTCGTACGTCCACTCGCCCACCTTGCCCACCGAGTCGGTGCTCGACGTGCGGCGGTTGAACAGGTCGTAGGTGTGTGCCACGGCATTGCCGTTCGCCCACGTCTCGCGCACGACGTTGCCCACCTTGTCGAACTTGAACGCCGTGACGAACTGCTCGGGATCCGTCGTGCTGTCCTTGCGGTTGAGCTTGTCGTAGGTGTGCTGCGTGACACCGCCCGCCTCGTCCGTCTGGCGCTCGACGTTGCTCGCCTCGTCGTACTTGAGCTGCACGGTGTCTCCGCCCGGCCGGGTGATCTTCACCAGGCGGTTGGCGTCGTCATGGGCGTAGCCGGTCACGCGCCCGTTCGGGTCGGTCTCGCTCGTCTTGTTGCCGCCGGCGTCGTAGCCGTACAGGGTCGTCCGGCCCATCGGCTGGTTGACTTCCTTCAGGCGGTTCATCGTGTCGTACACCATCCCGGTCCGGCGGCCCAGCGGGTCGATGGTGGCCGTGCGGTTGCCGTTGTCGTCGTATTCGTTGCGCCACACCTTGCCTTCGGCGTCGGTCGTCGTCTTGCGGCGGCCGAGGTCGTCGTAGGTGTGCGTGGTCGAGCGGTCGCCCACCAGCTCCGTCAGCACGTTGCCGGCGCCGTCGTAGCCGTACGTGGTCGACCGGCCGCGCGGCTCGGCACGCGACGTCAGGCGGTTCAGCGTGTCGTAGCCGTACGTGGTCGTGCTGCCGCGCCAGTCGGTCTCGGTCTTCTTGTTGCCGGCACCGTCGTATGTGAAGTTCCGGGTGAACGAGCCACCGGGACCGGTCTTGCGCACCGACTCCGCCAGCGAACCCTTCCAGTACGTCCACGTGGTGGTGCGGCCTTCCTCGTCCTCTTCGGTCAGCTTGTTGCCGATCGCGTCGTAGGTGGCCGTGCGCACGCCCCCGTCGGGGTCGCGCTGCTCGAGCAGGTTGTCCTGGTCGTCGTAGGTGTAGCGGGTGGTGTTGCGGCGGCCGTCGGTGGTCGAGCGGATGCGGCCACGCGCGTCGCGCGGGGTTTCCACACGTGCCCCCACAGGCGACTGCACCGCCTCCTGGTTGCCGTACGCGTCGTATTCGAAGCGCGTGGTCTTGCCGTTGGCGTCCGTGGTGCTCAGGCGGTCGCCGTTGCCCGCGTACGTGTGGCGCACCGTGCCGATGGGCTGCTGTTCGCTCTCGACGTTGCCGCGCCCGTCGAGGCCGAACGTCGTGCGGTTGCCGTTGCGGTCGGTCACGCTCGTCGTCCGCGACTTGCTGAACGGCTTGGACGTCTGGATCTCGTACGTGTATTTCGTCGAGGCCCCGTCCACACGTTCCTCGGTGACGTTGCCCTCGCTGTCGTGCTCGAACGTCGTGGTCACGCCGCGAGCGTCCGTCTTCGACTTCATCAGCACATCGGTGTCGGCCCAGGTCATCTTCGTGGTGCCGACCTCGTCCGTGATCTCCAGCGGGCTGCCGTACGGGTTGAACTTGTACCGGCTCGTGCCCCCGGGGCTCTGCGTCACCGTGGATTCGGACCAGTTCTGCGTGTTGATCGCGAGCGTCATCGTGCCGCCGAACGGCGACTTGACGGTCGAGACCTGCAGGTGGTCGAGCCAGATCGTGAAGTCGGTGCCCTGCACCTGCAGCGGGTTGAGGCCGTAGGTGTACTCGGTCGACTCGCTCTTCGCATTGGTGGCCTTCAGCAGGCGGTAGCGGTCCGCGATGACCGGCGCGTCGGTCGAGTACGTGAAGGTGGTCGCGCGCCCATTGAGGGTGTGCGACACCAGGTTGCCCGTGCCGTCGTAGTCCATGACGGCATTGACACCGCCCGGGCCTTCCACGCGGGTGAGGACGTGGTCGCCCCCCGAGATCTGGCCCGGCTTGACGATCGTGCGCCGCTCGTACGTGAACGTCAGCGAACGCCCGTCGTTGCGCAGCACCTTCTTGAGCAGCGGGTCCGGGAACGCGTTGCGGTCGTACTCGTAGGTGGCCGTGTTCCCGTTGCGGTCGGTCACGCGCACGAGCTTCCACTGCACGCGCGGGTTCATGTACTCGTAGTGGTACTCCGTGCCGT
>Ga0247823_10005431_pt1 | contig 10143 bp, 4 predicted proteins | sample 13C_PalmiticAcid_2_FD_192426 | JGI IMG/M metagenome (GOLD analysis project Ga0247823, IMG submission 192426) | Soil microbial communities from agricultural site in Penn Yan, New York, United States - 13C_PalmiticAcid_Day30 | ecosystem: Environmental > Terrestrial > Soil > Agricultural land...
GAGCATAACTGCACAGCTTGGTTTTAGTGGAAATAGTATTGAAAAGCAAGCTAAAAAGCCGCCGTTCTGTTAAAACGGCGGCTTTTCAATAGATTCGCTTTGATTATTCTTCGTCGAGAATAGCGTCGCTGCTGTAGTCTTCGTCTTCGAAGCTCTCTCCGCCGCCGCCGCCAATGTTTTCAACGTGCATGGAGGAGTCATCAATCAGCAGGTTTTCCATCGTCTCTTCGGAGATTTCAGGCGAGCCGAACATGCTCTCGATTTCTTCCAGAATGGCGGAAGGCTTGCGCAACGTAGATTTGGCTGCAAACGCCTGTTCCGCTTCTTCCAGCATATCGGACCGTTCGTCCTTGAAGTGCGGGAACCCGGTACCGGCCGGAATCAATCGACCGATAATCACGTTCTCTTTCAAGCCGCGCAGGAAGTCTTTTTTGCCTTCCACGGCTGCTTCAGTCAGAACACGAGTGGTTTCCTGGAACGATGCCGCGGAGATGAAGCTCTCGGTATTCAAGCTGGCCTTGGTAATACCCAGCAGAACCGGGTGATACTCGGCGGGCAGCTTGCCTTCCTTGCCCTCAATGACTCGGTTGGCCTCGGCGCCGATTTTCTCATCCACCAGTTCGCCGCCCAACAGGGTGGTGTCACCGGCTTCATCGACCCGAACCTTCTTGGTCATCTGACGGACGATAACTTCAATGTGCTTGTCCGCGATCTCTACGCCCTGCGAACGGTATACCCGCTGGACTTCTTCCACCAGGTACGCCCGAACCGCTTCAATCCCGGTAACCACCAGAATGTCGTGCGGGTTGATGGGGCCGTCGGTCAACGCTTGACCGGCTTTTACCTGTTGCTTGTCTTCCACGATGATCGTGGAGCCAACCGGGATCTGGATTTCCTCGCGGCCGTTGATGCTGGTCAGGAACAGGCGCTGTACGTCCTCTTCCCACACAATTTCCACGGAAGCGTCTACCGGCGCAATGACGGCGGATTCTTTCGGCTTACGGCCTTCCAGCAGTTCTTCAACCCTTGGAAGACCCTGTACGATGTCCCCGGTTTTCTGACGTTCAAAAATCAGCGATGCGATCAAGTCGCCCCGTTGGGTCAGCGCCCGGTTTTCAACCTGCAGCAAGGTGCCGCCGGAAATCAAGTAAGGACGCGCCTCGCGGAGGGTCACCGTCTTGCCTTCCACAGTGGAAACCTGACCGGACACCGGTGCGGTTTCAGAGCCGCTGATCGGTTGATCCTGAGTGACAAAATCTCCCGCTTTTACGGATGGCTTGTCGCTGGCCGAAACCACGGTCTCATGCTCGTCCGTGATGATCAATACGCGGCGAACATCTTTGTCGCCTGTGGCGTTGCCCAGACTGACGCGACCTTTGGTATGCGTAATAACCTGGGTTTTCACTACCGGGCTGCGCTTGTCGATGACTTGGCCGTCTTCCACCAGCAATTGGGTTTGCGTAGCGGTTTTTTGTTGGGCGCCAAGCGAGGTGGGGCTTTCCCGACGGATGGTCAGGTTTTCCAACACCACGATCTTCAGGTTGTTGGCTTCCTTCTTGCTGATTTCGTTAATCTCGGCCACGGCGCGCAGACGCTCGAGGTAGCCTCTCATCTGTAGTACCAAGCTGGTTCTCAGAATCGGGGCACCTTCAATATGGCGGATCTTGTCGCCATCTTTCACCTGCAACTGGGTAACCGGCACAATGCCAATGTTGTCTTTATCCGTGGATTCGAACTCAATGTTCACCTTGCGCGGTTCCACCACGAACTCCTGGTAAGGCCGCAGCAACACTTCGGCGTATTCCAGATCGCTGGTGTCTTCGATCTCTTCGTCCTCGTCTTCCGGCTCTTCAATCTGGAAGTTGACGGTTACCACGCAATCTTCGGTAGCCTTGATGCCGGGAGCAATCTCGGTTCCCTTGCTGACCACCGTGCCATCGTCCACATTCAAGGAACTAATGTCGTCTACACGGTACAACTTGCCGGGACGCACCACCACTTCGCGGATGATATCGTTCTCTTCCACGATTTCAACGATACCGTCGGTCTGGCAGACAATGCCTTTCACGATTTCCGTGCCGGCTTTCACTTCCATACCGGATTCAATGCCCGGTACTTTCAAGGAAATGTCTTTGCTGACCTGGTGGATTTCTTCTGGCAGGAACAGGATTTTACCGGGTTGGGTAATAATGCGCTGCTCGTCGACTTCGATGTCCAGATAGCGGATTTGACCGCTGGTCGGAACCGACATGCTCTCGTCCACCAGCTCGGCAACGATGCTGCCGTTTTCCAGTGATGTGCCTTCAGGGGACTTAACGATGTAGGTCTCCTCATCTTCGCCGACCTTCCACAATTGCTCTTTCTTGGTTTGCACCAAGTCAGCGTTGGTGGGCGTAATGCTGGCGATGATGATGGTCAATTCCTTACCGTTGACGATTTTCTTGACCGTTTCTTTGCCGACTTTTTGCTCTTCAACTTCCAAGTCAGCCGGGATACGGACTTCACCGCCGTGTTCGCTCACCACGTGAGTTTCAGCGATGATTTCGCCGACGTTCAACACTTGGCCGTCTTGCACCATATGTTTGGCGCCGGTCGGCAGGTTGTATACGTCGCCACCCAGCACCCAAATGGTACCCGGACGGTTGGCGGTACGGCTGATGTTGCCCTGACGGTCCCGTTTTTCATCGGCGTCGAAGCCTTCAAACCAGATCTCACCGCTCATGGTGGCGGTAATATCCTTGGTGGCTTTCTCGGTCCGGCGGCCAGCAGTCGGCTCGAAGGAAGCCAACGTCTGCTCTTTCTTCACCTTGTCGCCCGCTTTAACGTTGACTTGGGTGTTGTACGGCAGGTTGTACTTGTCGGTTTTACCGTCGGCGGTTTTCACTTCCAACGTGCAATCACGCGTGGTCATATCCACGGTATCCCCGTGACGGGTCCGGAATTCACGAGTGGGCAGTTTGCTGGTCACTTCGCCGTCGTGCTTAGCTTTGAAGAGTTCCCGCTTGCCCAGGCTGCTGAATACACCGCCCGTGTGGAACGTTCTCATGGTCAACTGGGTACCGGGTTCCCCGATACTTTGTGCGGCCATAATACCGATGGCTTCACCCACATCTACAATCTTGTTGCTGGTGAGCGACCATCCATAGCACTTTTGGCAAATGCCAACCTGGCTTTCGCAAGTTAGTACGGAACGAACCAATACTTCTTTGACACCGGACTTTTCAATGAGTTCGGCAGTGGAAGGGATAATGAGCTCTCCGGCAGGAGCCAGGACTTCACCATCTTCGTTGACCACGTTGACCGCGGCGGCACGGCTGACTATCCGGTCAAACAAGGTCATGATCTCGGATTCACCTTCCATGATGGCCTGAACCATAATGCCGTTGGTGGTGCCGCAATCGGCTTCCTGAATAATGACGTCCTGCGCAACGTCTACCAGACGACGGGTCAGGTATCCGGAGTCAGCCGTTTTCAACGCGGTGTCTACCAGACCTTTCCGTGCACCGTAACTGGAGATGATGTACTCGGTTACGCTCAAGCCTTCCCGGAAGTTGGATTTAATCGGCAAGTCGATGATCTGGCCTTGCGCGTCGGCCATCAGGCCCCGCATTCCGACCAGCTGACGGACCTGGCTGATGTTACCCCGTGCGCCGGAGAACGCCATCATGTATACCGGGTTCAAGCGATCGAAGTTATCGACAACCGACTTGGTCAAACGCTCGGTCGTTTCGCTCCAGGTGTCGATTACCTTGGTATAACGCTCTACCTCGGTGATTTCACCCTTAATGAAACGCTGGGTGGCCCGTTCGATCTCGGCTTCCGCCTCGTTGATCAAGCCTTTTTTCTCTTCCGGAACGCTCAAGTCAGCGATAGAAATCGTGACGCCCGCGCGGGTTGCGTACCGGAAACCCAGGTCTTTCAGGTTATTTGCCAGCGTACCGGTCTTGGCCATGCCATGCTCGGCATACACCTTGGCCAGCAAGCGGTTGAGTTCTTTCTTATCAACCACCTTGTTGATGAAGTCCAGTTGCTTTTTCTGGGACTTATTGGGGGATAGGATGCTCATGGACGTGCGTACCTCGTTCAATGCTTACTGGAGAACCGATTGGCGGACCGTCTTGTTGAAGATAATCCGTCCAGCGGTGGTTTCAATCAATTGGCCACCCTCATCGCGCACGATGACCTTGGCATGCAGTTCAACAACGCCCGCTTCATAAGCGGCCAAAGCATCTTCAAAGCTGAAGAACTTCATACCAGCGCCTTTGGTAGCGTGTGGGTTATCCAGTGTTAAGTAGTAAATGCCCAAAACCATATCCTGGGTGGGGGTAATAATCGGTTTGCCAGTAGAAGGCTGCAGCACGTTATTGGTTGCCATCATCAACATGCGGGCTTCCGTCTGTGCTTCAACCGACAACGGAACGTGAACAGCCATCTGGTCACCGTCGAAGTCGGCGTTGAAGGCGGTACAGACCAGCGGGTGCAGCTGAATGGCTCGACCTTCCACCAATACCGGCTCAAACGATTGGATACCCAAACGGTGCAGCGTTGGAGCACGGTTCAGCAGAACCGGGTGACCCTTGATCACCTCTTCCAGCACATCCCAAACGATGGTTTCCTGCCGTTCAATGGTCTTCTTGGCGGATTTAATGTTCTGGCTCTCGCCGCGCTCAATCAATTTGTTGATTACGAACGGTTTGAACAGCTCAATGGCCATTTCTTTCGGCAAACCGCACTGGTGCAGCTTTAACCGGGGACCAACCACGATTACGCTACGGCCGGAGTAGTCAACCCGCTTACCCAACAGGTTCTGACGGAAACGGCCTTGCTTCCCTTCGATAATGTTTGACAGGGATTTCAGCGGACGGTTATTCGGGCCAACCACGGTGCGACCCCGACGACCGTTGTCAATCAACGCGTCAACCGCTTCCTGCAGCATCCGTTTCTCGTTGCGGACGATAATTTCCGGCGCGCCCATCTCCAACAATCTGGACAGACGGTTGTTCCGGTTAATGACTCGACGGTACAGGTCGTTCAAATCAGATGTCGCAAAACGGCCGCCATCCAACTGAACCATCGGACGCAGATCCGGCGGAATGACCGGCAACACGTCCATAACCATCCAGGAGGGGTTGGTGCCACTTTGAATCAACGATTCAACTAGGCGCAACCGCTTCAGTGGCTTGACCCGCTTTTGGCTGGAACCGGTGATTTCTTCCAATTCCTGCTTTAAGCCATCGCTCATCTCTTGCAAGTTCAGACGAGACAACAATACCTGGATTGCCTCGGCGCCGATACCGACTTCCAACTGCGCTTCTTCGTTTTCTTCCAGAATATTTTCATACTCTTCTTCGGAAAGCAGTTGGTTGCCCTTCAGCTCGGTGTTACCCGGATCCAGCACCACGTAGGAGTTAAAGTAGATGATCTGCTCCAAATCCTTCAGCGACATGTCCAGAATCAGGCCCAGATAGCTGGGAATCCCTTTCAGGAACCAGATATGGGTAACCGGTGCGGCCAATTTGATATGACCCATCCGGTGACGACGGACTTTGGATTCGGTAACTTCTACGCCGCAACGCTCGCACACAATACCTCTGTGGCGAACCCGCTTGTACTTGCCGCAATAGCATTCCCAGTCCTTGGAAGGCCCGAAAATACGCTCGCAGAACAAGCCGTCCCGCTCCGGTTTTAAGGTACGGTAGTTGATGGTTTCCGGCTTCATGACCTCGCCGTGAGACCAATTAAGAACACGCTCGGGTGAGGCAATCCCGATTTTGATGAAATCAAACTGGTCAATATTTGTGCTAACCACAATAGGACTCCTTTAGATTGAATCGGAATTGGCTGAGAAGAAGTTGAGCAGTTCGTTGCCAGCGGACGCGAACTCGCGTTTGGGTGCCCGGGCGGCCTCGTCGGCCATCAGGTCAATCTCAACTTCACGTCCGTCTTTCAGACGCTTCTTAACCGTAATATCCAGACCGATACTGTGAATTTCACGAACCAGTACCTTGAATGATTCAGGAATGCTGGGACGGTTCAGGTTCTCGCCTTTAACAATCGCTTCATACGCGCGGGAACGGCCAACCACATCGTCAGACTTGATGGTAAGCATCTCTTGAAGCGTGTAAGCGGCGCCATAGGCTTCAAGAGCCCATACTTCCATCTCCCCGAAGCGCTGACCGCCGAACTGGGCTTTACCACCCAGCGGCTGCTGGGTAACCAAGCTGTACGGGCCCGTGCTGCGGGCGTGGATCTTATCGTCCACCAAGTGAACCAGCTTCATCACGTACATACGGCCCAGGGCAACCCGGTTGGCGAACGCTTCGCCGGTACGGCCATCATACAGGACCGCTTTACCATCGCTGAAGATCCAGTCAATGCCAGCATCATCAATAGCGTCTTGCAGTTCCTTGGTTACCGCATTACGGGAAGCTTCCTCACCATACATTTCGTCAAATGGCGGAACTTCGTAGTGCTTGCCGGTTAAATGAGCCGCCAAGCCCAGCAGGGTTTCGTAGGTCTGTCCCACGTTCATACGAGAAGGTACGCCCAGCGGGTTTAGCACGATGTCAATCGGTGTGCCGTCCGGCATGAAGGGCATATCTTCAATTGGCAGAATCTTGGATACAATCCCTTTGTTTCCGTGACGACCGGCAATCTTATCGCCGACACTGATTTTGCGCTTTTGCGCCAGGTAAACCCGGACAACGGTGTTCGCGCCTGGAGGCAGTTCGTCGCCTTTCTCCCGGTCGAACACTTTTACGTCAACTACGCGGCCGCCTTCGCCGTGAGGAACTCGAAGCGAGTTATCACGTACATCACGCGCTTTTTCGGCAAAGATGGCGCGCAATAGCTTCTCTTCCGGCGGGTGTTCGGATTCACCTTTCGGTGTAATCTTGCCGACCAGAATATCTCCGGCGAATACGCGGGCACCAATGCGAACAATGCCGCGTTCATCCAGGTTGCGCAGGGCGTCTTCCCCAACGTTCGGGATTTCACGGGTGATTTCTTCCGGGCCCAGCTTGGTGGTACGGGCATCTACTTCCAGCTTTTCAATGTGGATGCTGGTGTAAACGTCATCATGGATCAGGCGTTCGCTGATCAGGATGGCATCCTCAAAGTTGTAGCCTTCCCAAGGCATGAACGCCACCATGACGTTACGGCCCAAGGCCAGCTCGCCGAGTTGAGTAGCGGCACCGTCAGCAATGACGTGACCCACTTCGACTTTATCGCCTGCCCGGACAATAGGACGGTGGTTTAAGCAAGTGTCCTGGTTGCTCCGCAGATACTTGATCATCTGATGCGGATGAATTTTGCCTTCTTTGCTGCGGATTTCAATGGTATCGCCGGTAACCCGTTCTACGGTACCATCCACTTCAGCAGCCAGAGACATCCCGGAGTCCATTGCGACCCGTCGTTCCAGACCAGTACCCACCATCGGGCGTTCAGCGGAAATCAATGGAACGGACTGACGCTGCATGTTAGAGCCCATCAGCGCACGGTTCGCATCATCATGTTCCAGGAACGGAATCAACGCAGTTCCCACCGAGACGATCTGAATGGGGGAAACCCCAACATAGTCTACGGTATCGGGTTCGGTAATGGTGAACTCGTTCCGGTAACGGACCGGCACATGCGGCCCAATCAGCGTTCCATCTTCGGAACGGGGCGCGTCACCAGGAGCCACCCGGTATTTATCCTCTTCATCAGCCGACAAAAAGTGGATTTCTCCGGTCAGCTTGCCATCTTTAGCTTCCCAGTAAGGCGTTTCCAAAAAGCCGTATTCATTAACGCGGGCGTAGGTGGACAAAGAGCCAATCAAACCGGCGTTCGGACCTTCCGGGGTTTCTACCGGACAGATACGTCCGTAATGGCTGGGGTGAATGTCTCGAACCGCAAAACCGGCGCGTTCACGGGTCAAACCGCCAGGTCCCAGGGCGGATAGACGACGTTTGTGCGTCAATTCTGACAGCGGGTTGGTCTGATCCATAAACTGAGACAACTGCGAAGAACCGAAAAACTCGCGGATGGCAGCCAGCAAAGGTTTCGGGTTCAGCAAGTTGTTCGGAGTCAGCGTATCGATGTCCTGCAAGGTCATACGTTCTTTGACAATCCGCTCCAGACGGGTTAAGCCGACCCGGAACTGGTTTTGCAGCAACTCACCGACAGCGCGAATACGGCGGTTGCCCAAATGGTCGATATCATCGACCTGACCATCGTCGTAGTTGAGGTTAATGAGGTAATCAATGGCGGAAACGATGTCTTCATTGGTCAGAACGCGGACAGTATCCGGCGCGGACAGACCCAACTTTTTGTTCAGTTTGTAGCGGCCCACTTTGCCAAGGTCGTAACGCTTCTCATCAAAGAAGCGACTCTCCAGCAAGGAGCGACCACCGCCAACGCTCGGCGGATCGCCGGGACGCAGCTTTTTGTAGACTTCAATCAATGCTTCTTCAGTGGTTTCCGTCGGATCTTTATCCAGCGTCTTTTTCAGGTAATCGAAATGACGGAACTGGTTTTCCATCTCGGAAACCGACAGGCCCAGTGCGCGCAGCAAAGTTGTGGCGAGGATTTTACGGTTTTTATCGATTTTAACGTAGATGACATCGTTAATATCGGTTTCAAACTTCAGCCAAGCACCACGGTTGGGAATCAGGGTGGCGTTAAAAATCCGCTTCCCGTTTAGCGCCTGGTCTTTTTTGTAGTAAATACCAGGGGAACGAACGATCTGGGAGACGATAACCCGCTCAGCGCCGTTGATAATGAACGTACCGCGGTCGGTCATCATCGGGATTTCGCCAATGTAGGCTTCCTGCTCCTTGATTTCGCCGGTGTCACGGTTTACAAGGCGCAACATAATGCGCAATTGACGAGCGTAGGTGGTGTCGTGCAGCCGGGCGCTCTCAACAGTGTGCTTAGGTTTGTCAAAGCTGTACTCAGGGAGAAAATAAAGTTCAAGCCGACCCGTGTAGTCACGAATCGGGGAGAAGGATAACAGCTCTTCTTTTAAGCCTTCTGTGATGAACCAATTGAAAGAATTCTTCTGGATTTCCGCCAAATCTGGTAGCTGTTCCAGGGGAAGGGACCCTATGCCTGGAAGGGTTGAACGCATGCTCTTTGCTGCCATTGTAAACCTCGTCGTAATTGAAAACGTGATTTGAGATATAAATTGCGCGCTTGAGACTGAATCAGGTCACGAAATTTTAATGAGGGGGGTAAAGATAATACCCCAATATACCAAGGATAGGCGTAAACGCAAAATTTCATAGGCAAAAAGGAAAACCAAGTCGCCAACCTGGTTGGCTTCCTCAGTTTTCCTTGCCTATGATGCGTTTACTTGAGTTCGATAGTAGCGCCAGCTGCTTCGAGCTGTTCTTTGATTTTTTGGGCGTCTTCTTTTTTCACGCCACCTTTGATTTCTTTCGGAGCGCCGTCAACCAAATCTTTGGCTTCTTTCAGGCCCAGGCCGGTGATGGCGCGGACTTCTTTCAAGACGGCGATTTTGTTGCCGCCGGCGTCTTTCAGAACAACGCTGACTTCGGTTGCTTCTTCTTCAGCAGCACCGGCAGCGGCAGGAGCAGCAGCCACAGCCATAGGAGCAGCAGCAGTGATGCCGAATTCGTCTTCGAACGCTTTAACCAGGTTGGCGGTTTGCAGGAAGGTCAGGGTTTTGATTTCTTCGAAAATCTTGCTTGTCTTATCATCTAATTCAACGGGCATTGGACATGAACCTCATTTTTAATGGTTGACTTCGTAACAACTGAGAACAGGGGGCTGGGGTCTTCCAGGAGAACGGCCTGAGAATTACCCTTCCTGCAGACGTTTCGAGTATTGATCCAGCACGTTGACCAGACCGCGTTGCGGGCTGCTCAGTGCGGCGACAATACCGCTCAACGGGGAATTGATTGCACCCACCAATTTACCGCGAAGCTCTTCGATTGGCGGAAGCTTGGCCAGCTGATCCACTTCAGCAGGACTTAGCAATTTCCCATCCAGGAACCCACCGCGAATTTCGTTTTCCTTTTTGTTCTTTTTCAAGAACTCGGTCAGAATTTTCACGGGGGTAACTTGATCGGCGCGCCCGATTAATAGGGCGGTCGGACCTTTCAGGTACGCTTCAAGAACCGCTTTATCGCTGTCCTTGAG
>Ga0247823_10005433_pt1 | contig 10141 bp, 6 predicted proteins | sample 13C_PalmiticAcid_2_FD_192426 | JGI IMG/M metagenome (GOLD analysis project Ga0247823, IMG submission 192426) | Soil microbial communities from agricultural site in Penn Yan, New York, United States - 13C_PalmiticAcid_Day30 | ecosystem: Environmental > Terrestrial > Soil > Agricultural land...
GTACAACACACTTTACAGGAACCTTGGTACTAAGGGTTTTCTGGACGTTGCTACGGAGACCATGGTTGGAACGCCAAGCAAGCCCTATGTCGGTTGGGGTACAGGCTTGATCGATCTCGACAATGATGGCGATCTCGATATTTTTGTCGTTAACGGTCATGTGTATCCGCAGATGGAGATCGCACAGGGAGCGGGGCAACTCGGTTTTCGGCAGCACTTTCTCCTTCATCGAAATGAAGGCAACTCGAAGTTTACTGAGATCTCCAAAGATGCAAATCTCCGTGAGGTTCCGCTTAGATCACGGCGAGGTGCAGCGTTTGGAGATCTCAACAACGATGGGCTGATCGATGTTGTCGTAACGAGTCTCGGAGACCTTCCATCGGTCCTTTTGAACCGCACGAGCAATTCAAATCGCCGGCTGACGATCAAGCTGATAGAGCCGGGGAAGAATGCCGAGGCGATCGGCGCGCGAGTGACGATCAAAGCCGGATCCCGTACGTTGATCCGGGAGGTCGAGGCGGGCGGAAGTTACCTCTCGCAGAATGACCTTCGACTCCACTTTGGCCTCGGCGCGGATGAGAAGATCGGCGAAGTTACTGTTCGATGGAGTGACGGAACCGAGGAAAAGATCTCTGGGATATCGGCCGACAAGATCACGACGGTCGAAAAGAAAAAAGGAGTGATCAGAACGGAGAGCTATCGTCAGATATGATCTGTCGTACTCGAAAGGAGGCAAGTATCTAATGAAAGTCTTAGCATTGGCATCAATTACTTTTCTAACCGCCATCGTTGTTAACGGTCAGCAGCCGCCCCCGGTCGCCGACAATGCCAACCCGCAGGATCGCAGCATAAAGGATCGGTCGATCGACTTGGAGCGAACACGCCGAGACGAGAACAAGGGCGTCGTTACCGGTAAGCCGGGCGAGTCTATGGCTGAATCTAAGTTCAATCAGATCAAAGAAGACTTTGAACAGATCCAGGTGACTCAGAGCGCGATCGTCGCGGCCTATCGGAAGCCCGGGAAGATAGACTATGTGCTCATCGCGAGCGGGGCTGAACAGATAAGCAAACGGGGAACTCGGCTGAAAGACAACCTGTTTGCGCCGCCACCGCCGTCAAAGGAAGAGAAGAAGAAAAAGGATAAGGATAAGAAGGCCGAAAGTCCTTCGGAACCGGAAGCCCCTGCCAGGCCGGTGCCCACAGACATCAAAACACTCGTTGCCGAGATAGACAATACGCTCGCGATGTTCGTCTCAAACGCGATGTTTTCTAACGCCCGAACCGTGAACGCTGACGATCATGCCCGGGCGAAATCGGATCTCGAATACGTGATCGCGTTGGGCAGCAAACTGCACGAACTTGCCGGGGCACAGGCCGCGACCACGAATTAGGTTGAGACCTAGCGGGCAGTTATTAGGACGAAGTTCCTTCCGTGGTAGAGTCGAACACCGTTTCGCACCGCCAAAATCTGAAGAGGACGAGCCCTTTCCATGCGCCGATCGGTCGGAGCCGGAACGGAAAGCAATTGCTTTGCATTTAGTTCAAAGATCCTTATCGTTCCCTGCTTGGTGAAGCCAAACCCGTAAGCGCCGGAGTTGAGCGCTCGATTGCCGATATTGATCGGCGAATCGGTGATAAAGAACCCCTCATACTTTCCGCTGATCTCGGCGGAGTACCCCGAAGTGTCTACCATCCCGACGATCACGTAGCGGTCGCGTCCAATACGGGCCGCAGCAGAGTTTCGCATTTGGGTAGGAGCACTTTGCCCGGCGAAATAGAAGCTTGTTGGAACGATCTTTTCAAGCTCTCGTTCTTCCAAAACGGTGTAACGCGAATTGGTTTGACCAATTACTGAGGAAGCAGAACTCAACGAAATCACTGCGAGAAGAGCCAGACCTCCAAGGACCGAAACTAAGCGCATATCAAACTCCTTTATCTTAGATTTATTGGCTATTTGTATAGCAAATTTCGAGTAATGACAAGCATCCGGTATTTGGGCGATCCCAGATGTTTCCGCACCTTGAAGTCTTTCGGCCGATTGGCGTAGAATAGACACTCCAAAAACCACTTCTCTATAGACAAGGAAAATACAGCCGATGAAAACGACGTCGCTTCTTCTGACGATCTCGATCCTTCTCCAGATCTTCTGTGCGCCACTACAACAAAGTTTCGCGCAGTCACCCTCAGACCCTGTCTCGCAAGATCTGACCGATAGCGATGCCTATCTGCGACAGGCCGGTCAGCGTCCGCGTCTGCGTAACAGTGCGGTGCAGATAGAGGCGCTGTTGCGGCGGATGACGGTTGAAGAAAAGGTCGGACAGATGACGCAGTTGGCGATCGATCAGATCACGTCCGGGTCCGACTCAAACATAGCGATCGATCCGGCGAAGTTGGAAAAGGCGATCGTTCAGTACAAGGTCGGCTCGATCCTGAACGTCAGCGGCCACGCGCTCTCGGTCGATAAATGGCATGACGTGATCGGAGCCATCCAGAATTCTGCTGCCAAAACACGTCTGAAGATCCCGGTCATATACGGGATCGACTCGATCCACGGTGCGAACTACGTTCATGGAGCGACATTGTTTCCGCAGGAGATCGGCATGGGGGCCTCCTGGAATCCCCGTCTGATGCAGAAGGCAGCCGAGATCGCCGCAAAGGAAACGCGCGCGGCCGCGATCCCCTGGAGTTTCTCTCCGGTGCTCGATGTCGGACGTCAGCCGCTCTGGCCGCGTTTCTGGGAGACCTTCGGCGAAGATCCGTATCTCGCAACGGTAATGGGCGTTTCTTTCGTTCGCGGGCTTGAAGGCAACAACGTCGCCGACGACATATCGGTGGCGTCGAGCCTGAAACATTATGTTGGCTACAGCATGCCGCTTAGCGGCCGCGATCGCACGCCGGCATGGATCCCCGAGAATCACCTTCGCGAATACTTCCTGCCGCCGTTTGAGGCAGCGATTAAGGCGGGAGCTCGGACAGTCATGGTCAACTCGGCGGAGATCAACGGCGTTCCGGGGCATATTAATAGACACCTGCTCACGGACGTCCTGAAAGGCGAGATGAAGTTTGACGGATTCATCGTTTCTGACTGGGAGGACATCAAAAAACTAGTGAATCAGTGGAGGGTCGCGGCCGACGAGAAAGAAGCAACGCGAATGGCGATCATGGCCGGCATCGATATGAGCATGGTCCCGAACAGCTACAGCTTCAGCGACAACCTGATCGAGCTGGTGAAAGAGCGCAAGGTTCCGATGACGCGTATCGACGATGCGGTCCGCCGCATCCTTCGCGTGAAATTTGAGCTCGGGCTTTTCGAGAATCCGATGCCGAACCCGGCGGTAAAGAACAATTTCAACAAGCCCGAGTACGTCGAAGCAAGTCTTCAAGCGGCTCGCGAAACAATGACCTTGTTGAAGAACGAAAACAACATTCTGCCGTTGCCTAAGAATAAGAAGGTTCTGGTAACTGGGCCGACCGCTGATTCTCTTATCGCTTTGAACAATGGCTGGACGTGGACGTGGCAGGGCTCGGAGCCTTCGCTTTATCCGACCAACAAGATGACGATCCAGGCGGCGATCAAACAGAAGATCGCCGATCGTCACTTCGAGTTTCGGCAAGGTACGGCGCTGAGTCGCCCGCCGAACACGCCGGTTGGCGGAACTCCCGTGATGTATGACGTAGAGGTTGATGTTGCGAAGGCCGTCGATGAGGCAAAAGACTCAGACTACGTCGTTCTCTGTCTGGGAGAGGGCTCGTACACTGAAACGCCCGGCAACATCACAGATCTGACGCTTTCGGAAACTCAGCTTCGGTTTGCCGAACAGATCATTGCTACCGGCAAACCCGTGATCCTCGTTCTTGTCGAGGGACGTCCTCGTATCATCGCTCGCATCGCCGACAAGGTGAAAGGAATTCTCCTCGCCTATAACCCCAGCGATGAAGGCGGCCGCGCCGTGGCCGACGTTCTTTTCGGCGACTATAACCCGAACGGAAAATTGCCGTTCACCTATCCGCGTACAACGAACAACCATCTTACTTACGATCACAAGCTCTTTGAGGTTGAGGCGACGTCGTTCGGCAACGTTGCGACGCAGCCGCAGTTCGAGTTTGGATCCGGCCTGAGCTACACGACATATCGTTATAGCGATCTGAACGTATCGCCGCGGGCGGTTAGTTCGATGGGGAACGTGAACGTTTCGGTTAAAGTGACCAATACCGGGTCGCGGGCCGGAAAAGAGACGGTCATCCTGTATCTTCGCGACGAAGCGGCGACTCTTGCTCCACCCGGAAAACGAGTAAAGCGTTTCGCAAAGATATATCTGGAACCGAGTCAATCGAGGACGCTCACTTTTTCGCTCTCTCGAAACGATCTGTCGTTTATCAATGAGAACAACCGATCGGTGGTCGAGCCCGGCGACTTTACGGTCATGGTCGGAGGACTGTCGGAAAAGTTCACACTTCGCTAAGGCGTGTAGCATGCGGCCGATCTTGCTGATCATCATTCTTCTTGCCGCGTGCTTGCCGGCGAGTGCTCAGTCTGCTCACGAACGAGCCGCCCGAATGGGCCTCGGGATGAATTTCTCATACCTCGAGAACTGGTGGCTTGGTAAGAAGGAGAAGGGTTACTCGGATCTCACTTCCGCGGGCGCGGCGAAAAAGAAGGAGGCCGAGTTCGCCAAGATCGCGCGGGCGGGTTTCAAAACTGTCCGCATCCCGATCAACTTCGGCGCGTGGGCAAGTCTCGAAAAGCCGTATCGCTGGACTTCGCCGGAGGGGCTTGATATCGCAGGTCGATTTGTGAAGGCCGCACTGGACGCCGGCCTTATCGCGATCGTCGACCTGCATCACGTCGAGATGGACCGGTCGGTCAAGGCCGCCGATTCAACCGATCGCGTGGCCTGGATTTGGAAGGAGATCGCATCTCGTTACAAGGATCTTGATCCTGAACGCGTGCTATTCGAGATCCGTAACGAGCCGCACGACATTGAGGCTGGAGCTTGGCGGAAACAGGCTGAAGCGGTGATCAAGACGATCCGCGAGGTAGCCCCGAAGCACACGATGGTCGTCGGTTTTCACGACTGGAATTCGCGGCAGGCGATGATCGATTCGAAGCCTTTCGACGATGGCAACATCATCTACACCTTCCACTATTACGATCCGTTCATCTTCACGCATCAGGGAGCGACGTGGGCAGGCCCGGGATTGCCTGATCTCAAACAGGTCCCTTTTCCGGCTAATGGTAACGCGATCAGGGTTCCGGACAAGGCGAGGGGCACCTGGATCGCGGAACGCATCGGCAACTATCGAGAAGATTCAGATGCGGTTAAGATGTTTGACGATCTGAAGGCTGCAAAGACATGGTCTGAGAAGCACAAGGTCCCGATATTTCTGGGCGAATTCGGTTCATTCGGCAAGTACGCGAAACTCGCCGACCGCTGCCGTCATGCCGAAGCGGTTTATTCAGCTCTCGGCAGACTAAACATCCCGAGCGCCTGGTGGGAATGGGACGCCGGATTCAGCATGTATGACGAAGGCACGACGAAGATCGCACCGTGCATGCAAAAGGCGATCGACCTGTTCACAATAGCCGATCAATAAACTGAACTTTATGTACCAACTCTTCTTTCGGCTGGCGATCCTCGGCGCTATTTTCGCGACTACGGTTTTCTCTCAGGATCTTGAGACCTCGCGGCGTAACCTGATGCCCGTTCCCGCGTCCGTCACGTGGCGTGATGGAAGGCTTTCGGTCGACAAGTCGTTCAGCTTTGCCTTTGCGGGAAAGACCGATGAGCGGCTTCGCCAATACTTATCGCGAGCGATGCGGCGGCTCGAGGGTCGAACGATCTTTGAACTATCACGCGATGCGGCCACGGCATCTCCGACCCTATTGATCGAAACAGCATCGACGGGAAACCCGATCCCGAAGCTGGGCGATGATGAGTCGTATCAGCTTGATATCAGCACAACGCAGATAAAGCTGACGGCTCCGACCACGGTCGGCGCGATGCGGGGCCTGGAGACTTTGCTCCAACTGCTCAGCGGCGACGCGAACGGATCTTATTTTCCGGCTGTATCCATTACGGATAGACCGCGATTCCCGTGGCGTGGATTGATGATCGATTCGGCCCGACACTTCCAGCCTGTCGAGGTTATCAAGCGAAATCTGGACGCGATGGCCGCGGTGAAGTTGAACGTACTTCACTGGCATCTGACCGAAGACCAAGGCTTCCGGATCGAGACGAAAAAGTTTCCCGAACTTCATCTGAAAGGCTCCGACGGACTTTTCTACACACAGGACGAAGCGCGCGACATCATCCGATACGCCGCCGACCGCGGTATCCGCGTGATGCCCGAGTTCGATATGCCGGGCCATGCGACAGCTTGGGTAGTAAGCCATCCGGAGATCGCGAGCGCTCCCGGCCCTTACACGATCGAACGGCGGCCGGGGATCTTTGATCCGACGCTCGACCCGACGAACGAAAAAACGTACAAGTTGCTCGAACCATTTTTCGCCGAGATGGCGGCCTTATTTCCTGATGTATATATGCACATCGGCGGCGACGAGAACGAGGGCAAACAGTGGGACGCCAACGCGAATATCCAAGCGTTCATGAAGAAGAACGGGATAAAGAATAATCACGAGCTTCAGACCTATTTCAACAAACGCATCCTCAAGTTCCTTCAGAAGGACGGCAAGATAATGATGGGCTGGGACGAGATCTTTCAGCCCGACCTACCGAAGGACGTCGTGATCCATTCCTGGCGCGGACAAAAGGCTCTCGCCGACGCGGCCAAGCAAGGGTTCCAGGGTGTACTCTCGAACGGCTACTACATCGACCTGAGTTTTCCGGCGTCGCAGCATTACGTTGTCGATCCGCTGCCGGCTGACACGACACTCTCTTCGGATGAGCAAAAACGCGTTCTTGGAGGCGAAGCGACGATGTGGGCGGAGTGGGTCTCGCCCGAGACGATCGATTCGCGCGTCTGGCCGCGGACTGCTGCGATCGCTGAACGTCTATGGTCTGCTCGCGAAGTGAATCAGGTCGACGATATGTATCGACGCCTCGCCGTAGTCTCATACCAACTCGAGGAACTCGGCATCACTCACATCCGCAATCAAAAGATGCTGCTCCGACGGCTCACGATGGGGAAGGATACGACCGCTCTCGAAACGCTTGTCTCGCTGATCGAACCGGTCAAAGAATACCGCCGCTATCAGGTCCGTCCGCAGACGATGCTCTCGCCGCTGACGGGACTTATCGATGCCGCTCAACCCGATGCTCCTGCAGCACTTAACTTCAATCGTGCGGTCGAAAGGTCCGCTCTCGCCGATCTGAAGACAATGGTCGAAGGATGGCAGCGACACGAAGATGCGATCGCGTCGGTAATAGCCGCCTCGCCGGCGCTGGCCGAAGCGAAGCAGCTTCCCGCGGATCTGAAAGCCCTCAACCGGATCGCATTGGAATCCATCGTCGCCCTAACAAATGGAAGTACTCAGTCAGCTGAATGGAAAGCCGCCCGCATCGCCGAGCTCGATGCGATCGCGAAACCAAAAGCAGGTGTTGAATTTATGACCCTGCCCGGGATCAAGAAGCTAGTCGAAGCCGCGTCGGCTCCAAGATGAATTCGCGAGAAGAATGGCGGTAACGGAAAACACAGATCGGCTGGTATCACTCGACGTATTTCGCGGCATCACGATCGCCGGAATGACGCTTGTCAACAATCCCGGCACGTGGTCGTCGATCTACGGCCCGCTCAAGCACGCCGAATGGAACGGTATCACGCCGACCGATTACATTTTCCCGTTCTTTCTTTTCATCGTCGGCGTCGCGATCCCGATCGCGTTCGCTAAGCGACAGGAAGGTCCAACCCGCGACATCTATTACAAGATCCTTTCGCGAGGTGCAAAGATCTTCGCGCTTGGCCTTGTGATCTATGCGATACCGTTCTTCGGTTGGAGTGAGACGGACCTCTCGCAATTCTGGAAGGTTCTCATCAGCCTTGGTTTTACGGCTGTTCTTTACCTTTACCTGGTTGATAGATCCAAACTCGCGGCGATAGTGCTTGCGGCAACCGCGGTGCTGATCCTGATACTGTATCTCGCGGGTACCAGCTTCGTATGGATGGATCTCGCGACCGTTCGCATTCCGGGTGTACTGCAGCGGATCGCGGTTTGTTATGTCGTCGCCTCGATCATTTTTCTCAACACGACCTGGCGGCAGCAGGCGATCATCGGTGCCTGCATACTGGTCGGTTATTGGCTGATGATGACGCTCATTCCGGTCCCGGGATGTGGTGTGACGACCATCGACGACAAGGCGTGCAACTTTGCAGCTTACCTCGACCGGACGATCCTTACATCCGATCACCTCTGGAGCGCCGCGAAGGTTTTCGATCCTGAAGGGATGCTGTCGACACTGCCGGCCATCGTGACCACGATGTTAGGTGCACTAACCGGGAAGTGGCTTATCGGGGAACGCGATCGAGTTGAGAAAGCTAACGGGATCTTTTTCGCGGGAACGATCCTTGCGGCTGCGGGTTGGTCGTGGAGTCTTCTGTTCCCGCTGAACAAAGCTCTTTGGACAAGCTCGTTCGTACTGTACACTGCCGGACTTGCCCTTCTCACGTTGGGAGTTTGCTACTGGCTCGTTGACGTGAAGCGAATGTCGTGGTGGACTAAGCCATTTGTCGTATTTGGCGTCAATGCGTTGGCCCTCTACGTCTTCTCCGGCATCCTTTCGAATTTGCTCGGATCCTTCACGGTTGGCGGCGCTGATGGAAAGCCCGTCGTACTTCAGGAGTGGATCTACATCAATTTATTCTTAATCTGGGCCGATCCGATAAATGCGTCGCTGGCATACGGACTGTCTTACGTCGCGTTCTGGCTGCTGATGATGTGGATGCTCTATCGACAGCGGATATTCATTAAGGTCTAAATAATGCCAAATTCTAAATACATCGACCGACGCAGTTTCCTCGGCCTTGCGGCCGCAGGACTCGGTTCAACTGCGCTGATTCGCGATCTGAACGCGCAAACTGCAAGATCAAAAGCACGAGATATGCTTCTTTACGTAGGCACCTACACGTCGGGTGAGAGCAAGAGCACGGGAATATACATTCACAGATTTGATGGCGCATCCGGGAAACTTTCGCCGCTTCGCGTTGTTGAAGGGGTGGAAGAGCCGTCGTTTCTAACCATCGACCGCCGGGGACGATATCTTTTCGCCGTCAACGAAACTCTTGAGTTTGAGGGAATGAAGAGCGGAGCCGTCAGCGCATTTGCGATCGATAAGAAGTCGGGGGATCTGACGTTTCTCAACAAGCAGCCGAGCATGGGCGGAGCTCCTTGTCACATCACGACGAGCGCCGACGGAAAGTTTGCCCTCGTCGCCAACTATATGGGCGGCAACGTCGCCGTATTCCCGATCGGTGACGACGGGCGTCTTGGAAAGGCGATCGACGTTGAGCAGCATTCGGGCTCAGGCCCTAACAAAGAGAGACAAGAAGCGGCACACGCGCACTCCGTCATACTCGATCGTCATAACAAATTTGCGTTCGTGAACGATCTCGGAATTGACCGGATAATGATCTACGAATTTGATCGATCAAAGGGAACAATGACGGCGAACGGCAAGCAGCCGTTCTACCCAACTGCCTCGGGAGCCGGCCCGAGACATTTCAAATTTCATCCCAGCGAGAAGTTTGCCTTCGTCGTCAACGAACTTGATATGACGGTGAGTTCGCTCGCGTATGACCAGCAGTCCGGCGGATTGAAGACGATCGACACGCTTTCGACATTGCCGGCGGGAGTTTCCGGCCCGAGCAATAGTTGCGCGGATCTCCACGTGTCTCCAAGCGGCGACCACCTTTATGTATCTAACCGAGGGCACGACAGCATCGCGGTCTATTCATTTGATAAGGACTCGGGAAAGCTAAAGTTGGTAGAGATACGGTCGACGATGGGCAAGACGCCGCGAAACTTCGCGATCGACCCGTCGGGCAGCTTTCTGCTTGCGGCAAACCAGCGATCGAACTCGATCGTGACATTCGCGATAGATTGGAAGTCAGGAAAGCTAACGTACACAGGCTCGACCATCGAGACGCCAACGCCCGTATGCCTTCAATTCCACGAGTTGGGCGACTA
>Ga0247823_10005434_pt1 | contig 10141 bp, 6 predicted proteins | sample 13C_PalmiticAcid_2_FD_192426 | JGI IMG/M metagenome (GOLD analysis project Ga0247823, IMG submission 192426) | Soil microbial communities from agricultural site in Penn Yan, New York, United States - 13C_PalmiticAcid_Day30 | ecosystem: Environmental > Terrestrial > Soil > Agricultural land...
CCTCCTGATCGTCCGCGAGGAAAAGCGCGGCTGGTTCCGGACATTGTGGGCGGTGCTCGTGCTGCTCGCGATGCTGTTGGGACTCTACGTCGCCTGGACCTTCGGTCTGATTGCCATGACGGTGAATTACTGATGGCGCGTTTGAAGCTGGGTGTTTCGGTCGAAAAGCTGCGACTGGCCAAGCCGTTCCGGATCGCCAGCCGCACCTTCGACAGCGCGAATGCGATCGTCGTCACGCTCGACGACGGCTCCTTTGTGGGGTGCGGAGAGGCGACCGGCGTTTATTATGTCGGTGACGATCTGACGAACATGCTCGCCGAACTGGGGCAGGCGCACGATGCGATCGAGGCCGGCCCCTCGCGCGCCGAGCTGCGTTCGATCCTGCCCGCCGGCGGCGCACGCAACGCTGTCGATGCGGCGATGTGGGAGCTGGAATCGAAACGGACGGGGCGGCCGGTGTGGGCGCTCGCAGGGCTCGAGCCGCCACGCCCGCTGCGTACGACCTTCACGGTTGGCGCCGACGAGCCGGAAGCGATGGCTGAGGCCGCCTCGGCCTATGCTGATGCCCGATCGATCAAGATCAAGCTCACGGGCGAGCTCGACCTCGATGTCGCGCGGGTCAACGCGATCCGTGCCGTGCGCCCCGACGTCTGGATCGGGGTTGATGCCAATCAGGGCTTTGCGATCGGCGATCTCGACGCGCTCGCGGATGCGATGGTCGCGGCCGGGGTGTCGCTGATCGAGCAGCCGCTGGCGCGCGGCCGCGAGGCCGACCTCGACAGCTATCGCTCGCCGATCCCGCTCGCCGCTGACGAAAGCGCGCTGACCCTCGACGATGTCGCCGGGCTGAAAGGCCGCTTCGACGTCTTCAATATCAAACTCGACAAATGCGGCGGGCTGACCGAGGCGCTTATGATCGCCGAGGCCGCCCGCGACGCCGGCCTTGGCGTCATGGTCGGCTGCATGGTTTGCAGCAGCCTGGGCGCTGCGCCGGGGTTCGTCGCGGGGCAGCTTTGCGACCTTGTCGATCTCGATGGTCCGCTCTTCCTCGCGCGCGATCGCTCGCCCGGGGTAATCTATCGCGACGGGACCATCTGGTGTGACGAGACGGTCTGGGGCGCGCGCGAGCCGGCGACGGCATGACACGGGCGAGCGCTCCGACCTGGTTCGGTCAGCCGCGCGGGCTGACCGTGCTGTTCCTCACCAATATGTGGGAGCAATTCTCCTATTACGGCATGCGCGCGCTGCTGGTCTATTACATGACCAAGGAGCTGCTACTGACGCAGGGCCATTCGTCCTTCGTCTATGGCGCCTATACGGCTTGCGCCTATTTCACCCCGATCATCGGGGGTGTCATCGCCGACCGGCTGCTCGGCAAGCGGCGCGCGGTGATCCTTGGCGCCAGCATTATGGCCGCGGGTCATTTCATGATGGCGTTCGAACCGCTCTTCTATGCCGCGCTCGCGACGATTGCGATCGGCAATGGGCTATTCCTTCCAAGCCTGCCTAGCCAGATCAACGACCTCTATACCGCCGGCGATCCACGGCGCGGCTGGGCGTATAATGTCTATTATGTCGGCATCAACATCGGCGGCTTCCTCGCACCGTTGATCTGCGGGACGCTGGGCGAGCTGTACGGCTGGCATTATGGCTTTGGTGCTGCCGGCATCGGCATGTTCGCGGGTCTGCTGATCTATGTCTGGGGCCAACGCTACCTGCCCCCGGAACCGCCGCGCGCACCGACGGCGGACATGCCCGCGATGCGTTGGGCCGACCACAAGGCAACGTTCATGGTGCTCGTCGCCGTGGCGCTCTCGGTCACCGTGTTCCGCGGCGCCTATGAGCAGGTAGGCAACACCGTCGCGCTATGGGCCGACACGGGGGTCGACCGTGCGATCGGCGCGTGGACGATCCCGATGACCTGGTTCCAGTCGCTCAATCCGCTGCTGGTGATGCTGATGACGCCGCCGCTTCTGGCTTACTGGCGCCGCCGCGCCGACAGCGGGCACGATACGTCGCCCGCGCGGCGCATGGCGCTGGGCGCGCTGGTCGTCGCGGCGGCCTATCTGGTGCTCGCCGCAGTCGCATGGAGCAGCGGCGAGGCAAAGGCACCCTGGTTCTGGTTCGCGGTTTTCTTCGCGATCTTCACGTTTGGCGAGTTGCTGGTCCTGCCCACCGGTCTCGGCCTGTTCGCGCGGCTCGCGCCGCCGCGGCTCGGGGCGACGACCGTCGCAGCCTGGTATCTCGCGATCTTTTCGGGAAGCCTGTCGGCGGGGCTGGTCGGCATGCTCTGGAGCCATATGGACCAGGGCCCCTTCTTTGCGATGCTCGGCGGAATTGCGGTCGTTGCGGCGCTGCTGCTCCGCGCGCTCGACGGGGCGGTACGCCGGGTCGACCCGACATGGGGTGCGAAAGGTGACGGGGACGAAGCAAACATCTGATCTGACGAGGGCCCCGGACCCGACGGCGCTGTAGGCAGCCGTCGGGGGTTTCCGACGATCGCTTGCGGGCACTGGCAGAATTTGAAATGCTCTTTCGATGGCCGGACCGGACAATCAATGGAGCCTCTCCAACGCCGGGCCGGGCACGCTTTTGGTGTGGCTTGAGCCATGGGCGGAGGAATTTGTCGTCCCGGTCAGGTCAACGCTCGCGATCCGACCTTCCGGCGGCTGCGCGTCTGGCGAGGCTGAATGGCCCCCGGATCATCTCGTCATATGGGCACACGCCCCGACGATCGAGGTTTTCATCGACGGCAAGCTTCAGGATTCTGCCTCGGCGACGATCGCTGCTCCCGACGGTCTGACCAAGGGCATGCTCGGTATCCTGTTCGCCGGCCAACCATCCGCTCGCCTTGGCGGCACATATGCGGGATGCGGTCGGACGAATATCGCTGTGGGATCGCGTCAGGCGCCGTCTGCGTCTTTAGGGTCGCGCGCGCCGTTTTTTGTAGCGGCGTTCTCTCCACGGCTCCACCGCATGCGGCAAAGACTGCCTCTCGCGTTCGGTGCCCGCCGCCGGTCGGCAAGGCCGCACAAAAAAGGCGGCGGTATCGATCGATACCGCCGCCACCGGGAACCGGCTCTGGTGAGAGACGTCAGAAGTTCAACTTGACCCCGGCCGACATATAACGACCGATCACATCATAGTTGGGGCTGGTATAGGGTGTGATCGGGGGATCGCGGTCGAACAGATTGTTGACGTTGCCGAACAGGGTGAAGGGTCCGGTTTTGAACTGAACGCCCAGATCGACATAGGTGCGGCTCGCGACCTTGTTGTTCACGATCTCCACCGGGACGCCGCCTACCACCGTCAGCGGGCGGTCGAGGCCGCCGTCGACGTAGCGGACGCGCAGGTTCGCACCAAAGCTGTCGCTGTCATAGGCGATGGTCGCGGTGCCGCGCCATTTCGGGGTCGAGAAGGCGGTGTCGCCGCCGACGAAGCCCGCCAGATCCTTGCCGTTGATCTTCAGATTGAAGACATGGTTCGCCAGCGCGCGGAACGACAGCGTGCCGTCGCCCAGCGGCAGGCGGTACGACGCCTCGATGTCGAGACCCTGCGTCTGGTAATTGGCAAGGTTGCGGAAGCCATTGGTGATCGAACCGATCGAGCCGTTGGTTTCGCGGACAATCGTGCCGCCGCAGGTCGGATCGTTCGGTGCCGCGGCATAGCATTGCGCCAGCAGGTCGTTTGCCGTCACCGTCGTGATCACATTGTCGATGTCGATGTCATAATAGTCGACCGACAGGCGCAGGCCCCGGGCAAAGGAAGGCGAATAGGATCCGCCAAGGGTCAGCGTATGCGAAATTTCCGGCGTGAGGTTGATGTTGCCGCCGCCATAGACCACGACATTGGTCTGCACCGTGCCGTTCGGACCCTGGAACGGGTCGAAGACAGTGCCGATGTTGGTCGACCGGTTGAGGAAATATTCGGTGATGCTGGGCGACCGGATGTCGCGCGAATAGACCGCACGCAGCAGCAGGTCGTTGACGACGCGAAGTGTGCCGCCGGTCTTCCACGACCAGATGCCGCCGCTGGTGCTATAGTCCGAATAGCGCGCGGCGCCGTTGATCTCGAGCTTCAGCGTGTCGGTGATGTCGAGCAGCGGCACGTTCACCTCGGCAAAGACTTCCTTGACGTTGAAGCTGCCGTTCGTCGCCGACGAGTTGAGCGTGCCGAGCGCGTTTGCGAGCGACAGCGGGTCGACATAGTTGGTGACCTGCTTTTCCCAGCGGACGTCGGTGCCGAGCGCGATATCGACCGGCCCGGCCCAGGTCGAGAAGGGCTGGCCGGACAGGCTGGCACCGGCCGCGTCCAGCTTGATCGTATAGATGAGCTGCGACCCGCCAAAGGCCCAGTCTGCTGCGGCATCCGAAATGCTGCCGTTGCCGAACAGATTGATCGGAACGCAGCTCGGATCGTTGTTCGTCGTCGATGCGTCGGCGTTGATGCGGCAGGTCGGGGTACCATTGACCAGAACGGAATCGACGCCGTTGGTGAAGCGCGATTTGATCCGCTGGTTGTTCAGCGCCTGATTGAGCCGGATTTCACCGTGATCATAATAGGCCTCATAGCTCCAGCCGTCGCCGAACTTGCCGCTGAGGCCGATCGCGCCTTCCAGATTGCGGCGGCTGTATTTGAACTTCATCACCCGGTCGTCGCCGACGTCGTCGAGAACGCGGCCGAGCAGGAACGGACCGGCGACGCCCGCGGCCGCAAGCTGATCGCGGTTCGCCTGCGTCAGGAACGCATTGTCCGGCATGATGACGACGGCGGGAGTTTCGGGAAAGAAGCTGTAATTCGCCGACATGCGGTGGAAGCTGAAATTGGCCCAGATCTTGAGCGAGTCGGTCAGATCATAGCTGGCGCGGGCGAACAGGTTGGTGCGCTCGTAGGGCGTGCTGACCGCGACATAGTCGAAGATGTTCTGGCCGCCGCCGCCCAGCGTCGTGACCCCCTGCGTCACGCTGCCGAGCGGGAAGGCGCCGATGTTCCCATCGGGATTGAACACAAGATTATAGGGCGCGCCGGTCGCACGGAGGATCGAGCCGCCATTATAGAGCTGGGTCGAATTGGGATCGCGTACCAGTTCCAGCTTGCCGTCGGGGCGCTGGAACAGGCCGGCTTCGAGATTGGGACGATCGTTGCGGCTGAGCGCGCCGCGTTCGTTCATATATTCTCCCCCGACCATGAAATGGCCGCGGCCGCCAGCAAAGTCGGTTCCCCATGCAAGGTCGGCGCCATAGCGCGCCATGTCGCCGCGCGACGAAACCCCGGTCTGCACACCCATGCGCCAGCCGGAGAAGTCGTCGTCGAGGAGGATGTTGACCACGCCCGCGACCGCGCCGGAGCCCCAGGCGGCCGAGGCGCCGCCGGTTACGACGTCGATCCGTTTGACCAGGCTTTGCGGCACGATGTTGAGATCGTTGGCACCGGCGAAACGGTGCCCGTTGAGCAGGGTAAGCGTGCGCACCGAGCCAAGGCCACGCATGTCCGCCGTGGAGACGCCGCTTGACGTGTTGCCCGGGGTTGTGGACGGGGTCGAGGTCGCGCGAAATTGCGGGGCGTCATTCAGAACCTGCGCGATGCTTGCGCGATTGCCCAGCGACAGTTCGGCCTCGCCAATAACGGTCGTCGGTGTCGGCGCATCGAAGCCCGAACGCTGAATGCGCGATCCTGTCACGACGATGTCTTCGTCGTTTACCGCAGCCGGCGCCGCGCTGTTCGCAGTCTGGGCGTACGCCGGACTCTGGCCGACGATCACAGTGAGTGCGGTGCTGGCGAGCCAGCCCAGATGAACAATCTTCATGAAATCCCCTTCACCTTCCTGATGGCAATTCCGCACGGTGCCGGCCAATTTTGTAAATGGTCCTGAACGAGACGCTTGCTTGCCGAAATCCATAAGGACAGGCATTTTAGAAAAATTCAAGGAAAAAAGGAGAAAAAATTTCAGATTCTGAAAAATCGAACGTTCCGAGTGGCGTGGCTGATCGCTTGAGACGGATTTCAAGCGAGCATGCCAATGCCGTTACCGGTTCGAATCGACCCGATCCGGGGACGCTGGCGTCAAGGTGGCTTCATGTGGGCGATGCTGCCGATTTCCGCGCGGCTTTTCCCCCATTCCGATATTGATGGGCTCCAAACAAGCGTCTGAATGAAAGGGACCGAAATTATACCCGCTCTTGAGGGGGCCACGATCTTGCGGAACCCGCGCGCTGACCGAGCCTCGCAGCGACGGTTCGAGACTTTTTGTATAGATGAATGCGAAATTTTGCCGAATATAGGAATTCAGTTCCAATGTTAGGCTGCCTTCCAATGTAAAAAGCAGGGAGGGTGGAATGCGCAAGGCTGTGGTGCTTTTGCTGACGTCGTCGATGGGGATCTTTGTTCCTGTCGCGGCAAAGGCGCAATCGACGAACGATGTGGTCGCGGCAGAGGCCGATGCGGCGGGGACGGGGCAGGGCGATATCGTCGTCACGGCACGTATGCGCGGCGAGCGGCTGAAGGATATCCCCGATACGATCACCGCCTTTTCCGGGGACATGATCGACCGGGCGGCGATTACCAGCGTAAAGGATTTCGTTGCCCTGACGCCGAACATCACCTTGCTTCCGTCTTTTCGCCAGGGTGTCTTCAACCTGACGTCGCGCGGCGATTCCACGCCGCAGGGGGGCGACTCCCCGATCGTCGTCAACTTCGACGGCGTACAGGCGCCCGCTCTCGATCTCATCAATCAGGATCTGTTCGACATCGAACGGATCGAAGTGCTCAAAGGCCCGCAAAGTGCTCTTTACGGTCAGGGCGCGACGGCCGGCGCGATCAACATTTTCACAAGGGCGCCCGACAATGATTTTACGGGCTTTGCGAAAGGCGCCTACGGCAACGGAAATACCTATCGGCTCGCCGCAGGGGTCGGTGGCCCGATCGTCGAGGACCACCTCTTCTTCCGTCTCGCAGGCTTCCACAAGCATAGCGACGGATTGATCCCCAACGTCACGCTCGGAACGAAGGCCGATTTCTATTCGGCCTCCGGCATCCGCGGCCGCGTCCTTGCCGAGTATGGTGATTTCAAGGCCGACGTCCGGATCGGCTACACCGATTCATCGGCGGGCTTCGCGTATGAAACGATCATTCCCTATCTGCCCGGCGTGCGGGTCGACACCGACGTCAGCGACCTCCGGATCCGCAGCAACCTGCCGTCGCGTGAGCAAACCCGCATATTCAACACCTCGCTGAAGCTCGACTACAACTTCGGTCCGGGCACGCTGACGTCGGTGACAGGGTACAGCCGCAGCGTCCAGGAAGGCTGGGGCGACCTCGACTTCGGTCCCCAACAGATTCTGACGCAGCATGTCGGCTTCAGGGTTCGCGCCTTCAATACCGAACTGCGCTACACCTCCGACACGGACGGGCCGCTGCAATATGTCGTTGGCGCCTTCTTCCAGCGCCGCAACCTGTTCAACATCGCCCATATCCCGTCCTATCTGGACGATGGCGGGCCGACGCCGACGCGGCTCGACGATCCGCGCCTTTTCGGTCCGGCGCTGCTCGACGGACGGGACGAGACGAAGAGCACGTCATGGGCGTTGTTCGCCAACGCAATCTACAAGCTCACCGACCGGCTCGAACTGACGCTGGCAGCGCGCTATGACTCCGATCGCCGGTCGGCGCAGAGCCTCACGGCCGGGCCGGTGTCGGCGGCCTCGGGGACTTTTGCGCAATTGCAGCCGAAGGTCAGCCTTGCCTTCCACGCCTCCGACGATGCCATGTTCTATGCCACCTATGGTCGCGGGTTCCGCAGCGGCAGTTTCAATCCCTATCTTTCGGCCGCCGAACGTCTGATCAAGGCCGAGACGACCGACAATTATGAAGCGGGGACGAAGCTCGACCTTCTCGATGGCGCGGTTTTGCTCAACGCGGCGATCTATCACATCGATTTCACCAACCGACCCTATTATTTCTTCCTCGCCGACGGCGGTAACAGTTCGCAGAACATCGTAACGATCAGGTCGGCATCATCGGAAGGCGTCGAGATCGATCTGACGGCGCGGCCGACCGATGCGCTGACGTTGCAGGCGAGCTATGGCACCGTGCTCGGCCGCGTGAAGCGTTTTGACACGACGTCAGCCTATATCGGCAACAACCTTCCCGACACGCCCGACTACACCGCCAATATCAGCGTGGATTACCGGCAGCCTATAGCGGCCAGCGCCGACCTGCTCTTCCATGTCGGCGCGCGGCGGCAGGGGCGGATCTTCTACGATCTTGCGAACCTGGTCGAGGCAAAGCCCAAGACCTTTGTCGACGCGCGCATCGCTCTGGAGCGCGACGGCTGGACCATCACTGCCTTTGTGCAGAATCTGACCAACGCACGGTTTCTGTCGAATTTCACGCCTACTGCGTCGGGCATCGCCTTCGTCCAGCCGAATCAACCGCGCAGCTATGGCGCGGAACTCTCGTTCAAATTCTGACGAAGGCGGGAACGGGACATGAAGCGGTTCCTGACGCACGACGACATCGAAGCCGCGGTGTTCGGCGGTCTGATCCTCGGCGGCGGTGGCGGGGGACTGGTCGCGTCGGGGCTTGCCCGCGCGCGCGCCGCCGCCGGCGCCGGCCGGGCCGCGCTATGGACCGTCGATGAACTGCCCGATAGCGCGTTGACCGCGACCGCAGCGCTGGTCGGCGCGCCATCGGCGGTCGATCCGGTCGTCGATGCGTCGCACCTCGAACATTCGCTGGCGCTTTTGTCGAGCCGCATCGATACGCCGCTGGCGGCGATCAACACCAACGAAAACGGCGCCGAAACCACGCTCAATGGCTGGGTGCAGTCGCTATCGTCGGGGCTCCCTTTGCTGGACTTTGCGTGTAACGGCCGCGCGCATCCTACCGGCTTGATGGGCGCGCTCGGGCTGCATCGCCAGCCCGGCTATCGCTCGCGGCAGGCTTTCGCCGGCGGCGGCGGCGATCGCCATATCGAAGGTATGATCGAAGGATCGCTGCGGGGCGCCGCGCTGGTCGTCAATCGTGCCGCGGCTGAAGCCGGCGGTATTATCGCCGTTGCCCGCAACCCGGTGACGGTCGGCTTTGCGGCCAGACAGGGCGCCCCCGGCGCCATCTCGCACGCGATCGCAACCGGGCGCGCCTATCTGGATGGGGGGCTCGCGGGGCTCGTCGCCGAACTGGGTCTCGTCATCCGGGCCGAGGGACAGATCGTCGATCTGCGCTGCGACCGCGTCGACGGGCTGGACGTCGGCCATGCCGTTCTGGACGACCGCCACGCCACGCGGGTCGACTTCGTCAACGAATATCTGGTGCTGCAGGGGGAGGGGAGCCCGGTCCACTTTCCCGATCTGATCATGGCCTTCGATCTCGACGGCACGCCCTTGCCGTCTGCGGCGCTGACCCCCGGCCTCGGCGTGCGGGTTGGCGTCGTTCCGGCGCACCGCCTGCTGCTCGCACGCACGATGTGGATGACCGAACTCTATGATCCGCTGCGTGCTTTCCTGCAGAGGTCGCCGCGGCGCGACGAAAGCGAGCGCGACGACGAGGATCCGCTGGCGATCTTGTAAGGGAGCGCCCGGCGGTTCAGCGGACGGGCGGCGGCAGGGCAAATCCCTCGACAGGTTTGGCGCGCAGCGGAAGATAGGCGCGCGGGCTGTGCGCGAAACCGAGCCGGATCGCAGAAACCGCCGCCATCGCGGCGGCGCGGAGCGGGCTGATCACTGAAACCTCGATCCCGCGCGCGCGCAGCGCGGCCGTCACTCCGGCATCGACGCCCAGAAAGCCCGTGCAGCCCAATATGATCTGATCGGCCCGGTCGTCGAGCACCGCATGCTTGCTTGCCTCGATCAGACGACGCAGCAAGGTGCCGCCATCGGCCTCGATATCCCGCACCGGTATGTCGACGACGCGGACACAGGCCAGCCGGTCGGCCAGCCCGGCCAGTCGTACCTGATCCTCTATCATCGCGCGCACGCTCTCCATGATCGTGACGATGCCGATACGGTGAGCGAAGAGCGCGGCCAGATGCAGGCTGACGGTTCCAGGACCGATCACCGGGATGGATACCGCTTCGCGCGCCGCGCGGACGGCGGGATCGGCGAAGCAGTCGACGATGATCGCCGACGCGCCCTCGTCCGCCGCC
>Ga0247823_10005435_pt1 | contig 10140 bp, 9 predicted proteins | sample 13C_PalmiticAcid_2_FD_192426 | JGI IMG/M metagenome (GOLD analysis project Ga0247823, IMG submission 192426) | Soil microbial communities from agricultural site in Penn Yan, New York, United States - 13C_PalmiticAcid_Day30 | ecosystem: Environmental > Terrestrial > Soil > Agricultural land...
CCGGACGAGGTCCTGCCCCTGCCTCCCGCAACGTCTGCCGCGCCGCGCGAGGACGAGGCCGACCCGGCGGAAGAGACCGACACCCGGGTCTTCGAACCGGTGCCGACCGCCGTCGCGGCCGCGCCATCCCTGCTGACCGATGCGCACTGCCGCGCGGCGATGCGCGAGGTGGCCCTGACCATCGCCGGCTTCTGCAACGACCGCGCCGTCAACAACGGCGACCTGTGGCAGGTGCAGATGGCGCTGCGGGCCGACGTGGTGCCCGACACCACGTTGCACCTGTCGCTTTCGCCGCACTGGCTGACGCTTCGCTTTCACACCGGCGACGCGGCCGCCCTCGACCTACTGTCGAGGGGTCGAGAGGCGCTGCTGCAGATCCTCGAGACCACGCTGGCGCGCAAGCGCGACATCGCCATCACCTTCGAGTCCCCATGACCCTCTCCGGTGCGCTTCCCCACTTGCCCGTCGCCGGGCACCTGCCGCGGCTCGACCGCACGGCCGCCGCCGCGGCCCGGCTGCTGCACGACCGGCGGCTGCGCCCCCACTGGTGGGGGGCGATCGACGGGCTGGAATTCGTGCCGCTGGCGGCCGCCCCGTCGGACCCCGTGTTCCGCCTGTCGCTCGAGACGGCGCATGGCGCCGTCGAGGCCCACTTCAGCGCGCCGGACTTTCCGTCGCTCGCGGTGGTGGCGTCGCAGTCGACCGGGGTGCCCGCCGCGCTGCAGGCGTTCGCCGCGGAGGCCGTGATGCAGCCGCTGCTGGACGCGTTCGAGGCGCTGGGGTTGAACGACGTGTCCGTGGCCGACCTCGCGCCGATGCAGGACCGGCACGACGACGTGCCGACGGCGGGCTGGGCGCGCGTGATGCTGCGGGGCGAACCCGTCGCGAGCTTCGCCTGCACCCGGCTGCCGGACGTGCTGCTGCAGGGCCTGCGCCAGCGTCTCTCGCCGCCGCGGTTCACGTCGCGCCTGGCGCGGTCGCTCGCGCTGCCGGGCCGGGTGCTGCTGTCGGCGCGGCCGGTGCGCCGCGCGGTGCTGCACTCGCTGCAGCGGGGCGACGTGCTGCTGCTCGTGTCCGGCGGGCCCGACGCGCGTGTGGCCTGCAACGTCAGTTTCGGGGCCCGCGGCGGTCGGCGCTGGTGCGCCGACGCCGCGGTCGAAGACACCTTTCTCACCATCCAGGGAGCGGGACGCATGATCGACGAAGACGGGAACGACCACGAGGTGGCCATCGCCGACGAGGCGCCGGCCTCGCCTCCCCACGACCTCGAGGTGCCCGTGCGCTTCGAGGTGGACACGGTGGCGCTGCCGCTGTCGCAGATCGAGGCGATGGCCCACGGCTACGTGATCGAGCTGGCGGCGCCGCTCGCGAGCGCGCCGCTGCGCCTCGTCGCCTGCGGCCGGGTCATCGGCACCGCCGAGCTCGTCGCGGTGGGCGACCGACTGGGCGCCCGCATCACCCACATGGACCGGCGCGATGCAGAACGAACCGGCCATTGAGGTCGTCCCGCTGCTGGCGGTCATCTTCGCGATCGGCTTCCTGCCGTTCGCGGCGATGATGGTCACGTCGTACACGAAGATCGTCGTGGTGCTGGGCCTGGTGCGCAACGCGCTCGGCGTGCAGCAGGTGCCGCCGAACATGGTGCTCAACGGCATCGCGATCATCATGTCGGTCTACATCATGGCGCCGATGTTCATGGATGCCTTCGACGCGCTGCAGCGCCAGCAGAACGGGCAGGGCGGCAGCACGCGGCAGGTGGCCCAGGTGATGGAGGCCGCGCGCGAGCCGGTGCGCAAGTTCCTGGCAAAACACGCCCATCCCCGCGAGAAGGCGTTTTTCCTGAAGTCGGTGTCGGCGGTGTGGACGCCGGAGCGGGCCAAGCAGGTGCGCGAGGACGACCTCATCATCCTCGCGCCGGCTTTCACGCTGTCCGAACTCACGGAGGCGTTCAAGATCGGGTTCCTGCTCTACCTCGCCTTCGTCGTCGTGGACCTGGTCGTGGCCAACGTGCTGCTGTCGCTCGGCTTGTCGCAGGTGACGCCCACGCAGGTGGCCATCCCGTTCAAGCTGCTGCTGTTCGTGGTGATGGACGGGTGGTCCGTGCTGCTGCACGGCCTCGTGCTGACCTACCGGTAGGGAACGCCATGGGAACCGAAGACATCTCGCGTGTCACGTCGGAGGCGCTGCTGCTGTGCCTGATCGTCTCGCTGCCCACGGTGATCGTCGCGGCCACGGTCGGGTTGCTGATCGCGTTCGTGCAGGCGGTGACGTCGCTGCAGGAACAGGCGATCGGGCAGGGCGCGAAGATGATCGCGGTGCTCGTCACGCTGCTGCTGGCCGCACCCTGGGGCGCGCGCCTGATCCTCGAGTTCGCGAACGCGATGATGCGGCTGGCGATGTCCTGAACGGAGGCCACCGATGAACGCGAACAGCACGAGCGGCATCCGCGCCACGGTCGCGGCGCACACGGCGCAGTCGTCCGCGGGCCAGCCCGGCGGTGCCCCGGCCCACCGGCCCGGCGACCAGGTGGCGCACTACAAGGGCGCGACGCTGCGCACCGCGTTCGCGATGGGACGCCCCGGCGGCATGGCGAAGGCGATGCTCGCGAAGCTCAAGCCCCGGCCGCTGCCGCCGGGCGCGGGCACCGGGAGCGTGGCGCGCCCGCAGGCCGAGGCGCTGGAGTCGGCGCTGGAGCACGAATCCGGCGGGCGACGCACGCCGGAGGGTCCTGGCGAGGAAGTGCACGGCCATCGGGTTCATCGGCGTGACGGCGAACGCGATCCGCGCGATGGATCCTCCCGCGACGACGACGACCCGCCGCAGGACGACGACGAACGGGGTGCCGGTGGCGCCCGGCCGCAGCGTCCGCGGGCACGCACCGCGTTGCGGCCGCCGCCCGCGATCCGCACCGGCGCCGGCGTGCTGCGGGCCGACTGGGCCGTCGCGGCGCTCGCGTCGGGCGGGGAGCCGGCACTGCAACGTGCGCTCGCGGCGCGGCTGTTCATGGCAGCCCGAGGTCCGGGCACGGCGGGCTGGCGCCGGCCGTGGTTGGGCAACGTCGGCGCGTACCACGCCGCGGCCGGGCCCGGGGGCGAAGGACGCGGCGTGGTACGCGCCGACGTTGCCCAACCACGGCGGGCTGGCGCCGGCCGTGGTTGGGCAACGTCGGCGCGTACCACGCCGCGGCCGGGCCCGGGGGCGAAGGACGCGGCCTCGGAGGTGTCCGCGACATGCTGGTCGCGCTGTCGGCCGGCGCGGCATCGCACCGCCTGCTGCCCAACCCGATGCGCGCGACGTTCTTCTGCCTGCTGCCCCTCGTGCTGCTCGACACGCAGCGGCCCCGCACCGCGACCCAGCGGCAGGACCTGCTCGTGCGCCTCGCCGCGCTCGCGCGGATGCCGCGGGTGCCTCGCCCCTTCTGACCGGAAGCCCGTCCGATGACCTACGAACGATACGAGGAACTCGTCACCGCGTTGTGCACCACCACCGAACTCGGCGACCCGAAGGTGGTGCTCGAGACGAAGACGCTGGAGGTCGAGGGGTTCACCGTGCTGCTCGACCATTTCGAGGACGACCCGACGGCGATGTACATGCAGTTCGACTACGGCATCGTCACGGCGGGCCGCACGCTGCGCATCTTCCGCATGATGCTGGAGTCGAACCTGCTCGTGTACGCGCAGGACCAGGCGCAGCTCGGCGTCAACCCCGACACCGGCGGCGTGCTGCTGATCCTGCGGGTGCCCATGGGCGACGAGATCGACGGCGCCTGGTTCGCCGACACGCTGGTGCACTACGCCGAACACGGCCGCTACTGGCGCGACCACATGAGCACGTCGGTCGACGACATGTTCGAGGGCATCGCCGCCGGGGACTATGCGTGGCTTCGCGCTTGAAAGTTTGTTAGGCTCCCACCGGCATCCCACGTTCCCCGCGCCCGTCCGGCGCGCCGTCCACGGTCGAGACTGTCTGCCCGCGTGCCACCCGTCCTGTACCCCCATGCCGCGACCGAGGATCGCCCGTCGCTCTGGCCCCACCGGCCCGCGGGAGACGGCCTGTCCGACCACATCGAGGCCCTGCTGTCCGAAGCCGAGGGCCTGTGCGCCTCCGATCCGGCCGAGGCGCGGCGCCGGCTCGATGCCTCGATCGCGTCGGCCCGCGAGCAGGCCGACGGCAGCGTGCTCCCGGGCTGCCTGCACCGGGCGGCCACCCTGTTGCTCAAGATGCACGACGCCTGCGGCGCCTACGCGATGTGCCTCGAGGCCCAGCCGATGCTGGAACGGCTCGACGACCGCTGGGGCGCCACCCAGGTCCTGAAGCTCCGGGGGCGCTGCTGCCTCACGGTGGGCGAACACGAACTGGCCGAGACCCTGCTGTCCGAGGCCAACGACCGGTTCGAGCGCATGGGGCTGGCCATCGAATCGGCCCGCTGCGAATCGCTGCTGGCGTCGGCCTACCGGGGCGAGGGCAACCTGCTCGCGGCCGTCCATTTCGCCGGTCACGCGCGGGCGCGGCTCGGCCCCACGCCCACCCACCTGCTGCACCGCCTCGGCGCGGGCGAGGCCAACACACGCCTGCTGCTCGCCCGGCGCCTGAAGCTCCTCGGCGAGGCCACGGCGTCGGCCGAGCAGCTCGACGAGGCGGCCGCCGTGCTGCCGCCCATCGACGACGTGGACGACACCTCGGGTGGGCAGGCGGCGCTGGTCTTCGACATCGCGGCCATGGTGGCGGCGGAACGCGGGCACGAGTCCGACCGTCGCACGGCGCTCGCCCGGCTGTTGCGCGTGGCCCGGCGCCTCGGCGAGGCCGACTGGCTCGGTCTGGCGTGGTTGCGCCTGTCGGAGCTGCGTGGCGCGCAGGGGCGGCTGGCCGCTTCCATCGCGGGGGCCCGCCGCGCGGTCGATCACCTCGAACGGTCGCCGCGTTCGCACCGGCTGCCCGCCGCGGAACGCCTGCTCGCGGAGGCGCTCGAGCGCCATGGCGACAGCCGCGGCGCGTACGAGGCGTTCGTGTCGGCGCTGCGGCACGAAGCCGACCAGGAGCGCGCCCTGATCGCGGAGCGGCTCGAACTGCTCGCGCTGCACGGCCGCGCCGAGCAGGACCTGCGCGAGACCGAGCAGACGCTGGCCTACGCCCAGCGGTTCTCGAACGTCGGGTACCTCGTCGCGAGCGTCAACCACGAGCTGAACCAGCCCCTCGCGTCCATCCGGCTGCTCGCGGAAACCACCCTCGAACTCGCCGCCCACGGCCACGCCGACGAGGTGTTGGAGAGCCTGCGCTCGATGCGCGAGCTGGGCAGCCGGCTCGACGGGGTCGCGTCGAAGCTCGCCACGTTCCCCGTGCGCGAGAACGCACCGCTGCGGCCGGTGGGGCTTCGCCAGGTCGTCGACGATGCCCTGGCCCTGCTGCAGGCGCGCCTCGCGCAGACACCGTGCGAGGTGCACCGGCTGCGCGACGACGTGTTCGTGCAGGCGGACGAGGCGCAGGTGGTGCACGTGGTCGCCAACCTCGTCAACAACGCACTCGACGCGCTGGCGGCGCAGGACCGGCGACGCATCGACTTCTCGTGCACCGTGGGCGCCCGCCAGGTCACGCTGACCCTGCGCGACAACGGCCCCGGCATTCCCGAGGCGGTGCACGACCGCCTGTTCCACCCGTTCTTCTCGACGAAGGCGGCGGGCCAGGGCCTGGGCCTCGGCCTGGCGCTGTCCCGCGACGCGCTGCGTGCGATGGGCGGCGACCTGGTGTCGCGGCATCCCGCGGGCCCCGGCGCCGCGTTCGAGGTCATGCTGCCGCGGGCCTCGCCGCCGTGACACGCCGCGTCCCATCGTCCGAAGCCCACCCTCTCCACGCCACCATGCCCATGACCGCTTCCGTTCCGGCTCCCGCCACCTTCGCGCCGAGGCGCGTGGTCGTCATCGAGGACGAGCAGGCCTTCCTGCACACCGTCCAGCGTTCGCTCGAACTGGCGGGCTTCGAGGTCGCCCCGTTCACCAGCGCCGAAGCCGCCGCGGACCACCTGGGCGCCGAATCGGTGTCGGTCGTGCTGACCGACCTGCGGCTGCCGGGTGGCGACGGGCTGTCCGTGCTGGAACGGGTCAAGGCCATCGACCCCGAACGGCCCGTGGTGCTGATGACCGGGCACGGCGACATCCCGACCGCCATCCAGGCGATCCGGTCGGGGGCCTACGAGTTCCTCGAGAAGCCGTTCAGCCGCGAACGCCTGCTGGCCGTGGTCACGCGGGCCGCCGACCGCCACACGCTGCAGCTGGAGAACCGCCGGCTCAAGCGGCAGCTCGCCGCGGCCTCGGGCATCGGCGAGGTGCTGCGCGGCGACAGCGCGGCGATGCGCGAACTGCGCGACCTGGTGCTGCGGCTGGCTCCCACGCCGGTGGACGTGCTGGTGCAGGGCGAGACGGGCACCGGCAAGGAACTCGTGGCCCGCTGCCTGCACGACTTCTCGCGCCGCATGGGGCACTTCGTGCCGGTCAACTGCGCGGCCATTCCCGAGAACCTGTTCGAGAGCGAGCTGTTCGGCAACGAGACCGGTGCGTTCGCCGGCGAGGGGCGCCAGCGCATCGGCAAGATCGAGCACGCGAAGGACGGCACGCTGTTCCTCGACGAGATCGAGGCGATGCCGCTCGCGGCGCAGGCCAAGGTGCTGCGGGTGCTGCAGGAGCGCGAGGTGGAGCGGCTCGGCAGCAACCAGGCCATCCCCGTCGATTTCCGTGTCGTGGCGGCCACGAAGGTGGACCTGGAGGACCTGAGCCGCAAGGGCCTCTTCCGGGCCGACCTGTTCTACCGCCTCAACGTGGTGGCGCTGCCGGTGGCCCCGCTGCGCGACCGGCTGGCCGACGTGATCTCGCTCTTCGAGGATTTCGCGCGCCAGGCCGGCATGCGCTACGAGATGCCGGTGCCGCCGCTGACGGCCGATCACCACGAACTGCTGCTCAGCGCCCGCTGGCCGGGCAACGTGCGCGAACTCAAGAGCTGCGCCGAACGTCTCGTGCTCGGCCTGCCGCTGGCGGTGGACGGCCGTGATGCGGCGGCCTCCTCGCGGTCCTTCGAGGAGTCGATGGCGATGATCGAGCGCAGCCTGCTGCAGGCGGCGCTCCGGCAGCACGGCGGTTCGGTGCGGACGGCTGCCAAGGCCCTGCGCCTGAACCTCGCCACGGCCTACCGCAAGCTCAAGGGCCTCGACATCGATCCGGCCATGTACAAGGCCGACGGCGACGCGGACAAGGCCTGACGCGCCGTCGTGGTGCCGATGCACCGCGAGCGACACACCGCTTTCACGGGCGCTGCCGAGAATGGCGGCTGGACCGACATGCCTTGCGCCCGTTTTCGCAAGAGCGAGACGCCCGCGCCGCACGGATTCCCGTTTCTGAGATGACACACATCATCTCAAGTCCCGGACCCTCGCGTTTCCACGGTGGCGCGAGGTCGCCCGCGCCTCGACAGTGCTGGCATGGCGGTTGCGAAAGAACGTGTGGATCACACGGTTCGCGTCCGCGGGCCGGGGTGTTCATCGACAGGAGACGGTCTTGGAACAAGCAGGCATCTTGATGGCGGCGTGCGGGGCGCGGGAGCACTTCCGGGCCGCGCTGGCGTCGGTGGGTTTCGACACGGTCGCGTTCACCGGTGTCGCGGGCCTGCTGCGCGGCTGGCGCCGCGACGAAGGGCGTCTGCTGTTCATCGATGTGGACCTGCCGGGGGAGGACTGGCCTGCGGTGATCGCCCAGTTGCACGAGGGCGCGCCGCGGCGCACGGTGGTCGTGGGCGTGGGCGCCTCGGCGCCGTCCGCCTCGGTGGCGCTCGAGGCGGGTGCCGACGAATACATCGCCCTGCCGTGCCGTGCGCCGGAACTCGCCCCGCGCCTGCAGGCCGCGCTGCGCCGCGCGGACCCGGGCCCCACGGTGGAGACCGCGCTGAGCTGTGGTCCGTGCGCGCTCGACGTTGCAGCGCGCAAGCTCGTGGCGTCGCGCGGGTCGGTCGAGCTGACCAGCCGCGAGACGGCGCTCGCGCGCTGCCTGTTCCAGACGCCGGGTGGTCTCGTATCGCGGCGCCGGCTCGCGCACATCTGGGAGACCGACGAGGACCTCGCGGGCCGCTCCATCGATCAGCACGTGTACCAGCTGCGCCGCAAGCTCAAGCGCTGCGTCGGCGATGCGGTGGTGCTGCGCAGCGTGTACGCGCGAGGCTATCAGCTCGAATGCCTGGTGGTCCCGCAGGCCGCGTGACCGCGAGGGCCGGGGCCGGCCTCAGGCGGATTGCAGGCCCGGCGGCGAGGTGGCGAGGGCGTCGTCGACGGCGGGGACGGCCGACGGCACGGTGGCGTCGGGCTGCGACAGCGCGCGCGCGTGCCGCTCGAGGCAACCCGCCGTTTCTCCGGCCAGCTCCAGTTGTTCCGTCGCGAAGTGCCGGGTGCACGCGAGCAGCCGGTACCGGGGTGGTTCGCCCGGCGCGACGATCACGAGCGAGCGGTCCACCAGTTCCGTGAGCGCGTCCAGCACGGCCCAGGTGTCCAGGCCGTCGTCGCCCGCCATCACCTGCAGCACCATCGAGAGCGGAACGTCGCCGTCGAACACGGACAGGCGGCGCAGCAGCTTGCGTTCGCGTTCGGCGAGCAGGTCGTGGCTGCGGGCGAGCGATTGGCGCAGCGTCCGCGGGCGGGCCGCCGCCAGCGCGTTCTCGCCGCGGCGCGACGCCGCGAGGCCGATCGCGAGCGGGATGCCGTCGAGCCGGCGGCACAGTTCGACCACCGCCGCGACGTTGTCGTCGTCGAGGGTGAACGGGTCGTCCCCTGACTTCGCGTGTGCCGCGTAGAGGGCCACCGCGCCGAACGCCAGGGCCTCGCGGGCCGTGACCGGGTGCTCGGGCACGGCCAGGCCGCCCAGCCGCACGACCTGTTCGTCACGCAGGCGCAGGCACATCTGCCCCGACAGCAGGAACGACAGCCCCGGAGCGCGCCGCATCAGCACCTGCACCGTGCGGGCGGCCTCGTCGGGGGCGACCTCCACGTGGTCGATGATCACGAGCACCTGCCTCGGCTGCAGCGCATGCAGGAGGCTTTCGAAGGGCTCGTCCGGACGCAGGTCGATGCCGAGCGTGCGGGCAATGGTGCTGACGATGGTGACCTCGTCGCCGGCCGGCGCGAGGTCGATCCACACCGTGCCTTGCGGGTAGCGGTGGGCGACGTCACACAGCAGCCGTTGCGCCACGCGCGTCTTGCCGATGCCCCCGGGGCCGGTCAGCGCGACGGCGCGGTGCGACGCCAGCAGCTCGGCCAGCCGGCGCAGGTCGGCCGAACGGCCCACCAGCGGGATCGCCGCGTCGCCGGTGGCGTGTGCGGGCGCCGGGGGCGCCGCCGACCCCTTCGCCGCGGACATGATTCGCACGGTGCCGCCGGAGAACTTGTACCCGCGGCCCGCGATGGTGGACACCACCGAGGCCCCGAGCAGCTTGCGCAGCGCGGCGATCTGGACCGCGACGTTGTTCTGCTCCACCACGAGGTTGGGCCACACGGCGTCGAGCAGTTCGTCCTTCGTGACGGTGCGGTCCCGGTGCTCCAGCAGCGTCAGCAGCACCTGGAAGGCGCGCGCGCCCACCGCCTGCGGTCGGCCGTCGATCAGCAGCCGGCGGTCGCCGGCCAGGAGTTCCACGTTGTCGAACGCATAACCGGTGGCTGGTGTCACGGTGAACTTCCATCGTGGAGGGGAACCGGATGTCTCGGGCGCCGCCGTCGGAACGGGGCGCGGGGCAGCGCTGAGGATAGGGTGAACTTTGCATTGGGACAGATACTTTCCGGACGGTCTCGATACTTTCGTGCATGCATGCAGGTGCATGTGTGGGATATTCCTGCCGCAGCGGATGTGTTCGTCGCCGCGGCGGTGGTCAGGGGCGGGGTTCGGAATCGCCGCGGTCCGTGCCGGCTTCGCGCAGCGGGGCGGTGTCCCGCCAGTCCTTCTGCAGCGCGGCCTGGCCCGCGGCCGTGGCGGCATGGCCGCTGTGCGTGGCATGGCGCTGCCACAGCGGGCTCACGATGCCCTGGCCCAGCTGGGTCAGGAGCCCGGCGTCCTCGCCCTGGCGGTCGCGCCGCGCGTTCTTCACGTTGACGGCGGTGTACTGCGTGAGGGCCGAGAA
>Ga0247823_10005436_pt1 | contig 10140 bp, 10 predicted proteins | sample 13C_PalmiticAcid_2_FD_192426 | JGI IMG/M metagenome (GOLD analysis project Ga0247823, IMG submission 192426) | Soil microbial communities from agricultural site in Penn Yan, New York, United States - 13C_PalmiticAcid_Day30 | ecosystem: Environmental > Terrestrial > Soil > Agricultural land...
TCGCGCATCTGCCGAGCCGCGTTCGTCAGCGGTTGTATCCGTTGGTCGCCCGCAGTCTGAAACCCCGCGGCGTGATCGTGCTCGAAGCCTACACCCCGGCACAACTGACCCTTGGCACCGGCGGCCCGAAAGACGCCGACATGCTGCCGACGGCGGCGGATCTCGAAGCCGCCTTTCCGGAGTGTGAACCGTTCTTGTTGCGGGAAATCGAGCGGGAAGTCATCGAAGGCCGATATCACACGGGGAAGGCCGCGGTCGTGCAGTTCATCGCACGAAAGCGCGGCTGAACTTAGGTCGAGAGAAACGTTTCAGCCGCTCGTGCTAAAAAATGTCTAGACAACACTTGTCTCGACATGTATTATCGCTGCACGTGATTTGCCTCGAATTCAAGGCGCGCAAGGAATCGTCGATGGAAGCCCCCTCGGAATCGGTGGGCCTGGCTCGACCGGCTCGGTTGGCGGTGGGGTATACCGCGATGCTGGTCATCGCCGCCGCGTTGATCGCCCTGATCACGTGGTATGGCGGCGGCTTAGAAGCCCCCGTGCTCGAAACGGCCGTTACGACCGCGACGCACGCTGGACCATCCGCGCACATGCTTCCACGGGTGCTATTCGCGCTGGTCGCGGTGATTGGACTGGGGCGGATGCTCTCCCTGCTGCTCGCCAAGCTCGATCAGCCGCCGGTGATTGGCGAAGTTCTCGCGGGGATCCTGCTGGGTCCTTCCTTAATCGGTGCCGAGACCTCGGCGATGATTCTCCCCGCCGCGGCGGCACCGTATCTCGGCGTCCTCGCGCAACTGGGCGTGATTCTCTACATGTTCGTGATCGGCCTGGAACTCAATGCGGGACAACTCGCGTCGCGCGCCCATGCGACCGTCGCAATTTCTCATGCGAGCATCGTGCTCCCGTTTCTTCTGGGAACATTGCTCGCCCTGTGGCTCTATCCGCGATTGTCACATGCCGGCGTCTCGTTCACCGGGTTCGCGATGTTCTGCGGGGTGTCGATGGCGGTCACCGCCTTCCCGGTCCTGGCGCGGATTCTCAGCGACCGCGGCATCACTCGTACCGAACTGGGCGGGATCGCGCTGGCGTGTGCCGCCGCGGATGATGTCACCGCATGGTGTCTGCTCGCGTTTGTCGTGGGGATTGTGAACGCCTCGGTCGCCGGCGCAACGGTGACCCTTGGCCTTGCGGCGGCCTATCTGGCCCTGATGTATCTGGTGGTCCGCCCGCTCGCCATCATGTACCTGGGTGGACGCCCCGCACCGCTGGGAGCATCCAACCCCTCCGCGGAACCGTCCTCCGGGCTGATCACTGCCGTGCTGCTCGCCGTGCTGGTCTCGGCGCTGACGACGGAACTCATCGGCATCCACGCGATCTTCGGTGCGTTCCTGCTCGGCGCGATCATCCCGCATGACGCTCCCATCGCGAAGGTGTTCACCGAGAAAATGGGACCAATGGCGATGACGCTGCTGCTACCCGCGTTCTTCGCCTACACCGGCATGCGGACCGAGATCGGCCTCGTCTCCGGCGCGGAAGCATGGGTCATGGTCGCGGTGATCATCGCGGTGGCGACCCTCGGCAAGTTCGGCGGGACCTATGTTGCGGCCCGGTTCGCCGGACTGGATTCGAAGATGTCCGCCGCGTTGGGGATCCTGATGAACACCCGCGGCCTGATGGAACTGATCGTCCTCAACATCGGCCTCGACCTCGGCGTAATCTCGCCCAAGCTGTTCGCCATGCTGGTGCTGATGGCCCTCGTCACGACGATCGCCACCACGCCGATTCTCAAGCGGATTATGCCGGAGCTATCCGCGTCCGCTGCGTAATTTGTAGGGTCCGCTGTGCGGACCATGACAAAGCAACACGCTCGGGACGAAGATAGTCCGCACAGCGGACCCTACTCTATTTTAAAACAATCCCACGAGCGGGTTGCCCTCACAGACTCGATGCGGACGGTTCAGCGGGTCACGCAACTCGGCTTCACACGAAATGCCGAGTGCGTGATGGATGGTGGCGATGAAATCTTCCGGGCTGACGGGGTTCTGCGTGGGGTATGCCGCCTGACGATCGCTCGCCCCGTAAACCTGGCCTCCTTTGACACCACCGCCGGCGAGCACCACCGACTGGCACGGACCCCAGTGATCCCGGCCCGCTTGCGGGTTGATCTTCGGCGTCCGGCCGAACTCGCCCATCATCGCCACTAATGTTTCATCTAATAATCCGCGCTGTGACAAGTCCTCGATGAGTGCAGAATACCCCTGATCAAGCGATGGCAGGCAGTAGAACTCTTTCAACATCTGATAGCCGGTGATCCCGCCCAGCGAGCCGGTGCCGCCGTGGTTGTCCCAGACGTTCAGCACGTTCCCGTCTTTGGGCGACACGTAATACCACACGAGCGTGACCAGCCGGACACCGAATTCGACGAGCCGCCGGGCGAGCAGAAACGCTTCACCGTATTCGTTGCGGCCGTAGCGGTCGCGTATCCGGTCGGGTTCCTTCTCGACCTGAAACGCCCCTTTGGCTTCCGGCGCGAAGAGCATCCGGTAAGCCTGCTCACGCGACGATTCCAAGCCTGCCATGATGCTGCGATCGCCCTGCGATTGCAGCTTTCGCTCCGTGTTTTCGATCGTTTTCAGCAACCCCACACGGGATTGAATCCGCACGGCGTCCAGGCCCGTCGGCAGATCGAGCGAATGCGGCGGCGGACCCTGCACCTCTCCCGGTGCCCGCATCTCGAACGGATCAAAACGCGGCCCGAGGAATCCCGCGTGCGTCCCTGTGTAGATGACGCCGTCGTGACCGATCGGACGCGGAATGGTTACCGAGGCGGGCATTGATCCCGGCGGCGTGAAGTACGAGACCACTGAACCGAGCGTCGGAAAATCGGTCCGGTTCCGCATGTTCCGCGGCACCGCCAATCCATCCTTGAACCGACCGGTCAATGTATAATTGACGCCGATTTCGTGCACATTACTCGGATGGGTATAGGAGCGGATGATCGCGAGTTTGTCAGTGTGCTTCGCGATCTGGGGCAGCTGATCGCAGATCGAAATGCCGGGGACCACGGTGTCGGTCGCGCCGAACTGGCTGCGGATGCCGTCGGGCGCATCGAGCTTGGGATCGAACGTTTCCTGCTGCGGCGGTCCACCCCAGAGGTAGACGAGAATGCACGACTTCGCCGTGGGTTTGCTCGCGTTCGCCGAACCAGAGGCTTGCAGCAGCCGGGGCAATGTGAGGCCGCCGAGCCCGATGGTTCCCAGCCGCAGCAGAGCATCTCGCCGATGAAACATGTCGGAATCCTTCGTGCGGAAAGACCGGGGCGAGCGGACGCATCGTAATCCGTTCATTCGTCCAACGTCAATGAGTTGCTGCATGCTGATTCGTACCCGGCATGCGAAGAGGAAGCGGAGCTTCCGGAGGAGCGTTCCCAAGCGGAGTTCGGGAACGAGGAAGGAGGGAAATCAGGATCGCAGACACCGATTTGGGATTGCGGCCGACCGACTGGTCGGTATGATTGAGATTGAAGGACAAGACCCATGGCAGCCTCACGCGATCTTTTACTCAATTCCGCGCTGCAAGTGGTCACCCACGATGGCTTTGGAGCAATGACGCTCGACGCCGTCGCGAAGGCAGCGGGGGTCAGCAAAGGCGGGCTGATTCATTATTTTCCCTCCAAGGATGCCCTCGTCTCCGGGATGCTCGATTTCTACGGCGAACAACTCGAGCGTGAAATCGAGCAGCGGATTGCGGTTGATCCTCTGCCCACCGGTCGACGGGTGCGGGCGATGCTTCACATCGCTTTCCCCTGGCTGGAAGCTGGCAAGGCTGCCCAACCCGCGGAGCAAAGTGACGTGATCCGAATGTTCCTGGCGATGATCACCGCCGCCGGCGTGAACCGGGAACTGCTCGCACCGTTGCGCAGCCGCGCCCGGAAGATGATCGCGCGGATGTTCAACGACGATGCAGATGCCGAGTGGCAGCTGATGACGTGGCTGGCCATCGACGGAATGATGTTGTGGCAGTTCCTCGGCTTGCTGCCCCCTGCCGACCCGTTACAGGAACGGTTGATCCGCCGGTTGCACGCCATGACGAAGATGCCGCCCGTGTGTGGAGAGGAAGCCTGATCATGGCGGCTTCATTCCGATCACTGCCGAAGTGGTTGCGCTGGTCCGTGCGACTCGCGCTGCTGATCGGACTCGTTTCCGCCGGGGGCTGGGCGGCGAATCAATGGCATCAGCCTCCGCCCGCGATGTCTTCACCGACTCTGCCCGAGGAGCGCACGCTTCCCGCCGTCGGGGCGTGGGGACGGATCGCGCCGCAAGGGGAGGTGCTGGATCTCGGACCGCCAACCGGAATGGATGGCGTGCGCGTTCAGAAGCTGCTGGTCGAAGAAGGGGATCTCGTCCATCGCGGCGATGTGATCGCGGTCCTCGATACTTTCGATCAACGCGAGGCCGCGGTCCGGGAGGCTCAAGCGCAGCGATCGGTCGCCGAGGCGAAACTCGCGCAGGCGAAAGAGGGCGCGAAGCCCGCGGAAATCGCCGCGCAACAGGCGATGGTCACCAAGGCGCAAACCGAACTGGATCACGCGCAGGCCGAGTATGCCCGCTGGAAGGCGCTCGCCGATCAGAAGTTCGCCAGCCAGGAAAACGTTGCGGAGAAAGAACTCCTGCGCAATCAGGCCCGCGAAGCCCTGCGGCAAGCGAACGCGCAAGTCGAAGCTTTACGGACGGTGCGACCCGTCGACGTGGCACTCGCGACAGCGGAACTCGGCAAGGCCATCTCAGCGATCGAACGCGCGGAAGCCGATCTCGCCGCGGCTCAGATCAAAGCCCCGTCGGATGGCCGCATTCTGCGGGTGCACGCGCGGCCGGGACAACGCATCGGTGACAAAGGCGTGGTCGAGTTCGGCAACACCGGCGTGATGTACGCCGTCGCGGAAGTCTACGAAGCCGACTTTCCCCGCGTGAAAGTGGGTCAGTCCGCCCGGCTGCGCGTCCCGTCGCTGGGCGAAGATCTGCACGGCACCGTCGAACGCCTCGGCTGGATGGTCGGCCGCAAGGTGACGCTCAACAACGACCCGATCTCGGACACCGACGCCCGCGTCATCGAAGTCCGCATCCGCATCAAAGCCGCCGACACCGAACGCGTCGCGGCGCTGTCGAACGCGCGTGTGGAGATTCGCATTAACGTCGATCGTTGAGGAAAGTCTAGAGCTAAGAGTCGTGAGTCCAGAGCCAAAAGAACGCTCCCTCGCCCTTAACCTGGCTCTTGATTCTCGACTCTCAGCTCTTGACTCTTCCCGGTTCGCCTCGAAGACTCGGCAAACCCTACCGGGCCAGCGTAGAATCGGGATCTGCCACCATCCTGATTTCCGAGGGCCCGGACGCATGCCGCAATCGCTGGATGATTATGCGCAATGGCTTGCCGAGCGCGATCTGCGCTGGCCCGCGGCGCCGAAGTTCGAACCGATTGCCGCCGCGCCGTTTCTCAAGCCATTGCCGGGCATCAAAGCCGTGGCGTGGGACGTCTACGGCACGCTGCTGCGGATCTCCGACGGTGAGTTGCTCTTCGTTCATCCGCAGTCGTTGCGCATGGAAGTCGCCCTGGATAAGACGATCCAGGAGTTCAACATGTGGCAGAGCATGTCCCGCAAACCGGGCAAGCCGTGGGAGTACATGCTGCAGCTTTACACCAACGCCTATGACGATCTGCGACTTGCCGGTTCAGGCCGCAAAGGCGATCTTCCGGAAGTCGATTCCGCCCGCATCTGGTTGAAGATTCTCGAGAAACTCGACAAGAACGATTACCAGTACGACGAAGGCCAGCACGGCGATCTCGAGCACCTCAGCCAGAAGGTGGCGTACTTCTATCACAGCTGTCTACAGGGGCTGGAAGCGTCCGTCGGCGCGGCGTCGACGGTCCACGCACTCGGCGAAGCGGGGATCCGGCAGGGGTTGCTCGCTGACGGGCAATGTTTCACGCCGACGCAGATGTTGCGGGCTTTTCGGGCGGGAGGTACACTCCCGGAGCCAGCAGGCTGGATTGCCCCGAAACTGTCGACGCTCTCCTTTCTGGAGGGTGTGCGGAAGCCGTCGAAGTCGCTGTACCTTGCCGCGGCACAGCGGTTTCGGGACGCCGGTTTCGATCCTGACCAGGTGCTGTTCGTGTCGTCGAGACTGCGCGAAGATCTTGTCGTCGCCAAGTCGGTCGGTTTTCGAACAGCCTTGTACGCAGGGGAAAAACTCAGCCTGAAGGCGACCGCCTCCGATCTGAAAGACCAGGCCGTCAAGCCGGATCGGTTGCTGACCCAGTTGACTCAAGTGCGTGATCTGTTGGAACTCTGACGGGCCGCCGATCGCAAGGACGATTCATGCCAGCCCCGCCGCTGTTTCCGCTCGAAAACTTCGACTTCGACAAGCCGCTCTGCACGATCGAGCAGATCCGCGACGTGAATCCGCAGCGGTTCGAGATGGAGCAGCTCACGGCGATTCTGTGGGTCGACGACGTCAAGCACAGCATTGTCGGCTACAAGGACGTGACCGACAAGGAATTCTGGGTCCGCGGCCACATGCCCGAGTTCGCGCTCATGCCGGGTGTCGTGCTCTGCGAAGTCGCCGCCCAGCTCGCCGGATTCTATGCGCGGAAGTATGACCTGCTGGGTGCGGGCGATTTCCTGGGCTTCGGTGGGATGAACGAAGTCCGCTTCCGCAGCCCGGTCTTCCCCGGGGATCGCCTGCTGGTGATGGCCCAGGTGACACGTGTGCGGAGAGGCCGCCGTGCCGAGTTCGATTTCCAGGGCTTCGTCAACGGCCGGATGGTCTTCGCCGGCAGTATGATCGGTGTGCCGATCTCCCGCGACCGCAATCAGGCGATGGAAGATTAAGCCGCAGGATCACCGCCGCCGCGGTCGGACCGGCCTCGTCTGGCTGGTGTTCGTAGCATTGTTAATCTGCCCCACGCTGGCAGGAGTGAAGCTCGCGCGGGTCATCGATTACCGCGCGCTGCTCGGCTTCTTCGTCCTCATTTCGCTGACCACGTTCTTATTGTACTGGCGCGACAAGCGCGCCGCGGAAGCCCGTCGCTGGCGGACGCCCGAAGCGACGTTGCACCTGCTCGAACTCTTGGGCGGCTGGCCCGCGGCTTTTGTCGCGCAACGACTGTTTCGTCACAAGACCTCGAAGCTGAGTTACCAGATCACATTCTGGGCGATTGTCGCGGCCCATCAGGCTGTCGCCATCGAACTTCTGCGCGAAGGCTCCGACCTTCGCCGCCTCCTTCCGCAGTCGCTCGCCCCGCGGAACGACGATCATCCGTCTTCGTCCAAGCTTCCCGTAGTCGTCCCCGGCCCCAGCGGTCGCGACCGGCTGAAATAACAACGGTGCCACGGGCGGCTTGTCCGCGCGTGTGATCGGTCCCACAATTGCTATTTCATATCCGGAAACTTGGCGGGGCAGATCTGTCGTGATGCGTCGTGAGAGGGAGCAAGTGTATGAGAACTATGGAGACTTATGTCTGTAGAGTCGACACGCCGGATGGCCCAACCGACTACATCACCTTAATCGCTCCAGAAATCGTCTTCTCTCAAGGCCTAACAGGCGAAGCAATCATCGGAGCACTACTTCGTCCTCTCGAACCCGGTGAGACGATCACGCCGGATCTTTTTGCTCGTAACAAAATGTTCGTTGAGTTCTTGCACGATGTGATTGCAAGGCATGCCCCCATGCAGCGCGGTTGCATAGAAGAAGCGAGCCGGCTCCAGGAAGGTTGGATCTACATTATCGATCGACGTACTCCAACACCGGACGGTGCCGTGCCGCCCGAGGATATTCTTGGAGCATTCCAAGTCAGCGACGGCATCGTTGTGCCGCAGTCTTATCAAAGCAATCCAAACCATCAGATCCTTTCCGATAAAGGATTCTTTCAACTTAATACCGGGTTGCAGAAATGCCTGCTGGACGAGTTAGCAAAGAACTCATCTAGCTAGATATCGCTACGGGTGCCCCGGGCGGCTTGTCCGCCCGTGCGGTCGGTCCCATAATCGCCGTCGATGTCCAACTGGCGGACGAGCCGCCAGTGGCACCCCCGCCGCAATCAGGTGAGAAACATCAGCAGGCCTTGCAGGATCAGCGATTGATGTCTGCACCCACACCGCACCGGGCGAATGTTCCCGGCGACTTCTATGTCGAAGACGGCTGCTGCACGATGTGCGGGGTGCCGTTCGGCGAGGCTCCAGAGCTATTCGGCCAGTGTGACGATTCGCGGGGTTACATGCACTGTTTCGTGAAACGGCAACCGCAAACCACCAGCGAGTTGTCCGACATGCTTAGTGCCCTGCAATTCTCAGAGTTCGAGTGCATTCGGTATCGCGGTACGGATCGACTCATTCAGTTGAAACTCGTTGAGCTAAACTGCGGGGAAGCCTGCGATCATCTTCCCACTGACCTGCAGCAACGCGTGAATCGAGACGTCTGGAAGAGACGCGGCTTCCTTGCAGGGCTGTGGGCCGAGCTCGGATTCGGCCGCGCACCCGAGAAGCCGTGGTGGAAGTTCTGGCGATAAGACCGCTGCTGACAGCGTTGCCAACCGCGTCTCACGTGTCGCCGCACTCCGTTTCGGCACGTGACTTGCAAAGCTGTAAGACAGCGTCACGGTTGTTTTGCGGGCCGAACATCGGAAACGGAGTGCAGGAAATGATTACTCATCAACAAGCAGAAACGCGTGTCGAACGCGGCTTCTGGATTCATCTGGCGGCGTATGTGATTGTTGTTGCCGGACTTGCCGTCCTGAACTTCAACAGAAACCCCGATAAATTGTGGGTCCTGTGGGTTGCCGGCGGATGGGGCATCGGCGTTGCCGCCCACGCCGCGGCGTTTTTCTCCCAGAAGGGGAAGTTGATTGAACGGACGCAGGAACGGATGGAACGTCGTGAAATCCGCCGCGATGAACGCACCGGCCACGACTCCACCCACATGACTGATAAGATGAGCCAGGCCCGATAATTGGCCGATGCTCAATCAATTCGGGTCCCGAACAGACATCCCAGTCCGGAGCGCAAGCGACGGCGCGAAGACAATTCGCCGTCAATGCGCTCCGGACTGGGGTTTTTCTATTCGCCCTTCCAGTTCGCCGGCCGCTTCTGCAGGAATGCGGCAATCCCCTCCTGAGCATCATGACGACATGCGTTGTCCGTCATGACATCTGTCGCGCGGCGATACGCTTCGGCTTCGTCGAGATGCGCCTGGTCATAGAACGCCCGCTTGCCGATCTGGACAGTGAGCGGGCTGCTCGCGCAGATGGCGTCCGTGAATTGCTTAATTACCTCGTCCAACTGTTCTGTGGGCACGACACGGTTCACCAATCCGAGTTGCAGTGCCCGGTCGGCGGAAAGCGGTTGCCCGGTGAGCAGCATCTCCATCGCCGCCTTCGCGGGAATACTGCGAACGAGTGGCACCATCGGCGTGGTGCAGAACAAGCCGATCTTCACCCCCGGCGTGGCGAACTTAGCGTCAGTCGAGGCCACCGCGAGATCACACGCCGCGACGAGCTGACAGCCCGCAGCGGTCGCTAAACCCTGCACGCGGGCAATCACTGGTTGAGGCACCGAGCGCAACCGCTGCATGACGTCCGAGCACCGCGCGAACAGCGTGCGATATTCTTCCTCCGATCGGCCAGCCATCTCGCCGAGATCATGCCCCGAACTGAAGACCGGGCCGGACGACGCAATCACGATCACACGGACCGCTTTATTGACCGCAGCGGCATCGAGCGCGGCTCCGAGTTCGGTGAGAAGTTGTTCGGACAGTGCGTTGCGACGCTCGGGGCGATTGAGCGTGATCCGCAGCACGCCCGCGTTGTGTTCCTGAATCAGGGTACTCGTCGTGGTCATGGCGAAAACTTCCGTGGGCAGGCTTCGGACAGGAGCGGTCGGGGCCACGGCGGCGCGGGAGACAATCTGGCCGCGCCAGGCAATGGCGGCATCAATCGCCGCGATCTGCGACGGCGTTAACGTCCAGTCCATCGCCGCGGCGTTGTCCGTGATTTGATCCGGCCGTTTCGCGCCGCACAAGGCGACGGTGATCCCCGCCCGTTGAATCGTCCAGTTCAACACCACCTGGGCCACCGAACGGTCCACCAC
>Ga0247823_10005437_pt1 | contig 10139 bp, 13 predicted proteins | sample 13C_PalmiticAcid_2_FD_192426 | JGI IMG/M metagenome (GOLD analysis project Ga0247823, IMG submission 192426) | Soil microbial communities from agricultural site in Penn Yan, New York, United States - 13C_PalmiticAcid_Day30 | ecosystem: Environmental > Terrestrial > Soil > Agricultural land...
AGTGGTGGTATCTGACGCTGGGGCAGGTGGTGGAGATGTGTGGTGGCCAAGGGGATGGGGGGAGGAAGAAGAGGGTGGAGGAGCTGTTGTGGGCGAAATCGCCGTGGAAGGTGGCCCGGTGGGTGAATCAGGCGGCGGCGAGTTTTGGTGGGAGGAAAGCAGGAGAAGGGGAGAGGGTCAAGATTGAGAAGTTGGAGTTGGCTGAGCTGGAGGATTGTTATTTTTTTGTGGGCATGATTGTGAGGGAGCAGGATCTGGGTGGACTGGTGGTGCCGGAGGAGGCGAACAGTCGGCTGCTCGCGGCGAGTCTGATTCCCATCTAAAGTACCAGGTAGGTAGGTACTGTTCCAGACATATACCGAGGTACCCAAAACTTTAAGGAGCTGGAACAAAGATATGTAACAGCTCCGGCTTTGTTTACTCAGGGGTAAAGGGGTATAAACTTCTTTCTCACGAATTTGCCCCTGCTTACGGGGAAATGCCATAGATCTAATGTACTCTGGTAGTTCGGTTCTCTTGATTCGTGCATCAGTCGGAAAGAGTATGTGTTTGGGACAAAACAGGTGCAGATGCAGAGCTCACTGCCAACCCTAGGAGCAACCAATCCAGGCATCGGCCAACCCTGCTGCCTGATCTGATCTTTAGACCAACAAACCCAATTTTCTCCGCTTCCTACCTCTGTTCATTTTTCACCTCCCGCCGACCATGTCGGAACACCGAACCGGCGAAATGGTTCAGCAGCACATGCACGAATCATTCCGCCCTTGTCTTCTCGGCCTGCCCCCGGCCATTCGACGGCACATTTACCTGCACCTGGGCGTGGCGCGTTGGGATGGCTTCCATACCGTGTTCGACCTGGACTGTCCTTTCGGCCGGACCAAGCAGGTCGGTTTCCACGGTCTGTTGCTTTCTTGCCGGACCATCTACGACGAGGCATCGGCACTGCTGTTTTCCGCCAACCGATTCGTCATGCACTACAGACAAGACACAAACGAGGCCGACGGATCGCTCCAGCCACTACGAAATCTCACAGCCCGCTCGTTGGCATCAATGACCCAGCTCAAGATTGTGCTCAATCAAGCCTCGTGCCATCACCGGAAGGAATTTGAGTCTAACGGCGATTGCTGCAACGGCATCTCTGACCCATACACCGAATTCCGTCACGGTACCCCCTCTGAGGGTTGGTGCCCGACGCTTCACGCAACCCGCCACGACAGCCCGCTTCGACGCTCTCACTCTTCGGCCGCCCCGATTCTCGATGAGTGGCTCAAAACAGCAAGGTACCTGGCTTCGCGAATTGGCCCCAGGACCTTCGAGCTCTCCTTGGTATGCGACATGGGCCAACACGAGGCCGACCTCGCGACCCAGGTTGTAGCACCGCTGTTGTTGCTTCCAGAACTCAAAGACTGTCATGTCCGGCTTTGCCGAGACCCCAGTGACAAACTCGCGGCGATCGCACAAAACGCGGCGCTGCAAGCCTGCCACAGGACGCCCCCAACGCCCCGTTCGCCTTCCACATCGTCGACCTCTCACCTTGTCATGCTTCCCAGGGAGCTACGTCTCCAGATCCTCGAATATACTGACCTCGTCACCCCGTGGAAAGAGGTCATGTGGAGCAGGCTGCAACGCGGCTATCAGTTTCCTGTCGGAGGCTGTCCCGCTGGGAGCGGTAGTGCATGCCCTCCAGACGAACACAAAATGTGCCGATTCTGGGGATGCCAATTCCAGCCACGTATTGGCGAGAGCGGGTTTGTGGTGTACTACGACTCCATCGGCTGTTTCTGCCGCCTTGGACACGCCGCCTTCTCGTCCACCTGCAGATGCTGGGCTCCGCCCACGCCCCTGTTCCTGGTCTGCCGTGCTCTTCTCGAGGACGCGCGGCTCGTCTTCTTTTCCCAGAATCGGTTTGTCGTAAACGACAGTTTGGCATCGGCCAGCAACCCCTGTGTGGCGTTTGACGTCTTCAAGACCCTCAACCTACCGGTGCACCGCCACTCCTTGGAGCTGCCTCAGTATCGCCAGGCACAACCTCCACGTGCCTACCCAGCCGAGCGTTTTGCAGCCAGCGAGTTCCTGAGGGAGGTCGTCCCCGCCAGCAGCCTCCGCCACCTCCGCTTTCTCGAATTAGTCTTCCCCCCATATAACCAGGACTGCTGGCCACAAGACGGTCATCCTGCTCTGCAGAACTGGGACGAGACCATCGACTGGGTCAGGGACAAGATCAACATTCCCAATATCACACTGCGCGTGACCATGGCCGGTATGACCAGTCTGCCTCCCAGCCATCCCGACATGCGCGACCAACTCACCCAGACGCAGGGGGACCGAGTTCTCGCCGGATACGACCGCATCCTTGCACCGTTGGCTCGTTTGGGTGGCGGGGATGGCCTCGCCTGCTTCCATGCGGACTTTGCGTGGCCCTGGAAGTGGACTGAATGGGTAAAGGACAGGTATAAGAATATGGATCGCTCCCCGGAACCTTTTGGGGAGTGGATGAGGTCCAAGGAAGACGCGTGGAACGAGCGCGCCGAGCGCTTCGTTTTGGGGGATCGGTATGAGCCGCTCGAATCGTGCTCGGGCAAACGAGAGCGGGAGCTAAGACAATGGCAGAAAGACTGCCTGCCCTGGTTCTAGCGCTCTACTCGGGCTTTTAAGACAGCCATCAAATAGTCCCAGGATGCGTTCAAAATTCTCACTGTTCTGGGTGGCTAGGTTCTATATGTGCATACCGCCCATTGCTGACCTCATCACAAGCAGCAGCTTTGGAGTTCTGGATCGACATGATTGGATACCAACTGATGGTTGCAGTCGGAGCTCATTGTGGCAGTGTGCGGCTGAGCGAAAGTCACAACATCGCGCATTGGGCAAGGACGTCGTCCCACTCTCCCCGCCGCCATTGCTGACACAATCGTCCCGTTTTCGCAACGTCTAGCCCTCCGCGCTCACCAGGCCTGTTGCATCCAGCGTTCCCGTGTTAGGGGCCCCAGAGATGTATCCAGGCATCCCTCCAGACATGGCTCCAGATGAAGCACTAGCCACGTATCCAGAGACGACTCCAGACCCAACCCCAGACACGGCTCCAGCGACGTGGCCAGACACGGCTCAAGACATAGATCTATGGAGGGACAACCCAAACTGGCCTCCCGAGACGCTCCCCGCCACCAATCCAGACTGGATATCCGAAACGTACGAAGAAGCTACCCAAGTGCAAGATGGAGGATTCGAAGTAGCACAACCCGAGGATGACAAGGCCCCGAGCAGCTTACTAGGAGGGGTGGGATCCTGGGTGCTAGGTGGATGGCCACGAGCATCCAGGGCGCGATATGGACGGTCCAAAAGACAGCACCGGGACTACACGGCCCTGTGGATCAGTCCGCTCGAGGTCGAGTTGATCGCCGCGCTGGAAATGCTCGATACCCAGCACCGCCGTCTGCCGCAGCGTAGAGTAGACCCAAATGTGTATGCCCTCGGCGAGATTGCAGGTCACAACATCGTCATCGTTGGCATGCCGCAAACAGGAAACTGCTCAGCCGCCACGGTGATGGCGCACGCAAGATGGACGTTCCCCAATCTCCGGTTCTGTCTCCTCGTGGGCATCGGAGGTGGCGTCCCCGTCACCACCGACAACGGGCGGATCCGCTTGGGCGACGTCGTGGTCAGCAAGCCGACGGGGCCGTATCCGGGTGTGATGCAGTACCACCGCGGAAAGGCACAAGCGGGCCATTTTGAGCCGACAGGCGCGCTGCCTCCGCCGCCGGCGGTGCTGCTCAGCGCGGCCCAGGCGCTCGCCGCTGACCGGGCGAGATCAGCAACCGATCCCCTCGCGTCCAACCTTGCGCGGATCGACACTACCATCGAAGGGCTCCGGAAATACCAGTCCCCGGGCCGCGCCCAGGACCACCTCTATCGGCCGACATACCCCCATCAGGTAGCCGGCCGCTCCTGCAGCGAGTGCATGTGCGATCCAGCACGGCGGGTACGAGTCCCGCGTTTCCGCGGAGACGACCGTGTGGCTGTCCACCGCGGCACCATCGCCTCGGGCGAACTGGTCATGAGGAGCGGCAAGTTACGGGACAAGCTGGCGATGGAGTACGACGTGCTTTGCTTCGAGACGGAGGCGGCTGGGGTGCTGACCGACTTTCCCTGCATGGTCGTCCGCGGCATCTCGGACTATTCGGACTCGCACAAGAACGACTTGTGGCAGGGCTATGCTGCCGCGACAGCGGCGGCTTATGCGAGGGAGCTTTTCTCTTACATTCCCCATAACCACGAAGATGATCCTGAATCTTAGTCAAGGGCTGTTGGGTGGGTACTTGGTTCGGGCTTTTGTTGTGAGAATTTTGCAGCGGTGAAGGAAACAATATTTACTTGATTCTCGCTTTCTCAGTGACATGAGCCCGCCTCAACCACCCTAGTCGACTTACCAGATCAACAACTACAGACACAAACTCCAACCGGAGCTACATTGAGGTTGCTCCTCCTCCTCGCCCCATTTTGTGACGCCCCAAACAGAGCCTAGTCCTTTCGGACATACACGCTCGCTCCGCTAAACATCGTCTCCGGGCCAAGCGCGACAGGCGCAAGGTAGTGCTCCCGCACCATATCCCGCAGGCGGGAGGACTCGGGATCACAGCTGTTTCCAACAAATCAGCCAAATTAACATAAAAAAAAGGTAAACAAGAAAGAGCGCCCATGGCCCATTAAACACCCTCCACTTACCTATGCCCAATATAATCATGCCCCGGCATCCTCTTGCTCCAAAACGCCTCCGCCTCCGCCTCGGACATGACATGATCCCAGATCATGACGGCCGGCCGCGCAATGTCGGCGACGACCTGCCGCACGGGGATGTTGGGGCAGAAGGACAGGACCACCGTCTCGTCGTCGACTTCGAGGAACCCCCGCGGGTCCGGCAGCACGGTCACGCCGACTTTTTGGAGGACTTGCTCGTCTGCCTCGCTGTAGACCGGGTCCTGCACGAAGCATTGGATTTTTCGTGGGTGGTCTGCGGTGTTGTGGTGGTCGTGGTGGTGGTGCTGGCGGGCGAGGATGATGTCCCGCAGGGTGAGGATCAGGGCGTGTTGGTGGGCGGATCGGGCTTGCGCGTCTGGGTACTCGGCCAGGGCCATGCTGCCGCAGGCGAAGGCGACGATCTTGGTAATCTTGGGGAGCGGGGTTGTGTCCAGGAAGGACGCGAGGCGCTTGCAGTCGTCGCTGGCTGTCCAGGCTTTGAGGCCGGTGTCGAAGACGGTCTGCACATCCTCCAGGGGGGCGCGGTTGGATGGCGGCAGGAACTCGTTGGTTTGGATGTGGCGCGATTTCAGGGGGTACATCAACGACGTTGGGCAGTATGTCATGTGCGGGAGGAAGTTGTAGATGTCGTCCGTGCGAGTCAAGTGCTGGAGCGGGCGATAGTCGAGATAAGGATCGCCTCTGCAGTGAGGGATTGCCCAATCCCGGCGGTTAGACAGCGCGAGAAAGATGGAGGAGTGAGATGAATGAAATCCTTTACTAGTACATACACGATGAAGTCGATGTCAACTTCTCGATACATCAACTCTCCCGTCTCAAGCTCCAATTCCACTGTTGTGCCGTCGATGGCTGGGATGGAGATGACATGGGGTTGTGCGTCATCGGGTGCTCGAGGGTTGGCCCGGCAGTGGTCGAGCTGGGCGACGACGTGGCGGAACACGTCCTTGCTAAAGAAAGGCACCCCTTGGTTGTACAGCTCACGAAGGCGCTCGAATGCGGCTTGTCTCATCGGCACTCGCGCTTCGCGCTCCAGCGCAGTCAGGTCATATTCGGGGCGCAAGCTTTTGCCCCGATAGACGCGAAACCCTACTTTCCTTACTGGGACCGACCTGGCCGGAATGGCGGTGCTGCTTGCGTTGGGTGACATCTAAGTGCTGAGGAGCCGTGTGATGGGTGAGAAGGTGAAGTTACCAAGGGAGAAAAGGATGGTGTTAAAGTTGACGTTGGTCAGCATTATGCATGTGGAATCCCAGCGCGTAATTACGTCCTGCAGCACGCACGGAATCAAGTCCCTGCGCTTGATTGGTTTTCACCTGCAGCTCGTGCTTGTGTTCCAATGGTAGACACGGAAACAAAAAAAAGCCACCATCAATCACAAAATCTTCCATTCATCTGCAGTAGCAAGGTAAGGTACCTTAACCCCCAACGTCATACACTCAGTTTCTCACAGCGGTTACTACCATGCCGGCCCCCACCATCATCCAAGACTCTGCAAACAACCAAGCATGAGCTCACTGCAAAAAGGTGGCTGGCAGCGGAGGTCCCCAGATATGCAAACTGTCGGGTCCTGCTTCTGACCTGCTAATCGGGGTCGTCTCGTCAACCAAATCGCCATCCGCTACGACAGTCTGTTAGTTTCCTCCCGTTTTGTATCGTATGGACAAGGGGCGCAACGTACCATAGTGCTCCAGAACAAACCCCGAGAGATCCCACCTAGTCACAGCAAATCAGATCAGAAGAGCTCAATGCGCCAACGAAAGAACAAAGTGTTTGAGTCTCACCAGTAATCGAAGATTTGCGAGCCGAGGACGTGCCTCCCAACCCCCCAGACGAGGTCATAGCCCTTGTCACGCAGCCACTGATGCCCCAACGACTGAATGTCAAAGTCATGGACCTCAAAGCTGGAGTGATGCACGTGAAACTTGGGTCCTGAGCAGGTGCCGAGTGTCAGTGCGTTTTCATGTTATAAACCACAAAGTCACTGACTGACCTTCAAAGAAGAAAAAGGTGTGATGGTCGACCTGCTCCATCCCCCTGTCCAGATGGAGGAACGTCGTCATGTCCCTGCCTGTGGAATCGTGGATCACGTCGCTCGGCTTGAGGTTGAACCGGGTCGTGTAGAAGTCAAACGCCCTGGCAAAGTCGGTGACGCAGCACCCGAAGTGGCCCAGCTTGTGCACCGGCGCCGGGGCTTTGGCAAACCGCTGCGTCTTGTTGACGCCGCGGTTCTTGACGCGGGGGTGGTTGTACTCGAGCTCGGGCAGGTCTGCTTGTGTGGAGGGGGCGGCCGGGGTCTGGCCGTAGACCAGGTGGAAAGGGAAGTCGTCGACGGGATCTCGGAACGTCACCCGCTTGCCGCCGCCGGGGGCGTCTGAGTCCTCGACCGCTGTCGCCTTGGGCAGTGTCTTAGAGGCCAACTCCAAGTCGGCCATGGACTCGACGACGAAGGCGGCACCGCCAAACTCGTTGCTGGCGCCCTTGGTGGCGCAGTAGATGAACGGGTCGGTGCCATACCCCTTGAAGTAGACCGTGTCACCCCGGTCTTCGGCGATCGAGAAGCCAAAGTCGAAGAGAAACTGGCGCGCCTTGTCGAGGTCGGCATGGGTATAGTACACCTGTGCGATGCGCACGAGCTTGATTTTGGGGGGTTGTTGCTCAGAAGCCATGGTTGTGATGCTCAGCACCAGTGATCGCTGATGATATACCTATGCACGTGTAGGCTGGTGTTGTGGATGACGACAACTGAGGTTCGTTCGGGATGTTGGAGCAAGATATGAAAGAGTTCCCTTGGAAAATGGCCGGGGATGAGAGATCGCAACCATTGTCATCGTGCTCAGACCCAGACACGGGGCAATTGGAGTTGAAGCGCTGGATTGTCCCGTATCAGCCCGCAATTCGACCGAGACGCCACTCCTCCAAGTGGGGGATCTTCTCCGCAGAGGGGGCGATTCAAGTCTCCACCCCCAGTTCGGCTATTGAGAGGACCCAGAGCGTTCGGTCCACTCCGGTTCAACAAGCCGGTACTTTACGTTGTCTTTGTCATAGCTGACAAGTAAATGATGAATGCCCTCCCAAGGCCGCCCAAGTCGCGGAAATGGACATGCGCGGAGGACAAAGGCCTTGTCTTAAGTGTCACTGAGGAGTCTGCAACATCGTCGAGCGGCCCAGACGCCTGATTTCTTTCCATAGATACAGAAACTCACAGAAACACACCATGACCAGGATTACAATGGACGATGACATTGTCAAGACGGACCTCCTGATTGTGGGAGCTGGCCCCGCGGGCGCTGCCCTGGCCTGCTTTCTCGCGTCTTATGGCAGGTCCTCATGCGCTTCAGCTCGTACAATATGTTAGTACTGACAACAATCTACAGGACGCACGGGAATCATGATCTCGGCGGCGCCGGGGTGCGCCGAGACACCCAGGGCGCACATCACCAACATGGCAGCGCTGGAGTGTTTGAGGGACATTGGGTTGGACAAGCATTGCCTCGCTGTCGCCGCCGCGGGGCACAACATGACCCATACGCGATGGTGCCATTCCATGGCCGGCGAAGAATACGCCCGCCTCTATTCCTGGGGGAATGATCCCAAGCGCAAGGTATCAAGCTACCCTGACATCGCGATTTTCATGCAATGCACTCGCGCCGGTTCTCTGACTCGAAACAGGGCGACTACGACGCAGCAAGCCCGTGCGACCACGTCGACCTCCCCCAGACCGAGCTCGAGCCAATTCTCACACGGAGGGCGGTGCAAGCAGGGTGGACTCTGCGCTTCAACACAAGTTTCATGAGCTTCACCCGCCCCTCGGATGCGCCAGATGTCATCATCAGCACTATTCGGGACGACATCTCCAAGAAGACGTACAAGATCCAATCCCGTTTTCTCTTTGGCTGCGACGGCGCGCGTAGCCAGGTGATTCGCGAGCTCGGCATCCCACTCATCAAGAAGCCGGGTCAGGGGCTGGCGCTAAACGTGCTCCTCAAAGCCGATTTGTCCCATCTCGTCAAGAACCGGACAGGCAACCTGCACTGGGTCTTCCAACCTGAAAAGGAGCATCCGGCGTGGGGTTGGGCGTGCCTCGTGCGCATGGTCCGGCCGTGGGATGAGTGGATGTTCATCTTCTTGCCGCGGCCCGGGGCCGACCTGCAGGCCGACGACATGGTGGCCTCGGAGGAAGCGTACATTGCCAGGGCAAAGGACATGATCGGCGATGACTCTATTGATGTCAAAATCCTCGACGTCAGCAAGTGGTGGATCAACGAGACGGTGGCCGAGTACTATTCGGACGGCAACGTCTTCTGCCTGGGCGACGCCGTCCACCGCCACCCGCCCTTCAACGGTCTGGGATCTAACACGTGCATCCAAGACGCGTTCAACCTGGCGTGGAAGATCTCGTACGTCATGTCCGGGCGCGCAGGGCCTCAGCTCCTCGACACGTACAGCACCGAGCGGCAACCGGTCGGCGTCGGCATCATCACGCGGGCCAACCAAGGCCTCCGCGACCATCTGCCGTGGATGGAGACCATTGGCATGATCGAGCAGGACGTCGAAAAGAGGAAGGCTCTGCTTGCCGAGTTTGAAGACAAGGGCGAGGTCGGCCGGAGGAGGCGGCAGCAGTTTCACAGGGCCATCGAGAACACGGGCACCGAGTTCCACGGCCTGGGCATCGAGATGAACCAACAGTATTGCTCAGACGCCGTGTATCAACTCGACGAACCCGAGGGGCCGCCGCCGCTTCCACAGGACGCTGTCCGCGAGCGCCTTATCAGCACGTATCCGGGCATGCGGCTGCCGCATGCATGGCTCAACACGCGGGTGCCGGGCGAGCAGTTCTCCACCATCGACCTCGCTGGCCACGGCGGCTTCTGTTTGCTCACGGGCCCTGGCGGAGAGGCGTGGAAAGAGGCTGCGAGCCAGGTGGCGCAGACGGTCAACGTTACCATCAAGAGTTATGCCATCGGGTGGAAGGAAGACTACGAAGACGTGTATTTTGACTGGCTCAAGCGGAGGGAGGTGGAGGAGGATGGGTGCGTTCTGGTGCGGCCTGACCGGTTCATTGCCTGGCGGTCAAAATCCATGATCGAGGATCCCAGGGCAAAGCTGGAAACGGTGATGAGGAAGATTTTGTACCTTTCTTGAGAGAGGAGACCAAGATATTGTGCGGTGCGGGGAATCACATGTAATGGGATCATCTCACGCACTGCATGTTCTACAAATGAAGCTTCCAACATGAATCTATTGGTAATTCCCATTCAGTCATCCATGTGTGTCACCTAATGAGTCTTGGACAGGATGTTACGGCCGCATCAACGATGGCAAGATCCAATCGAAGCCCCTGAATTGCAACACACCACCAGCTCTCCACAAACGTCCCGCCCCCTCTC
>Ga0247823_10005438_pt1 | contig 10139 bp, 8 predicted proteins | sample 13C_PalmiticAcid_2_FD_192426 | JGI IMG/M metagenome (GOLD analysis project Ga0247823, IMG submission 192426) | Soil microbial communities from agricultural site in Penn Yan, New York, United States - 13C_PalmiticAcid_Day30 | ecosystem: Environmental > Terrestrial > Soil > Agricultural land...
TGTGGGCTCTGGTCCGGTCAGCGAGGACGGCGGCCCAGTCGGCGAGGGCGGCGGCGCGGGCGGGCATCTCCCCATCATGCGGCGGGGATTGTTCGGCGGCCACCGAAATGTCGCGGGCCTAGCGTCGAGGGCGTGATCAGCGATCCCGAGCTCGTCCGCGAACTTCTCCGCACCGCGCCGATGCCGCCGGTGCCCGCAGCGCCCAGTCCGGGCATCGCGTGGTTGCGGGCGCACGTCCCCCGGTTCTGCGACGGCCCCGTCCATCGGCGCCGCCGGGCAGCGGTGCAACGCGAGCTGGATCGACTCGATCCACTCGCCCTCCGCGCCGATGCCGCAGCCAGGGTCGGGCAGCCACTGGCCCATGTCCGCGTGCTGCTCGCCGCGATGGGGATCCCGGAGAGTGCGTTCACGGCGGTGTGCGCCGTCGCCGACGCCTATCAACCCCACCAACCGATCACCCCGGCGGCGGATGCGGCGGTGGGGGAACTCGTGGCGTTGTGCGCGGAGCCGGCGAATGCCTCCCCACACACCGGCACATCGCCGGCCGGAGCGCTGCATCAGCCGGTCCGCGCACACCTCGCCGCCCGCGCAGCGGTGGTCGACGACATGGCCTTTCCGGACCGGACAGCGAGTCCGGTGCACGCGGACCGAGGCCCGGGCGATGACGAAGAGACCGGGAGCGAGCCCCCGACCGAGGACGAGCGAATCGCGGCACGGATCTGCATCCTGGTCCAGGCGTGCGCGGCCACCGGCGAATTGGTCGCGGCCGCCCGCGCGTCACACCTCGGCGCCCCGGCGGACCGGCCCGCGCTGATCATGGCCACCACACCGCCGCTGCGCGCCACCCGGCGTCTCGTCGACGGCGTGGTGACCGAACTAGATCTGCGGCACCCAGGCCTGGGCTTCGGCGCGGGACCGCACCGGTGCCCCGGGAGCGAACTCGCGGTCGCCCTCGCCGGCGGAATCCTCGCATCCGAAACCGCACGCCACCCGGCCGACCCGAGTCACTCCGCCGAGCCACACCATCCCGCCGACACACACGATTCGCTCAATGCAAGCCCGGGCAACACCTCGGTCGCCACAGGAAACGGCGGGGCGACGAAACACCGATCGCGAGGCCGAAACACGGTGTCTTCGAATGCCTTCCATGCCCTCCACCGCGATGGGCGCCCCCTCGTTCTCCCCAATGCCTGGGACTTCACCTCCGGTGCTCTGCTCGTGGATGCGGGATTCCCGGCGATCGCCACCACCAGTCTCGGGGTAGCCGCGGCCGCGGGCCTGCCCGATGGAAAGGCCGCGTCGGCGGACGAAACCTTCGCCCTCGCCGCACGATTGACGCGGTTGCCGGTCCTGGTGAGTGTCGATATCGAAGCCGGGTTCGCCGAGGATCCCGCGGAGGTGGCCGACTATGTCGCCCGGCTGGCCGACCTCGGTGTCGCCGGAATCAATATCGAGGACGGGCGCGACAACACCCGGCTGGCCGCGCCGCACCAGCACGCCGACCTCATCACCATCATCAAGGACCGGACACCACACCTGTTCGTCAACGCCCGGGTCGACACGTACTGGTTCGGCATCGACGAGGACTCGACGGTCCATCGGGCACGGCTGTATGCGGCGGCGGGCGCCGACGGATTGTTCGTTCCGGGTGTCACCGACCCGACCACGCTGCGCACGCTCGTCGCCGCGACGACGCTCCCGCTGAACACGTTGTACGCACCGACCGGCCCCGATATCGATACCCTCGGGGCACTGGGTGTCCGCCGGATCAGCACCGGGTCGGCCCTGTACCGGGCCGCCCTCGGCGCAGCGGTCGGGCTGGCCCGCACGGTCAGGGGCGACCCCGGTGAACGGTCGGCCCCACCCGACTACCGACGCATCCAGGCCCTGCTCGCGGCGGCGAACACCGACTAGCGCGGTCAGTGTTTGCGGACCACCTGTTCGCCCGCGCCGGGCTTCCACACGGTGATGTCGAGGTGGTCGTCGTCGACCTCGACGGTGGAGGCTCCGGTGAGGTCGGCGACGAAGAAGTGGTCGAACTTCTCGCCGCGGATGTCGAAACCGCTGTCGTCGAACAGTTTTTGGGCGAAGCGGGCGTGCACGGATTCGTCGGTGATGTCGGTGACCGTGCCGAACAGTTTGGCGTCACCGTCGGTGACCTTGGTGTCGACGGTGGCGGTGTGCAGACAGAAGCGCGGGTCGCGGGCGAGGTCGTCGAACTTCCTGGTGTGGGGCATGCCGGCCAGCACCAGCATGCCCTCGAAGATGGTCGGCTCGATCGGGCTGATCCGGGGCGACCCGTCGGCGCGCACGGTGCCGAGCATGCACAGATTGCCGGTCGCCTGGTGCCTTCGCAGGAACAGGGCGGAGATTCGCGGTGCTTCCTCGGTGAACTGGCTCCATGTGGTCATAGTCGAACAGTACGACGCAACCTTGACATCCTGTGTCAAGGTTTGCGGCTAGTGTCGAGAACATGCGAGCGAGCAGGTTGGTGCAGCTACTGCTCCTGTTGCAGGCCAAGGGCGGGGCGACCGCGACCGAGCTGGCGCGGGAGCTGGAGGTGTCGGTGCGCACCGTGTACCGCGATGTCGAGGCGCTCTCGGCGGCCGGGGTGCCGGTGTACAGCGAGCCGGGCCGCGGCGGCGGAGTGCGGCTGGTCGACGGATACCGGACCCGGCTCACCGGCCTCACCTCCGACGAGGCCGACGCCGTCCTGCTGGCCGGACTGCCCGGCGCCGCCGCCGACCTCGGTCTCGGCACCGTGCTGGCCACCGCCCAGCTCAAGATGCTGGCCGCGCTGCCGCCCGAACTGCGCGGTCGCGCCACCCGCATCGCCGAGCGCGTCCACATCGACATGCCCGGCTGGTTCCACCGCCCGGACGACACCCCCGCGCTGGCGGACGTCGCGGACGCGCTGTGGCACGACCGCCGCCTGGCGATCAGCTACCGGCGCCGCGACAAGATCGTCGAGCGCGCGGTCGATCCGCTCGGCCTGGTCATGAAGGCGGGCACCTGGTACCTGGTCGCCCGCGAGGGCACCGACATCCGCTCCTACCGGGCGAGCCGCATCGTCTCGGCCACGCCTACCCGCGAATCCTTCACCCGCCCTGCGGATTTCGATCTCACCGCGCACTGGGCGGCGGCGGCGGACGAGTTCGCCCGCTCCATCCTGCGCGTTCATGCGCGGTGCCGCGTCTCGGCCGACCATCTGAGCCTGCTGCGCCTGATGAACGACGCAGCCGCAGTCCGCGACGCACTGGCGTCGGCGAGCCCGCCGGACGACACCGGCTGGGTCGACATCACCATTCCCGGCGAGTCCTACGACATCCTCGCCCACGCCCTCCTCCCCCTCGGCGAACACCTCGAAGTCCTCGCCCCACCCGAACTCCGCACCGCGCTGGCCACCACGGCGGCCGCCATGCACGCGCGCTACCAAGCATCGATCTGAGACCCTCGTCGCCCCCGCATCGGCCACCGAATCGCGCTGACGCGAAGCACCCGAGCGAAGAAGGAGCGTGCGCGCGACGACATGGCGCGCCGCCCGCCGAGACCGAGCGCAGTCGACGCCCCACTGTCCACGTAGCGCCGTCCGAACTCGATCGGCCGACGGCCGTGCGGCCGATCACGGGTGGTCGGGCCGGTCAGCACGTCCAGTCGAGAATCTCGCCCATCGCCCGCAGCGAAACGGAGGCGGGCGTGAGCCGCAACGCGGTGTCTCGCAGCGCGACCACAGGCGCCGCCGAGAGCTGGGCGACGGTGCCGATGCGGGCGGAGCGGGCGGCGATCATCCGGGTCCGGGGGCGGCGCTCCCGGTCGTAGCGGGTCAGGCCGTCGGGTTCGCCGGCCAGACGGGCCAGCACCACCGCGTCCTCGAGTGCCTGGCAGCCGCCTTGGCCGAGGTTCGGCGTCATCGCGTGGGCCGCGTCGCCGATCAGGGCGATGCGACCCGCGGTGAATGCCGGGAGTGCGGGGATGTCGTAGATGTCGTTGTGCAGCACCGTGTCCGCGTCGGCGGCGGCCAGCAGCGCGGGGATCGGGTGATGCCAGTCGGCGAAGCGGGCACGAACCTCGGCAAAGGTGCCCGGCGCGTGTTCGGGCGCGTTGTAGACGGCGAAGCAGTAGACGCGACCGTCGGCGAGCGGAGCCATCCCGAACCGCGCTCCGCGACCCCAGGTCTCACCGAACTCGGTCAGCCGCTCCGGCAGGTCGACCACGGCGCGCCAGGCGGTATACCCGGCGTACCGGGCCCGTACCTCACCGCAGACCGCGCGCCGGACCACGCTGTGGATGCCGTCCGCGCCGACGACCAGATCCGCGCGCGACACCCCCGCGGAGTGGACCACCGTTCCGCCGGGCTCGGCCGCCGACACCGAGACGCCCGTCCGCACGGCGTCCCCGGGCAGCGCGTCGCGCAGGATGTCGAGCAGTGCGGCGCGGTGGATCATCACCGGAGCGCCGAAACGCTCGCGCAGGGTCGCCGCGTCGGTGCGCGAGAGCCGGCGGCCCCGCGCATCGCGAATTCCGGCCGAGACGTCCCCGATCGCCTGCGCCCGCACGACCGACCCGATGCCGAGCGCGTCGAGCGCGCGCAAAGCGTTGGACCACAACGAGATTCCCGAGCCGACCTCGGCGATCTCCGGCGCGCGTTCCAGCACCTCCACCGACCAGCCCCGCCGCGTCAACGCCAGCGCGGTGGCCAGTCCCCCGATTCCACCCCCGACGACGATTGCCGTGGACATCGCCTTCTCCCCTCGTTGCAGGTACCGGATCACCGTACTACTGCCGTAGTGACTTCGACTACCGATGTAGTGTTCATCACTACGGGTGTAGTCTCTCCGGGTGGCCACGAAACGCGAACAGATACTCGACGCCGCGATCGAGGTGCTGGGCACCCGGGGGCCGCGAGCACTCACCCACCGCGCGGCCGACGAAGCGGCGGGCGTCCCCAGCGGATCGGCGTCGAACTACTTCCGCACCCGCGAAGCGCTGCTGGTCGGGGTCGCCGAACGGCTCGAGGAACGCGACCGCACCGACTGGACGACGCTGAACCGCCTGCTCGGCCCCGCCACGATCGAGCACCTCGTCGAGGGCCTCGCCCTGTTCATCCTGCACGCCACCGGCCCCGATCGGACCCGCACCCTGGCCAGGTTCGCACTGTTCGGCGAGGCGCAGACGATGCCCGCACTGCACGCATCACTGCAGCGCGGGCATCACCGGCTCCGGGAATGGGCGATCGGGATGGCGGCGCAGGTCGGGATCGACCCCGGGGACACGTCGATCCTGGTCGACTATCTCGACGGAGTCGTCGTGCACCGGCTCGGCGGCGCGGGAACCGAGACCGATCCCCGCGCCGCGCTGCGCCGACTGGTCGGCGCCCTGACCGTCAGCTGACGACGGCGAACAGCACCGCCGCCACCGCGAAACTCACCACCGAGAGGATGGTCTCGAGGACGGTCCAGGTCTGCAACGTCTGCTTCACGGTCATGTTGAAGTACTTCGAGATGATCCAGAAGCCGCCGTCGTTGACGTGGCTGGCGATGATCGAGCCCGCCGCGATCGCCATGGCGATCAACGCGATCGACATCTGCGAGTAGCCCTGCTCGGTCACCAGGGGCGCGACGATGCCACCGGTGGTGACGATCGCGACCGTCGCCGACCCCTGGGCGATCCGCAGACCGCAGCTGATCAGGTAGGACAGCACGATCACCGGCAACCCGGCCGCGGACATGGTGTCGGCGAGCGCGGTGCCGATACCGGTGGCGGAGATGACCTTGCCGAAGAAGGCGCCCGCGCCGACCACCAGCAGCACCATGCCGACCGGCTTGAGCGATTCGGCGGTGATGGTGCTCAGTTCCTGCACGGTCGAGCCGCGCCGGATACCGAGCAGATAGAACGCCACCAGCACGGTGATGAGCAGCGCGACCGCCGGCGTGCCGAAGAAGGTGAGGACCTGCAGCAGCGCCGAATCCTTGTCCAGCAGTTGGTAACCGAAGGTGGCGCCGAGGATCAGTACCAGCGGGATCGCGATGATCGACCCGATCAGGGCGACCGAGGGCGGCGACTTGGTCAGCACGGCCGTGCCGCCGGATCCGCCGACGGAATCGGCGCCGATAGCACCGTCGGCACCGTCGCCGGTGCCCGCGCCGGGCGGCTCGAGCGGCAGGAACTCGGCGGGCACGTCGACCTGCACGCGCTTTCCGATCCAGGTGCCCCACACGATGCCGGCGGCGAGGAAACCCGGGATGCCACAGACGAATCCCATCACGATCAGCCAGCCCAGGCTCACCCCGAGCAGACCGCCCAGCGCGACCGGACCGGGGTGCGGCGGCAGAAAGGCGTGCGTCATCGACAGACCGGCCAGCATCGGCATGGCGTAGAGCACCAGCGAGCGCCCGCCACGCTTGGCGGCGACGTAGACCAGCGGCGCGAGCACGAAGATGCCGATGTCGAAGAAGACGGGGATGCCGAAGATGAGGCCGAGCAGACCCATCGCGACGGGAGCGCCCTTCTCGCCGAAGGTCTTCAGCAGCTTGTCGGTGAGCACGTCGGCGCCACCGGATCGTTCGAGGATCGCGCCGAGCACGGTGCCCAGACCGATGATGACGGCGATGTGCCCGAGGATGCCGCCGAAGCCGGTTTCCAGCAGTGACTCACCGGCTTTCAGCGGTGTGCCGACGATCTGGGAAACCGGGAGTCCGGCGGCCAGTGCCAGCAACAGACCGGTCAGCAGCAGCGCGACGAACGGCTCCAGTTTGACCTTGATGATGGCGATGAGTAGCACGGCGATCGCGAGACCGCACAGCACCAGCAACCCGGGGGTGGTGGTGCGCAACCAGTCGACAGTGGCGCCCATGGGGATACCTCTCAATCAAGCGAATGGACGAAGCGAGCGGCCTTGGAGCCGATGTGGGACCAGCGCGAACTCGCGACGTCCAGCGGGGCGACCACTTCGGTGCCCGCGGTGACGGCGATCGCTCCCGCCCGCAGGAAATCGCGGGCGTTGTGGGAGTTGACGCCACCGGAGGGGATCAGGAACACGTGCGGGAACGGACCGAGCAGATCCTTCAGATAGGCGGGGCCGAGCGCGCGTGCCGGGAAGATCTTGACCGCGGCCGCACCCATCTCGACGGCCGCGAGCACCTCCGACGGGGTGAACGCACCCATCACGACCGGAATGCCGTGCGCGATGGCGACCTCGGCCACCTCGGGGCGCAGCGCGGGCGTCACCAGGAACTTCGCCCCCACCTCGATCGCGGCTTCGGCCTGATCGCGGGTGGTCACGGTGCCGACGCCGATCACGGCGGCGCTCACCGCCGAGGCCTTGCGCACAGCGTCGAGCACACCGAGGGTGGTGAAGGTGAGCTCGACCGCGCGGATGCCCGCACCGGCCAGGGCTTCGGCGAGCGCGACCGGGTCGGGGATGGCCGGTGCGCGCACCACGGTGAGCGCGCGGTCGGCGCGGATCACCGCCAGCGCTTCGGACGACGAGCTCTGCAGCGGGTTCATCGGGTCTCCTCTCGGGTGGCGTCCATCCGCAGCGCGCGACCGGCACGCACTCCGGTCGCGCTGCCGTTCTCCAGCGCGAATTCGCCGTTGACCAGCACATGCTGGATGCCACGTGCCTGTTGTCGGGGATGGTCGAAGGTCGCCGTGTCGTGGATCGTCGCCGGGTCGAAGACGACCAGGTCGGCGGCGTGCCCGGGACGGATCAGCCCGCGTTCGGCCAGTCGCAGCCGGGCGGCGGGCCTGCCGGTGAGGTGGTGCACACACTCCTCCAGCCCGAGCACGCCGAGCTCGCGGACGTAGCGGGACAGGTAGCGCGGGAAGGTACCCCAGGCGCGCGGGTGCGGCCGGGCGCCGACGAGCAGGCCGTCGCTGCCGCCCATGTGGCCCGCGTCGACCATGATCGCGCGCACGTTCTCCTCGTGGCCGACGTGCTGCAGGATCGTGGTCGCCAGCTGGTCGCGGCGCAACAGATCGAAGAAGACCTCGACCGGCGCCCGGTTCTCGTCGGCGGCGATCCGGTCGACGGTGCGTCCGACGTAGGCCGACAGCGCGTCGTCGCCGACGCCGCTGATCTGGATGGTCTCCCATTCGACGGTGACGCCGTGGCATCCGTCGGACCCGTGGACGTTCACGTCCGCGGTGATCCTCGCGCGTTCGGCGGGGTCGTCGAGCCGGGCCAGCGCGGCATCCGGCCCGCCCGACATCGCCCAGCTCGGCAGCAGCGCCGACAGCGTGGTCGAGCCGGGCAGGTAGGGATAGGTGTCGAGGGTGACGTCGCAGCCGTCGGCCCGGGCCCGGGCGACCAGCGCGAGGAATTCCGGTGCGCGGCCGCGGTTCACGCCGAAGTTCATCGTGGCGTGGGTCAGGTGCAGCGCGCAGCCGGTGGCCTTCGCCAGTCCCATCATCTCCGCGTAGGCCTCCAGCGCGCCGGCGCCGTAGGAGCGGGTGTGCGGGGCGTAGAAGCCGCCGTAGGAGGCGACGACCGCGCACAGCGCGGCGAGTTCGCCGGTGTCGGCGTACATGCCGGGGGTGTAGGTGAGCCCGCTGGACATGCCGACCGCGCCCTCGTCGAGGCTCTGGGCCAGTAGCGCGCACATCCGGTCGATCTCGGCGGTGGTGGCCGGACGCCGGTCGCTGCCGACGACGAGCAGGCGCAGCGTGCCCTGCGGCACCAGGTAGGCGGCATTGGGCGTGATGCCCTGATCGAGCCGGTCCAGGTACTCCCCGACCGTGCGCCAGGAGAAATCGAAGTCGGCTGGGTTGCCGTTCCACCCGGCGATCTGCTTGCGCACCACCGCGAGCGCGGCGTCGTCGATCGGGGCGTAGGACAGGCCGTCCTGGCCGATCACCTCGGTGGTGACGCCCTGGGTGATCTTCGGGAAGTGCTCGGGGTGGGTCAGCAGGTAGAGGTCCGAATGCGCGTGCATGTCGATGAATCCGGGGCTCAGCACCGAGCCAGGCCGCACCGCGATCACTCGCGCGGTGGTGGCATCGATCGATCCCGGCGCCGCCACCTCGGCGATGCGCCCGGCCCGGACCAGGACGTCGCCGCGACGGTGCGGGTCGCCGGTGCCGTCGACGATGTCGATGTCGCGAAACAGCAAGTCGGTCATGGTCATCGGTCAGAAGAAGGTACGGATCAGGTCGACCACACGCGGGCGCTGCGCCGCGGCGTCGTCGATCACCGGGATGAGCCGCCACTTGTCGAACGCCGTGCACGGATGCGACAGCCCGAGCCGCACGATGCTGCCGACCGGCAGATCGGCGGCATCGGCGCCGGGCAGGCGCAGGAAGGTGTGCTGATCGTTGAGCGCGCTGACGTGCGCGCCCGCGGGCAGCGCCCCGCCGACCACCAGCTGCGGGACCGGCAGGCCCTCGTCGAAGGGGAAGTCGCGTTTGCCGCCGTCGAGCAGCGCCAGTTCCGGTTCCGGCCGGGAGACCACGCGGGCCCAGCCGTGCATCGCGGCCCGCAGGCCGGGGTCGACGGCGGGCGCGGCCAGCGGGGAGATGCCGGCGTAGAAGCCGTCGTCGTGGACGAGGTAGGCGCCGCTGCGCAGGACGACCGTGGTGGTCGCGTCGGCCAGTCCGGCCAGTTCCTCGACGACGAGTTCGGGATAGGCGCTGCCACCCGCGGTCACGATCGCCGGGCCGGGGTAGGCCCCGGCGGCGACGAGTTCGGTGTGCAGGGCGGCCAGTTCGCCGAGATAGCCGCGCACGGCGGCGATGCCCGCACTGCTGCGATCGTGGGCCAGCGCGCCCTCGTATCCCCCGACGCCGGCGAGCGCGAGCCGGTCACTGGCCCGCAGCGCGGCCGCGACGGCGCGCGCTTCGGCACGGGACCGCGCGCCGGTGCGCCCGTGCGGGCCGCCGAGTTCGACCAGCACCCGGACCCGCGGGCTGGGCGGGGTGTCGCGCAGGAGCTTGTCCATCAGTTCGACGGTGGCGACACTGTCGGCCCAGCAGTAGAACTCGAACCCGGCATCGCGCGCGGATTCGGCGGCGACCCAGGTCAGGGCGGCCGGATCGACGAGCGCGTTGGCCAGCACGATCCTCCCGACCCCGAACGAGCGCGCGAGCTGAGCCTGCCAGCCGGTGGCCAGCGTGATCGCCCAGGATCCCGCTGTGAGCTGGGC
>Ga0247823_10005439_pt1 | contig 10139 bp, 8 predicted proteins | sample 13C_PalmiticAcid_2_FD_192426 | JGI IMG/M metagenome (GOLD analysis project Ga0247823, IMG submission 192426) | Soil microbial communities from agricultural site in Penn Yan, New York, United States - 13C_PalmiticAcid_Day30 | ecosystem: Environmental > Terrestrial > Soil > Agricultural land...
CTCCAGTATTGTTTTTTTCAATACCGTTTAAAAACGGTTTTTTACTATTTATTTACTTTTTATGTTTGTAACTCACAACAATTGTTACTGTTGTGTTAACAGATCAGGATGTTTATGTCTTCGGGACAGTGAGGTTGAAAGACAACATTCTTTTCAAGTAAGTAACCGCCACCTATACCTAAATCCATAAAACGATGAAAAACGACCTCCAGGCAGAAGGCGTACGTCCCACGCTGTCGCTGCTATTCAAGGATGGTGTACAGAAAAGAGATCCGTCTCTGAAAGACACCGACAAATCGGCCCTCTATGCCACCGTGCAGGCCGCTGTAAACGTGGAGCTGTTTACAATTCCCCTCTACATGACTTCGCTGTACTCGCTCCAGGGTACACACCAGATCACCGGACAGAACAATTTTTACCAGGGCAGGCTTTGGCCGGGCAAATCGACTGTTGCCGATCCCAAAACACCGAACGACAAGGCTTTTAACGCCATCTTCTCCGTGTTTATCGCCGAAATGCTGCACCTGCAACTGGCTTCTAACATGTGTAAAGCCATTGGTGCCGTGCCTGATTACACCAGTCCCATGCTGCAATCGCCCAACTACGGCTGGATCTGCTATGGTCCGGACCTGACCGTGCTGCCGCATATCCTGGATTTCAAGGACACCAAAGCGCCTTACAACGACATCCGCGTGAAACTGGGTGCCGTGAACGCCGAGCAAATGGCCCTGTTCCTGGCTATCGAAGAAACCGAAGAACAAGCCGAGGAAGTGATCCTCGACGATAAAAAAAGCAAGTATTTCCCCAAAGTGCCTTACGCCAACTGGCAAGCGACCAATACCGAGACTGACCTGCCGATGTTTGGTTCCATTGGCCACATGTACCTCTGCTTGTGGGAATACCTGTCGATCCAATACACAGATGGCACTACGCTGTGGGATTATGTATTCACCAGCCCCAACCAGCAGGAAGATATCTTCAACTCTACCGAAGGCGGGCATATGGCCGAATACCCCAAGATGAGTGCTACCATTCCGGCTACCGATCCTGCGCTGGCGCAAAAGCAGTTGCTCGATATGATCAACGGCATTACCGACCAGGGCGAAGGCGGCGGTGTAGTGAACGAAATCCGCATGCGCATTGGCGTACCCATGCTCCAGGCAGTGCAGGCCCAGTTCCAGCCCGATCCCGAAGCCTTGCGCCACAACTACAAAAAATACAGCGATACCGGTAAGGAAGTGCCTTCGGGCGATGCATCGGCCCGTATCCATTACGGTTCTATGGACCACTACGAAACCTTCCAGAGCGTACTGGAGCTGGTAGAAGCGGGTGGCATCGAAACCTGGGATCAGTGGCATGCAGCCGGTAACAAATGGACACCGGAAATGCTGAAAACAACCGGCTACGACCTGAACCAACATCCCATTCCGGATGCTGAAGATATTTCTGGTGCCCTCAACAACCTGAAAACCGACGATAACAACTATACTTTGCTAAGCCATGCTGCTGCCGGTGCTATTGCCGGGGTAACGACTGTGCTCAACAAGTTCTGGAACCAGCCTAACGGAACGTTCCCTTATCCTTCTATGTCGGGCTCCGGCGACCGTATGTCGATCTGCTGGGCTATTTTTGGCCAGGCTCCTGACCTGTCGCTGGGTATCGAACCCCGTGTGCCCGGTGTATTGTACCATGCCTGCCAGGGAATGGATCTCAATGCCGGTAACACCACCGATGCCAACGTTTGCGCAGCCCAGGAAGTATTCCATACCTGCCGTGGCTCCAATACCTGCCGTGCCGAAGGTGGTTGTGGCTTCGTACAATCCGTGAACGGCGGTGGCGGCGGTTGCAGTGCCAAAGCGTCTTACAGCTTCAAAGGCAAGCTGGGCTATCCGGCTCCAACTCCCGCAGCTGACACCCTCAAAAGTGGTAACCTCTGCGGCGGACCAACGCCTCCCAGCAATAATTACATGAGTGCACCTGCTGATAACAAATGTGGCGGCTTTGGTGGTTGTGCAGTACCCATTTCTGCATCGCAGATGTTCCCTGCTATTCCTGAGGGAACCAGCAACGAGATGGAGCTGTTCGATTTTCCGCCTCCCACACACAAATCACAATCACTGAACGAAACCATTACATACAGTGAAGGAGAGCTCGTTTATGATGTGGCCTGGAAAGCATATTGCGAAGTGCTCACCAAACGTGGTGTAACTCCTCCGGCCGATCAACCTAAACCGAGCGATCTGCGCCTGGCGTTCCCTCCGTCTACCTAGCCTGTATAATAGACCTATGCCAACCCCAACTCAACCCCGCCTGGGCCTGGATCATCTGGGCCTGGGCGTTGGTTTAAGAAACCAACACTTTGCCCACCTGCTGCAAAATCCGCCGGTGGTGGACTGGTTCGAGATCATCAGTGAAAACTTCATTGATGATTACGGATTCTCGCGCCACGTTCTCGAGCATGTGCGCAGCCAGGTGCCCGTGGTGATGCACGGCGTGTCGCTGTCCATCGGCAGTACCGATCCGCTGAACATGACCTACCTGTCCAAACTCAAAGCGCTGGCTCAGGAAATTGAACCCGCCTGGGTATCCGATCATCTTTGCTGGACCGGCGTGGCCGATATCAACACCCACGATCTGCTGCCCATGCCATTGACAGAAGAAAGCCTGGCGCATGTGTGCGATCGGGTGATGCAGGTGCAGGATTTTCTGCAAAGACCATTGGTGCTGGAAAACCCATCGACCTATCTCCAGTTCAAAGCTTCGGTGATGCCTGAGTGGGAGTTTTTATCTGCTTTAGCCCAACGCACCGGCTGCGGCTTGCTGCTGGATGTGAACAATGTATTTGTATCGGGTCACAACCATGGTTTTGATCCCGAAACCTATATCCGCGCGCTGCCGCACCACCATATTGTGCAGATGCATCTCGCAGGCCCTACGCAATGCGGCAACCTGCTGGTGGATACGCACGATCATCCGGTGCCCTCCAAAGTGTGGGAGCTTTACAGCCTGGCCCAGAACCTCACTGGCGGCGTGAGTACACTGCTGGAATGGGATGCCAATATTCCTGATTATCCCGAGCTGGTAGCTGAGCTGTTCAAAGCCCGCGAAGTGCTGAAAGGGCACTTGCCACAAACACCGGTACAAAGCACGGTCAGTCCCGCTATTTCCAATCCCGTACATTTTCAACTTCAAACGAGCCATGCCTGACCAGACTGCCTTGCTGCAACATTGGATGAACAAGATGATCACCACATATGGTCCGCTGGAGCATAAACTGCAAACGGCTTCCAGGGCTTATGCCATGGACGAAACCGAAGTGGTAGCTGAGGGTGGTCCGGCTTCGATTTACGAACGACTGAATGTGTATGCTTCGGGATATGTGTTGCGGCTTACTGAATGCCTGGCGGCCGATTTCCAGGTATTGCGCAAGTTCATGAGCGAAGACGTGTTTTTCCGTTTTGCCAAAGCGTACCTGCTTTACCAGCCTTCTACCTCTTTCACTTTATACGATCTTGGTGCTGGTTTTGCCAATTTTCTTGAGCAAACGAAGCCCAATATGCCCGGTGTTGATGCAGAAATGCAAGCTTCCCTGAACCTGCCACCAGCCATTGCCCGGCTCGACAGGATGCGCCAGGAAAGCCTGCGCGCGCATGGTTTGGAGAAATTGCCACCTGCCGAAAGCATCAGTCTCGAAACGTTGTTGTGGCAACCGGTAGTGATACAACAACCGCCTTGCCTGCGTTTACTGATCAGCGATTTTGACCTGCAGGCTTTTTACGAAGACCTACTGCACAACGACCAAACCAGCTTATGGCCCAAAGCTAAGACCACACACATGGCCATCAGTCGCAATAATTACCGCCTCACGATGCTGACACTGGAACCCTGGCAATATCATTTCATGCAAGCTGCCACTAATCCTGTAAATGTCATGCAGGCCGTGAAAGAAGCTTCGGCAGCGAGTGGGGTAGCGGTGTCTACCATTTTGGCCGAGTTGTATGTATGGCTGCCCGTCTTTCAGCAAAAAGGCATGATCATGCGAGCCTCCTGATCCTATCCGTATCTCTGGATTTTAGCCGTTGATCTCCACTTTTCCCGCAATGGTCTAGCCATGCTGGCAGAAAACCGTCAATAATGCAACTTTTGTTGCAAACTGTGTTGATTGGTGAAGAAACTACTTGGCGCTATGGCCGTTTTTGCCGGTACTGCTCCCGCGGTGCAGGCCCAGCTCATTAAAAAAGCAACGCCCAAACAGCAGGGCCCGCTTGATACCGTGCTCATCAGCGAAAAATTCAGCCTGGAGCCGCTCAGTGAGGTGTACAACTTGCTGCATGAGAAGTATGGTCTCGCCATCCTGTACGATACGGCTTTCTGTAAAACACAGTATTTCTCCTACTGGTTCAACCAAACGCCGGCTACCCTGGCCATGGAAATCACAGGTCGCGATCTGGAAATCAGCTACAGCATCGACAACAACGGCATTGTACGCGTCAAACCCAACCGCAGTTTCAACACTACCAGCGCACCACCCCCCAGCGTGAAATACACCGGAGAACCGGAGAAAAAACAGTTCACGCTATCGGGTAAAGTGATCGATTTCTTCAACGGCGAAGCCTTGCCTTTTGCCACTGTGGGCATTAAAGGTACCACCAATGCCACGACCACCAACTCCGATGGATTCTTTACCCTCAGCAATGTAGCTTCCGATACCGTAGCAGTGCTGGCTACTTACCTGGGTTATCGTCCGCAGGTGATTTACCTCAATCCATCGGCCGATGTGCACCATTTTAAGGTAGAGCTGATGCCCGAAGCCAACACCTTCCACGAAACCGTGATCACCGCCAACCGCGACGATCTCATGAAAATGTCGTCGGCCACGCTGGGTATGGTTAAACTATCGCCGGCCAAACTATCGGAGCTGCCCAATGTGGGCGAAAAGGATATTATGCGGGCTTTTCAGCTGATGCCGGGCATCAGCGCAGCCAACGAATCATCTTCAGGCCTGTATGTACGCGGAGGTACGCCCGATCAAAACCTGATCCTGTTCGATGGTTTCACCATTTACCATGTAGACCACCTGTATGGTTTTTTCAGCGCCTTCAATGCCAATGCCCTCAAGGATGTGCAGCTGTACAAAGGTGGCTTTGAATCGAAATACGGTGGTCGTTTGTCGAGCGTTACAGAGATTACCGGTAAGGAAGGCAACAGCAAACAGTTTAACCTGGGTGGCGATGTGAGCCTGCTTAGCGCCAATGTATTCACCGAAATCCCCATCACGGAAACCCTTACCCTGGTAGGCGCTTACCGGCGTTCCTGGAAGGGACCTATCTACAACTGGATATTCGACAAGTTCAACAAAGAAGACAATACTGCGCAAACCACCCAGCCTACAGGTCCGGGAGGTATGAACCAGGCGGCGAACACGCAGGCTACGTCTTATTTTTACGATATCAATGCCAAGCTCACTTTCCGGCCAGGCAAAAAGGATGTGATGGCGTTCAGTTTTTTCAACGGCAGCGATAAACTCGACAACAGCTTCAGCCGCAGTGCACCCATGGGCTTTTCCGGTGCGGGCACCAATACCAGTTTTGGCACCACCGATCTCACCAACTATGGCAGTACGGGCATGAGCCTGCGCTGGTCGCGCAAATGGAACAACCACTGGTACAGCAATACTGTAGCGAGCTACTCGAATTACCACAGCAAGCGCGACCGCTCCAACGAAAGAACCGTACTGGCTGCCGATAGCACAGAAAGTACACTCAAAACCGGCGTGTTCGAAAACAACGATCTGCGCGACTACACCCTTAAATCGGAATACACCTGGAATGCAGGCCGGTTCAATACGATTGAGCTGGGAGGTTTTGCCACAGCGTACGATATCCTGTACACCTACGCCCAGAGCGATACCGCTTACCTGCTCAACAAACACGATGTGGGTCTGCTCACCGGCGGTTACCTGCAAGACCGCATCCGGCTCTGGCACAACAAAATTGATTTCAAACCCGGAGTACGCATCAGTTATTACGATCGTACCCAACAGGTATATACCGAGCCCCGCGCTTCGCTGAATTTCAATTTCACAGACCGCATCTCGCTCAAAACTTCTTATGGACAGTTTTACCAGTTTGCCAACCGCATCACCCGCGAAGACATTTTATCGGGCAGCCGGGATTTCTGGATATTATCCAACGGCAGCAGCGTGCCTGTGAGCAAGGCCACACATTACATTGCAGGCCTGAGTTATGAAACCGATCGCCTGTTGTTCAGTGCTGAAGGTTATTACAAAGTATTGGATAACCTGAGCGAATACGCCCTGCGCTTCAGTGGTACCCGCCGCAACGTGACCTATGAAGAGAGTTTCTACACCGGCAAGGGATACGCCCGGGGCATAGAACTGCTGGCACAAAAGAAAACCGGAAAATTCACAGGTTGGGTGAGTTACACGCTGGCACAAGCCCGCAACCAGTTTGATGTGTATGGCACGGGTTATTACCCGGCCAACCAGGACGTGACGCACGAATTCAAAGTGGTGGGTATTTACAAATGGGGCCGCTGGGATTTCAGTGCCAACTGGATCTTTGCCACAGGCCGTCCCTATACCGCACCAGCCGGGGCTTACAGCATTGACCTGCTCGATGGTAACAGCCTCGATTACTTCACCGTTACCAACAAAAACAGCCTGCGCCTGCCCAATTACCATCGCCTGGATGTAAGCGCCAACTGGCATTTTTACAACGAAAGCCACAAAGACATTGGCTACATCGGCCTGTCCATCTTCAATGCTTACAACCACACCAATATCTGGTACAAACAGTTTGAAGTCAGCGACGGACAAATCCTTGAAACCAATGTGAACTATATGGGCTTCACACCTAACCTCACTTTATCGCTTAAAATCAGGTAAATGACCCGGTATTCTTCTTTATTTCTTTTGGGCCTGCTGGCCGCTGCGTTGCCTTCCTGCACCAAAGACAGCCAGTCGCCTGCTTTCGATGATCAGCCGGTGGTAGAGGGTTACCTGGTAGCCGGCCAACCGGTGCACATTACCATCAGCCGGCAAATCGCTGCTTCTGCCAACGTTGTTTATGCAACTGATGATATCAACAACCTTCAGGTATTCCTCATTCACAACGGCATTTCATATCCTTTGCAGGCACAAGGTAATGGTGTGTACACCGATAGCAGCCTGGTGATTGCAGAAGGGGAGCGCTACACTTTGTCGTTTGCCTACAACCAGAAAACCGTCACAGGCACTACCAGTATTCCTGCCCGGCCGCAAAACTACAGCCAGTCTGTTTCGTCCATTTCAGTAGAGAAAATGGATAGTACTACAGGTCCGCCAGCAGGAGGTTTTACCCGGCCCGATCCCGTGGTGTTAAGCTGGACCAATACCGATGCTTCTTACTACATGACCGTAGCCCAAAACCTGGCTACCAATCCCGAACTCATCCGCGACACCACCAACCGCCCGTTGGTGACCTTCCGCAACGAGCCAGGTATTGAAGAAACTTACAGCATCAACAGCTTCCAGTTTGCCTTTTTCGGGCAATACCGACTGGTGCTGTTTCACCTCAACCCCGATTACGCACGCCTCTATGGAAACAACAGCAACAGCTCACAGAATCTTACCTCGCCCGAAACCACTTTGCAGAACGGTTTAGGTATATTTACCGGAATGAGTACAGATACGCTGTTCCTGGAGGTGCTTAAAAAGTAACCTTATGCAAAAAAAGAAATGGGTCACACCCCTCATTCACATCATCGCCTGGGCCTTGTACTTTAGCCTGCCTTACCTGCTGCGACCCGACCGGATGGGCGGCGGCGGCCCATCAATGCACCGCGGTCCGCGCCTGCCCATGTTCGAAATATCGATGATCACCAATGTGCTCATGGTGCCTTTGTTTTATTTCAATGTGGCAGTGTTATACCCGGCCATGATCCGCACCCGCAGGTTTGGCTTGTTTTTGCTGGTACAGCTGGGTATTGCATTCGTATTGTTTCTGGGCATGCGCGGCATTGTCATGCTCATTTCCGATGTGGATTCTATGCGGTTACCCTTCGGTATTCCACTGTTCAGCTACTCATTTATATTGTTGAGCGCCCTTTGTTATGCCCTGGTGCGCGATAATATCCGTACCGAGCAATTGCAGCAGGAAAAAGAAAACGAAAACCTGAAATCGGAACTACTGTTTCTCCGCTGGCAAATCAGTCCGCATTTCCTGTTCAATGTGCTCAACAACCTCGTGGCCCTGGCCCGCATGAAAAGCGATAAGATGGAGCCCATGCTCATTCGCCTCTCCAGCCTGATGCGGTATATGCTTTACGAAACCGACGATAAAAAACTGGCCATCGAAAAGGAAGTTGATTACCTCGAAAGTTATGTATCGCTGCAAAGTCTGCGCTATGGCAAAGAAGTGACGGTGAGCATTAAAGTAGACGAAAACCTGCCCGGTCACCTGCTCATCGAACCCATGCTGCTCATTCCTTTTGTAGAAAATGCGTTCAAACATGGCACGGGTATGATTGCCGCACCGGTGATAGAGATCGCGCTGCATTACCAGGCGCCATCCATTATCTTTGAAGTACGCAACAAGTACCTGACACAGCCCGAGCAAACCAGCCCCGACCGCAACCATGGCATCGGACTGGCCAACGTAAAACGCCGGCTCAATCTCCTGTATCCGCATCGGCACAAGCTGGGCATCAGTACAGAAAACGGCTGGTACATTGCTTCACTACAAATACAAATCGCCTAATGTTACGCTGCATCATCATCGACGACGAACCTCTGGCCCTCGACCTGCTCGAAGATAATATCCGCAAAGTACCGTTCCTGGAGCTGACCGGCCGCTGCCGCTCGGCCCTCGAAGCACTGCCATTGCTGCAACAGGGCAATATAGACCTCGTGTTCTCCGACATCGAAATGCCCGGCCTCAACGGTTTGCAACTCATCCAAAGCCTGCCTACCAGGCCCATGTTCATCATGATCACCGCTTATGAGCAGTTTGCTATGGAAGGGTATAACCTCGATGTGGTCGACTACCTGCTCAAGCCGGTAGCGTATGAACGGTTTGTGAAAGCCTGCAACAAGGCCCTTGAGTTGAACAATCTCCGAAAGCTGGCCCAGCAACCCGGCAACAGCGCTGCCGCTGAACCTGGTTATATTTTTGTTCATGTCGATTACAGCATGGTTAAAATTAACCTGGATGAAATTGTGATGATGGAAGCGCTGAAAGATTATATCAAGATACATTTCAGTGGTGGCCGCAAACCACTGCTGGTGCGTATGAGTATGAAAAACATGGAAGAAACCCTGCCAGGCAACCGCTTTGTACGCATCCATAAATCGTACATCGTGAGCATAGCGCATATTTCTGCCGTCCGCAAAAACAGTGTGTTCATCGACAAGCTGGAACTGCCAGTGAGTGAGCAATACAAAGACACCCTCACCAGGATCACGAAAGGCCCGCTGTAACAGCCATTTTTCACAACAGGGTTAACAAAATATTATCCGGCCACTGCACCCGCACGCCGGATATCTTGTTTTATGTAAATTAGGCGTAACAAACCCACCGATATGCAACCCAAGAATTGGAAAAGTTTCACCCGCCGCATTCCTGTCCGGGCCGAGATGGTTGAAGTGTACAGCGCATGGACCACTTCACAGGGACTGGAATCCTGGTTTCTGCGAAAAGCCGATTTCCGCGACCAGGACATAGCCCTGTCAGACCTCACGCCTGTGCAAAAAGACAACACCTATACCTGGTTCTGGTATGGTTACAGCGATGCCTCCAAAGAAGAGGGCACCATACTCGAAGCCAACGGACAAAGCCAGTTATCCTTTGGATTTGGCGCCGCCGGCACAGTAGATGTACTGCTTGAAAGCCTTCCTGATGGACAAACTTTAGTCAGCATTACCCAGCATGAAATACCCGAAGATGATACTTCACGGATGAACTATTATGTGGGCTGCACCGTAGGCTGGACCTTTTACCTGGCCAACCTGAAATCGGTACTGGAAGGTGGCTTGGACCTGCGCAACCGCGACGAAAACATCAAGGATGTGGTGAGTTCCTAACATCCATTTTCAATAGAAGAATATAAAAATACCTCCGGCTCTGCCGGGGGTATTTTTG